>Ga0194134_10002309_pt1 | contig 22942 bp, 11 predicted proteins | sample TA2KigOff0mmetaG_FD_148602 | JGI IMG/M metagenome (GOLD analysis project Ga0194134, IMG submission 148602) | Freshwater microbial communities from Lake Tanganyika, Tanzania - TA2015056 Kigoma Offshore 0m | ecosystem: Environmental > Aquatic > Freshwater > Lake | place: Tanzania: Lake Tanganyika... | reverse complement strand
ATCCTCGCTTACTCTACCGTGTCGCAGCTCGGCTATATGTTCATGGGCCTTGGCATCGGCGGCGTGGGTATCGGCATGTTCCACCTGTTCACGCACGCGTTTTTCAAGGCGCTGCTCTTCCTCGGCTCCGGCTCCATCATCCACGGCTGCCACGAAGAGCAGGACATCCGGCGCATGGGTGGCATCAAAAAGTTCATGCCCGCGACCTTCGCGACCTACGCCGTCGGCATGATGGCGCTCTCCGGCGTGCCGCTGGTCTTCTGCGGCTTTTGGTCTAAGGACGAAATTCTCCACGCCGCATGGCTCTATCAACCGAGCAAAATCCCGTTCTTCCTCGGCCTCAGCGGCGCGTTCCTTACGGCCTTCTACATGACCCGGCAAATGTGTTTTGTCTTCGCGGGCAAGTATCGCGGCGGACACGACTCGGCGCATGCCACCCCCGCGCATGACCCGCACGAAAGCCCGGCGGTGATGACGCTTCCGCTGCAAATCCTCGCCGCCTGCACCGTGCTACTCACGTTAGTCAGCACGCCGCTCTGGCCGTGGCTGCCGCATTACTTGACCGGCAAGGCTGCTCATCTCGACTCCGGACATTTGTTCAACGCTGGGACGCTTGTTTTGCTGCTCGTTTCGGCCGTAGTCGTCGCGTTGGGCATCGGGCTGGGCTGGTGGTTGTACGGCTTATTGCCCGCCGAGAAGCCCGACGAAACCGACCCGCTCGAGCAGCAGTTCCCTGAGCCATTCAGTTGGTCGCGCGGAAAATTTTTCGTGGATGAACTCTACGCAGCGACCTTTGTGAAGTGGAACACCCGCCTCGGAGAATTGTGCCACCACTTGGACCGCCGCGTGCTCGACCTACTCGTTACGCTTGTTGGCTGGGCCACGACTGGCTGCGCGCACGTGGCCAAGCTCTTCGATGAGTTCGTGGTGAACAAACTGTTTGACGTGGGCTGCGCGGAAGTCCGGCGCGGCGCGGAGACGGCCGCCGAGCTGCAAAGCGGACAAATTCACCAATATCTACGCAGCATCGGCCTTGCACTGGTGCTCTTCGTTTTCATTCTCGCCGTGGGGTGCAACAAGTGAAAAATCTCCCGCTCATCTCATTTTTGACCTTCCTGCCGCTAGTGGGCGCGGCGTTGGTCTTTGGTGTAGATCGCGAGCGGCGCCAACTTGCGCGCGGGATTACCCTGGCAGTCAACATACTTGCGCTCGGCGTAGTGGCGCTGATGTGGTGCACTGTTAATCCGTCGTCTGGCATGCTGCAGTTTGTCGAACGACACGCTTGGATTCCCACACTCGGCGTCGAGTATCACGTCGGCCTCGATGGCCTCGGGTTGGTGATGCTCATGCTCGCCGCGCTCGTGATTCCGATGGCCGTGCTGGCCTCGGAGAAGGTCGAGGAAAACGTCCCGCTCTACTGCGGCCTCTTCCTGTTCCTGCAAGCCGGGCTCTTCGGTGCGTTTACCGCGCTGAACTTCTTCCATTGGTTCCTGTTCTGGGAACTCAGCCTCATCCCGGCGTTCTTCCTCATCAAACTCTGGGGCGGCCCGCAGCGTTCGGGCGCGGCGCTTCAGTTTTTCGTTTACACGATGGTTGGCAGCATCGCGTTGCTGCTTGCGTTCGTCGGATTGTTTCTTGCGACGGGCACCTTTGACTTCACCAAGCTTGCCGAGTTGGCGCGCACGAAAGCGCTCGGTCCGCTGGTGCAGGCGAAGTTCGCGTGGCTCGGCTGGGGCGCGGGCACGGCCTACACGGTGCTTTTCATCGGGGCGCTGCTGGGCTTCGCGGTGAAGGTGCCGCTGTGGCCGTTCCACACGTGGCTGCCGCTGACCTACTCGGAAGCGCCGTCGCCCGTCTCGATGGCGCTGACGGGCGTGATGTCCAAGCTGGGCGTGTATGGCTTCGTGCGGCTGCTGCTGCCCATCTTCCCCGAGCCAATGCAGGCTTTGCTCACGCCGCTGCTGTGGCTGGCGGTGGCGACTATCGTCTTCTCCACCTTCGCCGCGCTGGCGCAGCGCGATCTCAAGCGCATCCTTGCTTACTCCTCCATCAACCACCTCGGCTACTGTCTGCTCGGCGTCTTCGCGGCGGTAAGCGCCACCGGCACTGCGCTCGATCGCACGGCGGCCCTGAATGGGGTGGTGCTTCAGATGTTCAATCACGGCATCACGGCAAGCCTGCTATTCTGCTTCGTGGCCTTCCTTGAAGACCGCAGCAACGGCGCACGCGGCTTGGATGACTTCGGCGGGCTGCGAAAGGTCGCGCCAGTCTTCTGCGGACTGATGGGCCTCGCGCTATTTTCTTCGCTCGGCCTGCCCGGTTTGAACGGCTTTATTGGCGAGTTCCTCATTTTCAAGGGCGTCTTCCCGCTCGTGCCGTGGGCGGCGGTGCTCGCGCTGCCGGGGTTGCTCGTCACCGCCATCTTCATTCTCACGGTCATCCAGAAAGTCTGGTGCGGCCCGCTCAACGAGAAGTGGGCGCGGTTTGCCGACCTAACTTACAACGAGGGTGCGGTGGTCTTCCCCGCGACGCTCCTGATGTTCGTGCTGGGCGTGTGGCCGCAGTTCGTCATCGCGGTCATTAACCCCACCGTCGCGCACTGGGTACGGCAGTTGCCCATCTGAGACATGCTCGCCTGGACCATTTACCTCTCGTTCTTTGGTGCGCTCGCGTGCTTGCTGACGCCGCGCGCCAACCCGCGCGCGACGCGAGCGGTCGCGTTGGGCACGGCGCTGGCCGGTTTGTTTTGCGGGCTCAAGGGCGCGCTAGAGTTCAATCCAACCAACGGCCTCGAAGTGGTCGCATTCGCACACTGGATTCCAGTGCTGGGTATTGATTACTCGCTAGCAGCGGACGGCATCAGCGTGACGTTGGTCCTGCTCACCGGCTTAGCGGCGGTGGTGGGAGTGCTATTTTCTTGGAACGTCGAGCATCGTGCGAACGAGTTCTTCGCCCTCTTTTTCGCCCTCATCGGCGGAGTCTATGGCGTATTCCTTAGCCTCGACTTGTTTTTGCTCTTCGTGTTCTACGAAATCGCCATTGTCCCAAAATACTTTCTTATCGCCATCTGGGGTTCCACCCGGCGCGATTACGCGGCGATGAAGCTCGCGCTTTACTCCTTCATCGGCAGCGGCATGGTACTTATCGGGATGCTCGCAGCTTACGCGGTGTCCGGACTGTCGAGCTTCGACTTACAGGCACTCGCGCAATATTCCTTCACCGTGGACTTCCAGCGCTGGGCTTTCCCACTGGTATTCGTCGGGTTTGCAATTCTTGCCGGCATGTGGCCGTTCCACACTTGGGCGCCGACCGGCCACTCCGCTGCGCCGACCGCCGCCTCGATGCTGCTGGCCGGAGTGGTGATGAAGCTCGGCGCTTACGGCTGCCTGCGCGTGGCCATGACGCTCTTCCCCGAGGGCCTCAAGCTGTGGCAGCACGAACTCGCCGCGCTGGCCGTCACGGGCATTGTTTATGGCGCGCTCGTCGCGCTGGTGCAGAAAGACTTCAAGTTCGTGATCGGCTACTCGAGCGTCAGCCACATGGGCTTCGTGCTGCTGGGCCTCGTGACGCTCAACGAAATCGGCTGGAGCGGCGCGGTGCTGCAAATGTTCTCGCACGGCATCATCGCGGGACTGCTGTTCGGCGTGGTGGGCCGAATGGTCTATGACCGCGCGCACACTCGGGAGCTGGACAAGCTCGAAGGCATGGGTCTGGTGCGGGCGCTGCCGTTCGCGGCGGTGACGTTTGTCATTGCGGGCTTCGCCTCGATGGGCATGCCGGGTTTCAGCGGCTTCGTCGCGGAATTGCAGGTGCTCATCGGCGCGTGGCAAGCGTTTCCAAAGCTGGCCATCCTCGCGGGCGTCGGCATCGTGATCGGTGTCGTTTATACGCTCAAGACTACGGCCAAAGTTTTCTTTCCAGACAAGGAAGCGGCCGAATCTCATGATTATCACGCGCATGAGTTGGAACCTATTTCTATTCCTGAGCGAGTCGGCGCGGCGTTGCTAATTCTCAGCACGGTCCTGATCGGTCTGCACCCGCGCCTCTTGCTGGACTTGATTGTGCCGAGCTTTAAATCCCCCCTGTTCGAAGGGCTGAGAAAGGTGGCGGGCCTATGAACGCCCCTGACTATTTTCAGCTTCTCTCCGCGCTCGCACCAGAAGTCATTGTTGTATTGACCGCGTTGCTGGTGCTCGCCGTGGACCTCCTCGGCCTGCAAAACAGGCCGCGTTCCTTTCGGATGAGCATTGTGGCGGGACTCACCGCGCTTGGCTGTGCAACAGCGATCGGTTGGATGCTCCTTAAATCGACCGTCGGAGCCTGGCCAGGCGGGATGTTCGTCATTGATCCACTTAACCAAACTGTCAAAGCCGTCATTCTCCTGCTCACATTGTTTACCGCGCTGCTCTCGACGGAGGCCAAGTTCACGCGGCACGTGGGCGAATACTTTGCGCTCATCCTGCTTGCGACCGTTGGCATGATGTTCCTCGCCAGCACCGAGAACCTGTTAATGGTTTTCGCCTCGCTCGAACTCGTAAGCCTTGCGCTTTACGTGCTTGTGGCGTTCAACAAGCAGAGCCGGGCCTCCGCTGAGGGAGCGATGAAATATTTCCTGTTTGGTGGTATGAGTGCGGCTTTCCTGCTCTACGGCTTCAGCTTGCTTTACGGCCTCACCGGCACGACGCACGTCCCGCAGATGGCGCAGAAACTCCTCGCCCTCGGCGCGGACCCGTTAGGGACGGTCGCGCTGGTCATGGTGGTCATCGGCTTCGGGTTCAAACTGGCCGCCGTGCCGTTTCACCTTTGGGCACCGGATGCGTATGAAGGCGCGCCTTTGCCCAGCGCCGCGCTTATCGCGAGCGGATCAAAGGTTGCGAGTGTGTTTGTCTTCGCGAAGGTCATGCTGCTCGGATTTAACCAGCCCGGCCAAGGTAGCAACGCAGTGGCGGCAGGCGGTTGGACGCTGTTGCTGTCCATCATCGCCGCGAGCTCGATGGTACTCGGCAACCTCGCGGCCATTCGTCAGTCCAGCGTGCGCCGGCTGATAGCCTACTCAGCCATCGCCCACGCCGGTTACCTGCTCATTGGTTTCCTCGCGCAGGGAGGCGAAGCGTTTACATCGCTGCTCTTTTATGTGACCACCTATGCGTTAACCACCATTGGCGCATTCGGCGTATTGGGTGTGGTCGAGGCACAGATCGGCGGCGACCAACTCAAAGACTTCGCTGGCTTTTCACGTCGCGCCCCCTTGCTGGCCGGGTGTCTGATGGTCTTCCTGCTTTCGCTCGCGGGTATCCCGCCGCTGGCTGGGTTCTTTGGCAAGTTCTACCTCTTTGCCGCCGCCTTAAACAACGAGCCTCGCAGCCTGCCGTTTCTCTGGCTTGTGGTCCTCGGCATCGCGATGAGCTGCGTCTCGCTCTACTACTACCTGCAGGTGCTCAAGCAAGCGTTCGTCGTCGAGGCCGACGCGAACGCTCGCCCGCTGACCGTGCCGTTCCTCTCCCATGTCGTCGTAGTGCTGCTAGCGGCGGCGGTCATCTTGCTAGGCTGCATGCCCGGTTGGTTGTTGGACACGCTGCACCAAGCCGTCGATAAACTGGGGTGGTGAAGTTTCGCGGCGCGCGTCCTTAGGCACCAAATCCAGGACTCTAAAAGCCACTCGAGCCCGATGTTTCACACAGGCAAATGTCGCCTCCGAACATCCGCAACGCACAAGGCTTGCTTCTCAAAAAAAATTATCTCACAGTCTTCATGTCCCGGGCAAACTTCAGGTAACAAGTTCGCACGGGATGAATCGATTTATGAGTGATCAGCCCAACATTCCAACGCCAGCACCAGTGATGCTGCGTGAGTTGAACTACACTTACACGCCCATCGTAGCCTTCGTCATCATCGCGATCATCGCGTTGGCGTTATGGAATAAGCGGCTCGGACCCACGACCCTGCTCGGCGAAGCGGAGACCATTGAAGCCGTCGTGTCCAGCCCGCAGCCCGGCGTGCTCGCCGAGGCCAGCAAGGACATCCGCATCTTCTCGAAAGTCGCTAGCGGTCAGATCATCACCCGTGTGGTCGGCGCGGACCCTAAAAACCCCATCGCGCTTACTGCGCCCATCGAGGGCGTCATCACAAAAATCCATCGCTTCCCCGGCGATACCAACGCCGTTGTCGCTGCTGGCGAGCCGATCATGACCGTCACCGCGCCGCGACCCGACCGCATCATCGCGTTCCTGCGACAACCGCTAACCTTCGATCCTAAGCCTGGCATGAAGGTTGTCATTCGTCCGCGTGCGCGTAGTCGAAAGACTTTTGACGCGATGATTGATAAGGTCAGCCCGCAGCTCGCGCCTATCCGCGGTGCGCTGCTGCCGCCGGGCCAGACCCGTATCGAGCTAGGCTTGCCTATTATCATTGAAAAGATTCCCGCCGAGCTCGCTCTTTACGCCGGCGAAATTGTGGATCTTACGATCTATCCGGACGACATTTCCGCCCCAACCCCAGCGGCGAAGTAGCTGCGATTCCGTTTCCAGCATGGCCAGCTGCCTCAGCGGTTTTGGAACCGTAGCTGCTGACCTACTGGCCGCTAGCGAGTCACCTACTTGTCATCCACTTTTAGCGTCTCTCCCATGGCGCGTTCGAGGCGGGCGCGAGCGACCGAATAAGAGTGGAGAGATTCAACCTGCGTTAAGCGAGCCTCGGTCAGCGCGGTCTGGGCGTTGAGCACGTCGAGCTGCGTGCCGGTGCCGGCCTCGGCGCGGGCGTTGGCGAGCCGCAGTGACTCCTCGGCCTGCTCTTGCACCTTCTTTTGCGATTCTAAAACCTCACGCGCCTCTATGAAGTTTGAGTAAGCAGTGCGCACATCTACCTCGATGCGGCGGCCAATGTCCTCGATTTCCTCCTGCGCGCGATGATGTCGGGCATTGGCTTCGGCCACGCGGCCCTTCGTTAACCAGCCGTCGAAGATATTCCAGCTCGCCTGCCAACCCACATCCCAGCCGGTGAAGTCCCGCGTGAGATGCTGGCTGAAGCGTGAGCTGCGCGAGTTCGCACCCAGGAAAATTTGCGCGCTGGGTTTTCCGGCGGCTTCGGCCGTAATGACAGCTTCCTTGCGCAGGCGCTCGGCCTTGCGCAGCGCAGCTAGTTCAGTGCGCTGCTCAAGCGCCTTGGCCAGCGCTAGCGGCAGCTCAATGGGCGTTGGATCAGCCTCCAACCGGCCTGCGAGCTGGAGCGGGATGTCCTCAACAATGGCGTGTGGCACATCGTAGCCCAGCAGGTTGGCAAGGTTGGTCTTGGCGATACGTAATGCATTGCGAGCGCGAATTAGCTTGGGCCGGGCATTCGCCAATTCAACTTCAGCGCGCAGCACGTTGAAACGCGGTACCGTGCCAGCCTCGAAGCGGCGCTGCGTGTCTTGCAGCTCCTTCCGCAGCAATTCAAGACTCGCCTCCCGCACCACCGTCTGTTGTGCGGCCAGTAGGGCGTTGTCGTAATTCACGCGCACGGCCAGCACGGTGTCGGCCAACACGGTCTGATGCTGTAGCAGCGCTTGCTCGCGCGTCAGATCGGCGGTGCGTTTGGCGGACTGGATGCGCCCGCCCTCATAGATGGACTGCGTGAGTTGTACACGCACCAACCAGGCTTGGTCAGGCGCGCGGAAAACCCCACCAGGGAATTGTTCAATGGCGTTGGCGTCGGTGAGCGTGTGGTTGGCGCTGGCAGCAAGGCGGGGCAGTTGGATCGCGCGAGTTTGCACGACGATGCCGTGGGCCACCTCGAGGTCCGCCTTGCTTTTTAGCACCTCGCTGTTCTGACGCAGCGCGACTTCGATAGCATCCTTAAGTGACAGCGGCGCGGTGGGCCAAGCCGAAGCCTTGACCGTGGCCAGCAAGTTGGTGGCGGTAGTTCGCTCTGCGGCTTGAGTAATGACGACCGAAAGCGCGACCAGAGCGGACAGAGCAATGGGTTTCATACGATTGGAAAAGCGATTGTTGACGAAGTGGATGTGAATTCTATGGCGAGTTGGTGGAAGAGAGGTGTGGCTGCGTGACGCGGCCGGCGGCCAACGAGCGTTCGACGAACACATCTACCTGCTGGCCGACGTAGAGCGGTACCTCGGGTCGGTCCAGCTCGAAGATGATTTGCAGCACGCGGGTGTCTACGCGCTCGGCGCTGTCGCCAGTAAGCGAGCGTTTGGGAATGACGAAGGGCTCAATGCGGACAAAGCGCAGCGGAATTTTTCGCTGGGTGTCGCCTTTTATGTAGGCCACGGCAGCCCGTCCTGGCTCGACCAGCGGCGCGTTTTGTTCATCCACTTCGGCGCGGACTTGGAGCTTTTCAACTTCGCCGAGAATCATGAGCGGCTCTTGTGGCGTGGTGCCGGCGAATTCGCCGGCGCGGACATTGACCTGGAGGATGGTGCCGTCGCGCGGTGCCCGGATGGTCAGGACGTCCAGCTCCGTCTGCACTTGACGTAACTGCGCGTCCATCGCGGCGATGTCGGCTTCAGTTTTTCCGACGCGGGCTTGGGCGAGTTGGACAGCGAACTCCCGGCGTTTTTTTTCCTCGTCGGAAATGACGCGGTCGCGCGCAAGTCTCTCGGCCCGCGCAAGTTGATCTGCCGCGTCGGCTAGAAGGACGCGGTCAGCGTGCAAGGCGGCGCGCAGAGCTTCAAGTTGGGCACGCAGGGCGCCCAACCGGGCGCGCAGTTCGCGGTCATCGAGTTGCAGCAAAGGGTCGCCGGCTTTGACCTTAGAGCCGACAGCGACGCCTACCTGCTGGATAAGTGCAGGTTTGGGCGTCGCAATCTTGACATTCTCTCGAGCAGCTTCTAGCAGCCCCGTGGCAGCGACGGACACAGGGAAGGGCGAACGTGCTGGCTCGACGACCGGCGGCGGTGCGGGTGGTTTACTCCGCATCTCCTGCACAAGGAAGAAGATGCCGGCGAAGCCCGCGATGGCGAGGTAGAAGGTAACTTGGCGGAAGAGCAACATGGAAAATCAGGTGATAAGTTTTGGGGATGGGGGAAAAAGGGATGAGCCGCCATTTTCCCCGGAGTTTCCTGCTTGGTCATGTACGCGCTGGACGCGACCGTCCTCCATTTCCGTCAGCCGGTCGGCGTGTTTGAAGATGCGGTTGTCGTGGGTGACGACGATGACGGTGCGGTCCGGGTGGCGGGCGATGTCGCGAAGCAACTCCATGATGAGTGCGCCGGTGTCCTTGTCGAGGGCGCTGGTCGGTTCGTCGCAGATGACCAGGCGCGGCTCATGCACGAGGGCGCGAGCAATGGCCACGCGTTGTTGCTGGCCGCCGGACAGGTTGCGCGGCAGCTCATGGCCGCGACCTTGCAAGCCGAGTCGGTCGAGGATCGCAGTCGCTTTTTGCTCAGCGATACGCCAGCCCGTGCCGTTGATGAGCAAGGGCACGCAGACGTTCTCGATGAGTGTCAGCGTGGGGATGAGGTTGAACTGCTGAAAAATGAAGCCGACGTGACGCTTGCGAAACTCGGTGACTTCGCGGGGCTTCATCCCGTGCAAGGAGGACCCGAAAACTTCGACCTCGCCAGCCTCGAAGTCCAGCGTGCCGGCGATTACGGACAAGAGCGTTGTTTTCCCGCAGCCGCTGGGGCCGACAATCATCAGCAGCTCGCCTTGGCGTGCGTCGAAGTCCACGCCCTTAAGCGCGCGTACAGCAGCTTCGCCAGTGCCGAAGGTCTTAGTAACGGCCCGGATGTGGACGGCGAGTTGGGTAGAAGCTTGCATGTCAGCCACGGAAGACAATCGCCGGCTCGATATTCCACACTTTGCGGATGCCCAGTAGCGCGCTTAAGCAGCAGATGCCCATCACGGCCAGAAAAGTCCCGACCGGGAGCTGCCAAGGCATCATGAACGGCGGCTCACCTCGCGCCAGCACCGAGCGGCCGAAGGCTGTGACCATCAGTGCGCCCAGCCCATAGCCGAGGAAGCCTACGGTTAAGGATTGCACCAAGAGCATTCGGGCCAGCAGGCCATTGCTCGCACCCATGGCCTTAAGCGCCCCGAGGTGGCGAAGGTTCTCATGGACGAATGCATAAAAGGTTTGACCCGAAATCGTCGTGCCCACGATGAGCCCGAGAAGAATGATTGACATGAAGGCGACTGGGATGCCGGTGTTCCGAAAGTACCACCAGATCGTGGACCAGAAGAGCTCATCCTCGGTGTAGGCTTTCATCCCGGTTTCGGCCTCGATAGACGATGCAGCCGCCGCCAACGTCCAGCCTGGCGCTGGCTCGGCGAGCACCAGGGAGAGCATCTTTCGCTGTTTAGGAGCGAACTGCAGAGCCTGAGTGTAAGTCGCGTAAGTGTAGGGATAACCAAAGAAGTGCCGGTCGGCGCGACAGATGGCGACGATGCGGGCCTCCTTGTCGTTCAGCTCAAAGGTGTCGCCCAGGCCCAATGGCTTGGCGCGTCCGGCGCTGAGGCGTTTTACGCCCAGCTCATCGAGGATCACGGCGTTGGGCAAGCGCACGTCCTCCAGACGGCCTTGGAGAATCACCGGCGGCCGACCAATAAGCGTGGTGTTATCGAGGCCGACGAGTTGCACAGGCTTGAAGTTGCCATCCGCGAGCTTCGCCGACTGGATGGTCATATAAACCGGCACGGCCCAGGCCACCCCCGGTGCCGAGCGTACTCGGTTGACGTCAGTGTCGCGGAGAGCTTTGAGCTCGTTGGCCTGCTCGACCTTGCGATCTACAACCCAAAGCTTGGCCCGCATGTTTCGCATGTGGCTGGTGGTCCACGTGAGCAGGCCGAAAAAGACTGCGGCCTGCTGGGTCATCAGCAAAGTGGCAAAGGTCAGCCCGCCGACCAACATCACGAACTTTGCCCGGTCGCCAAGTAACATCTTTAAGGCGAGGTGATACATTAGCGAGGCGCGGGTTGTGGGGGACGTGACTTTGTGGAGTGCCGACGAGGTGAAGCAGCATTTGGCATGGTTCGGATTGAGTTGTCCGTCCTGTCACTTAGGCGACTGAGGGACTGGATGGCTGCGAGGGAAAACTGACTGATGTGATCGGCGAGGTTCTCCAATTGGGTGGGTGAGAAATTTAGCTCGGGAAAGAGCCGCCGTACGACTGGTTGGCAGTGATGATAAAAGAGGCACTGGCTTACCACGCTAAGAGAACACGCACGGACAATGGCGTTGTCCGGCTGGCCACCTAGCAACTCGCGCACAATGCCGCCGAGGTATCTCGCTTGCGGACGAATGCGCTCGACCACGACGCTGTCCAGCGCCCCAGTGGGATCAATCATTTCGCGGGAGATGAGCTTGCCGTGCCAAGCGTCGCTGCTGGGATCAAAGAGCCGCAGCAGAAACGACCGGACAAAGGCGCGGAGTCGGTTCGCGGCGGGGGCTTCAGGCTGCACCCCGAGGTCGAGTGGGAACTTTTGGAGTGCGCGACTCTGATAATAACTAAGCACGTCACGATAAAGTGCCTCCTTGTCGCCAAAATGGTAGTGAACCGCCGCGATATTCGCGCCCGCGCGCCGACAAATTTCCCGCACGGTGGCGTTGTGAAATCCGACTTCAGCGAAAACCGCCCCCCCTGCCTCGATAAGCAACTGCCGCGTTTGAGCGGAGGCGGTGTCGAGTTTTGATGAGGTGGCAGCAGTCATTTCAAACATTTGTTTCAAACGCTTGTTTGAATTGCAAGCTGATTTCCCTCCTTGCCGCGGCGTGCGCCCGGTGTGGCGGTGAACATTTTGGTGGTTTAGCCGGGCAGTTTTCTGGTCAACTACCCCTCGCCTCGTAAACGGACGCACCCGGCCGGCACTGCTCTACGCAGCCTGCCCAAAGAGTGATTCTAGCGCGGGGTCATGATGCTTGAACTAGCTACGGGGACTACCACAACCACGGGCGCAGCGACACGTTCCGCGCCGGCGGACGCGGCGGCAGAATTGGCCGTCCCGTCGGTCGCGCGCGTGCTCGCGGGTTTGGGTGACGCCTCGTTCAAACGCGATCACGGGCTGCGGTACGCTTACGTGGCGGGCGCGATGGCAAACGGCATCGCGTCCGTTGAACTGGTCGAGGCGATGGCACGCGGGGGAATGCTCGGCTTTTTCGGCGCTGCGGGATTGAGCAAGGACCGCGTTGAGGCCGCGCTGAACCGGCTGCAAACGGAAATCGCCGGGCAGCCATTTGGCGTGAATCTCATTCACAGTCCGAACGAGTCGTCACTCGAAGACGCCGTTGCGCGAATGTTCATCCAACGCGGGCTGCGACTCATCGAAGCATCGGCATACCTGCGACTTACCCTGCCGGTCGTGCGCTTTCGCGTGGCAGGCATTCATCGTGACGCCGCCGGGCGCATCATCGCGCCGAACCGTATCGTCGCAAAAGTCTCGCGCGTCGAGGTTGCCACGCAGTTTTTTTCCCCGCCGCCGGCGGAAATGCTCAACGAACTCGTCCGCACCGGCGAACTCACCGCCGAGCAAGCCACCCTCGCGGCGCTAATTCCCGTCGCGCAGGACGTGACTGCGGAGGCCGATTCTGCCGGGCACACGGACAACCGTCCGCTGGTCACGCTGTTGCCCACGCTGCTGGCGTTGCGCGATCGATTACAGGCGCAGTTCAACTACACCGAGCCATTGCGCGTGGGCGCGGCGGGCGGACTGTCCACGCCGTCAGGCTTGGCGGCGGCCTTTGCGATGGGCGCGGCTTACGTTGTCACCGGCTCCGTGAACCAAGCGTGTGTCGAGTCCGGCTCCAGCGATGTCGTGCGTAAGATGTTGGCCCAAGCCGAGCAAGCCGACACGGCAATGGCTCCCGCCGCCGATATGTTTGAGATGGGCGTGAAGCTCCAAGTGCTCAAGCGTGGCACCATGTTTCCCATGCGTGCGGCGAAGCTGTGGGAGCTATTTCGGGCTTACCCAAGCCTCGACGCAATTCCTGAAACCGATCGCGCACAATTGGAAAAGCAATTCTTTCGTGCCACGCTGGCGGAGACTTGGGCCAGCACGCGCGATTTTTGGCTCCAGCGCGACTCCGCTCATGTCGAGCGTGCCGAGCGTGACGCGAAGCACAAGATGGCTCTGGTCTTCCGCAGTTACCTCGGCCTCAGCTCACGCTGGGCGAACGCGGGAGAGCCTTCGCGCGTGATGGATTATCAAGTCTGGTGCGGCCCCGCGATGGGCGCGTTCAATGAGTGGACGCGTGGCACTTTTCTAGCCGCTCCGGAGTACCGCAGAGCCGAGACGGTCGCGCTCAACTTGCTTTACGGCGCGGCCCAACACCTGCGCGCGGTTGCGCTGCGCCTGCATGGAATTCCTCTTTCGCCGCCCGACACTCTCTGCGCTCCCATCGAGCCGGAGCGCCTGCATGAGTTGGTGAACGCGAAGCCAGTTTAATTCATGAGCCAGTCAACACCCATCGCCATTGTCGGTCTCTCCGCCATCTTCCCGCAGGCGGACGACCTGCGCGCTTACTGGCGTAACCTCAAAGCCGGCACCGATGCCATTGGGCCGCTGCCCGCCACGCACTGGCGCGGTGCAGACTTCTTCAACGCCGACCCCAAGGCGTCGGACATGACCTACGCGCAGCGCGGCGGGTTCATCTCGCCGGTAAATTTCAACCCGCTGGAGTTCGGCATCGCGCCTAAGGACATCGAGGCCACGGACACGACCCAATTGCTCGGCATGGTCGCCGCCAAGCAAGCGCTCGCCGACGCGGGCTACGACCAAAAGCCCTTCGACCGCCAGCGCACCAGCGTGCTGCTCGGCGTGACCGGCGCGTTGGAACTCGTCATCCCACTCGGTGCGCGGCTCGGGCATCCCATCTGGCGGCGCGCCCTAAAGGAAGCTGGTGTCGCGAACGACCTCGCTGAAGACGTCGTGCAGCGTATTGCCGACGGCTACGTGCCGTGGCAGGAGAATTCTTTCCCCGGCCTGCTTGGCAACGTCGCGGCAGGCCGCATCGCGAGCCGTCTAGATTTAGGCGGCACGAACTGCGTCGTGGACGCTGCGTGCGCGAGCAGCTTCGCCGCATTACATCTGGCCGCACTGGAATTAGAAGCAGGCCGATCAGACATGGTCATTTCCGGAGGTGTGGACACGTTCAACGACATCTTCATGTTCATGTGCTTCAGCAAGACTCCGGCGCTCTCGGCTTCGGGGAACTCGCGGCCGTTCGACCGCGACGGCGATGGCACCATCCTCGGCGAAGGCATCGGCATGGTTGTCCTCAAGCGCCTCGCCGATGCAGAGCGCGACGGCGATAAAATTTACTGCACCATCCGCGGCATTGGCTCGTCGAGCGACGGTCGCGGCGGCGCGATTTACGAACCGCGCTCCGAGGGTCAAATCCAAGCGATGGAGCGCGCTTACGCCGCCGCCGGCATCAGCCCTTCGACCGTTGAACTCGTTGAAGCTCATGGCACAGGCACGAAGGTTGGCGATGCGACGGAGCTGCGCTCGTTAACGAAAGTCTTCCGCGCCGCAAAGTCCGATGGCACGTGGGCCGCGCTTGGCTCAGTGAAGTCACAAATCGGCCACACCAAAGCCGCGGCCGGTGTCGCCGGCCTCATCAAGGCTGCGCTGGCGCTGGAGCAAAAAGTTCTGCCCCCTACCATCAAGGTGAACCAGCCGCTTGACGAAGCCGCGCCGGGCACATCGCCGTTTTACCTGAACACCACGAAACGTCCGTGGCTCCCGTGCGCCGCGCACCCGCGCCGCGCCGGCGTGAGCGCGTTCGGCTTTGGCGGCACGAACTTCCACATCGCCCTCGAAGAGCACGGCTCCACGCGCCGCACCGTGGATTGGACCGGCGACGTGGAAATTCTCGCCTTCGCCGCCGATTCGCTCGCCGACCTCCGCGCGCAGCTCACCACGTTGCCCGCCGAACTCCCGTGGCTTGAACTTCGTCGCCGCGCGCACGCCTCCCGCGCCGCCTTCCGCGCTGACGCGAAGTTACGCCTGCTGCTGCCGCTGGCGAAAGGGACTGAAAGCAATTTCGCCCTCGCCTCGTTCCGCGACGCCGCCCTCGCCACCCTCGACAAAGACCCGGCCAAAACCAATTGGTCCCTCCCGAACGGTACTGCCTTCGGCTCCGGCCCCTCGCGCGGCCAACTCGCCGTGCTCTTCCCTGGGCAAGGCTCGCAATACCCCGGGATGTTCCGCGACCTCGCGTGTCAATTCCCCGAGTTGCTCGACACTCTCGCGGAGGCGGATGCTGCCTTCACCAGCGAACAACCCGCCGCTGCGCAACGCCTCAGCGACTTTATCTACCCGCACCCGGCCTTCTCCGATGACGCCCGCCGCGCGCAAGAGTCCGCGCTCAAAGCCACCGAGGTCGCCCAGCCCGCCCTCGGGGCCGTGAGCCTCGGCGCGCTTCGCGTGTTGCAGACTTTCGGCATCACCCCGCAACTCACCGCCGGCCACAGCTACGGTGAACTCGTTGCGCTTTACGCCGCCGGCCGTCTCGACGCTGCCAGCCTGCATCGCCTCTCGAACGTCCGCGGCCGCCTCATGGCTAGCCGGCCTGGTGCGAGCGACCGCGGTGCAATGCTCGCCGTCGTCGCACCCGAGCAGACCGTCGCCGAACTCCTGCTCGCCGGCGGCCCCGACCTCGTCATCGCGAACCGCAACTCGCCCTCGCAATTCGTCATCGCCGGCCCAAAGCCGCAGATTGAGCGCGCTGAGGCCGAGGCCCAAAAACGTTCCCTCCGTGCCCGTGCGCTGCCCGTCTCTGCCGCCTTTCACAGCCCGCTCGTCGCCGATGCCCGCGAGCCATTCGCCGCAGCGCTCGCGGAAGTTCCCTTTGCCGAGGCGCGCATCCCGGTCTTCTCGAACACGAGCGCCGCCGTTTATCCGAGCGCCGCCTCCGCGTCGCGCGACCTCCTCGCCAGCCATCTTGCCAAGCCCGTGGACTTCATCGCCGAAATTCGCGCGATGCACGCCGCCGGCGCGACCACATTCCTAGAAGTCGGCCCCGGCCGCGTCCTCAGCGACCTCGCTGCCGCCATCCTTGCCGACAGCGGCGCGGAAACCCTTGCCCTTGACGCCTCGCGCGGCGCGCGCAACGGAACGCTCGACCTTGCCACTGTGCTTTGCCGCCTTGCCGCGCTTGGGCACACGGTGAATTTGGCGAAGTGGGAAATCGCGCCGCCGGCCGCGCCCACCGGCAAACCCGCCTTCACCGTCCCAATTTCCGGCGCCAACGTCCGCACCTCGAAGCCCGCCCCGCGCCCTGCCATCGCCGCCAAGCCCGCCCCAGTTCCGGCCCCAGTTCCGGCTGTGGCTCCGCTCCCCACTCCCGTGACACCCACACCCTTGCCCCCCGACCTTGCCGCTGCCCTGCAAACCGCGCAGCAAGGCATGATGGCCTTGCAAAAGCTTCAGGAGCAAACGGCGCAACTGCACCAGCAATTCCTCGCGGGCCAAGAGGCCGCGCGCCGCACTTTGGAAGAACTGATCGGCCAACGCCGCGAGTTGCTCGGCCTCGCCCCCGCTCCGCTTGGAGCGCGGACGCCCACGTTCGCAACACCGTCCCTGCCCACCGCCGCGCCCGCTCAAGTGGAGCGCAGCCTTCCAAGCCGCAGCATCGCCATCACGCCCGCCGCGCAACCCACCTTCAACACCCCACCGTCGAAGCCAACCGCTTCAGTCCCCCTCGTTCCCACCGGGGGAGAGAGCCGGGGTGAGGGGGCAAACGCCTCGCACGCAATCGGCACAAGCCCATCGACCACCGTCGCCCCTGCGGTCCTCGCGGTCGTTGCCGAGAAAACTGGCTACCCCACTGAGATGCTTAACCTCGACATGGGTTTGGATAGCGACCTGGGCATTGACTCCATCAAGCGTGTCGAAATCATGGCCGCCCTCCGCACGCGCCTGCCGGATGCGCCCGAGGTGAAGCCTGAACACCTCGGCTCACTTCAAACGCTCCAGCAAGTTGTGGACTTCCTTTCGGCAGGCGCGCGGACGCCCACGCCCGTAGTGCCAATTGAACTCTCGCTGCTATCCACTTCATCCAAGCGCGGACATCCGAGCTCCTCTGAAGTCGCTCCTGCGGTCCTCGCGGTCGTTGCCGAGAAAACCGGCTACCCCACTGAGATGCTTAACCTCGACATGGGTTTGGATAGCGACCTCGGCATTGACTCCATCAAGCGTGTCGAAATCATGGCCGCTCTCCGCACGCGCCTGCCCGACGCCCCCGAGGTCAAACCCGAGCACCTCGGCTCCCTCCAAACCCTTCAGCAAGTTGTGGACTTCCTTTCGGCGGGCGCGCGGACGCCCATGCCCGCAGCTTCTTCCTATCTCGCCCCCACCGTGGCAAAGGGCCGAGATGAGGTGTTAAACGCCACGCGCGCAGTCGGCACCAGCTTATCTGCCGACACCGCCGCCCGCGCCCTGCTCACCGTCGTCGCTGAGAAAACCGGTTACCCCACCGAGATGCTCAATCTCGACATGGGCCTCGATTCCGACCTCGGAATCGACTCCATCAAGCGCGTTGAAATCATGGCCGCCCTCCGCAGCCATCTCCCCGATGCTCCAGAAATCAAACCTGAACACCTCGGCACCCTCCGCACCTTGCAGGAAGTCGTGGACTTCCTGTGCGCGGGAAGCGCACGCGTCCCGCGTGCTGAGTCGGGCGTCGCGCCCGACTCCCTCGTCACTCAAACTTCTTCTTCGCCGACCAGAGAAAAGTCAGTGGAACCAAGTTTCCGGCGTGACGCCGATAATCACACGCCGGAGGCGCGTGCTTGCCAACTCCCTCGCCAAATCCTCCGTCCCGCGCCCTTCCCGCCTGCCGACATTCGCGCGCAAATCTCGCTCGCGCCCGGCTCCCTCGTCTGGCTTACCGACGACGGCACCAACCTCACCGCCGCGCTCGCGAAGAACCTCGAACAACGTGGCCTCGTTGTTCGCCGTGGCACGCCGACGGAATTGCTCACCGACCGCAACGCCCCGTTGCCCGCCGCGCTCCTCCTGCTCGCGCCCGCCGCACCCGGCGGCGACGCCTTCCTCAAATCCGCTTTCCGCCTCGTCCAAGTCGCCGCACCCGCGCTCCGCGCCGCTGGACGCAGCGGAGCTGCGGCCCTCATTTCCCTCTCGCGCCTCGACGGCCTCTTTGGCCTCGGCGTCATGAACTCCACCGCTGATGTCATTAGCGGCGGACTCGCCGGCCTCGTGAAGACCGCGCGCCACGAATGGCCCGAGGTCCATTGCAAAGCCCTCGACCTCGACCCCGGCGCGGCCAACGGCACCGAACTCGCGAACCAAATCACCGAGGAAATTTTCCGCGCCGGCCCGATTGAGGTCGGCCTCTTTGGCGGCCAGCGTTACAGCCTCGAAATTGAAACTGCGACGCTCCGCGAAAATCCCGCGCCCGCCCTCCAGCGCGGCGACCTCGTCGTCGTTACTGGCGGCGCGCGCGGTGTCACTGCCACATCCGTCCTCGAACTCGCCCGTCGCCACCAACCGCGCTTCCTTCTGCTCGGCCGCAGCTCCTTGCCTGATGCCGAACCGCACTGGCTCACTGGCCTCACGACCGAAGCGGAAATTAAGAAAGCCCTCCTCGCCCACGCCGACGGCGATCGCTCGCCGAAGAAGTTGGAAGCGAAGTTCCGCGAAATCTCCGCCCAACGCGAAATCCGCGCACACCTCGCCGCGATCCGCGCGACCGGCGCGCTCGCGCACTACACCACACTCGACGTCCGCGATGCTGCTGCCGTCACGGCCACGCTTGCCGAAGTTCGCGCTACGCACGGTCCGATTTGCGGTCTGATCCACGGCGCCGGCGTGCTCGCCGACAAGCTCATTGAGCAGAAGACCGAGGAACAATTCGACTTGGTATACGGCACGAAAGTTTACGGCCTTCGAAATCTCCTCGCCGCGACCGCGCAGGACGAACTCCGCCTCATCGCGCTCTTCTCCAGCTACACCGGACGTTTCGGCCGCACTGGCCAGGTGGATTACGCGATCGCAAATGAAGTGCTGAACAAAATGGCCCAAGCCGAAGCCCGCCGTCGCCCGCAATGCCGCGTGGTCGCCTTCAACTGGGGCCCGTGGAACGGCGGCATGGTCAACGACGGCCTCCGCAAAATCTTCGAGCGCGAAGGCGTCGGTCTCATCGAACCGGAAGCCGGAGCTGGCTTTTTCACCCGCGACGCCCTCGCTCCAACCGGCGAGGCCGTGGAAGTCCTCGCCGTGGCCGAAGCGCCGGGGGGCGCACGCGTCGCGCGTGCAGAATTGGGCGTCGCGCCCAATTCCCTCGTTACTCAAACCGCTCAGTCAGTGCAACGTAGTTTTCGGCGGGACGCCGAACACCACACGCGGGACGCGTATGCTCCCCAGTTCGACCGTGACGTCTCCGTCCGCGCGCTCCCGTGCCTGGTCTCGCACGTCATGAACGGCCGTGCCGTCCTGCCTGCCGCGCTCATTATCGAGTGGCTCGCGCATGGCGCGATGCACGGTAACCCTGGCCTCGCGTTCCACGGCTTCGATGGCTTCAAGGTGCTCAAAGGCCTTGTCCTTGAGGGTGATGCCACGGCGCACGTCACCGTCTCCGCCGCCGCGCCGCACGCGCGCGACGGCCTGCTTTTTGTGCCCGTCCAATTTACCAGCCGCAACGGCAGCGCCAAAACTACGCTGCATGCGACCGCTGAGATCCTCCTTGCTAACTCGTTACCCGCCGCGCCGAGCATCACGCCCGCCGTGAAACGCAACGGTATTCTTTCCGACAAAGTCTATGGCGATGGCCGCCTCTTTCACGGCCCGGACTTTCAATGCATTGAGGCTCTTGAAGTTTGTAATCGGGCCAACGCCGCTGCGCTTGTGCGCTCTTCACCCGCGCCCAAAACGATGATTGCCCAGCCGCTGCGTCCCGCGTGGCTCGCTGACCCGCTCGCGCTCGACGCTGCGTTCCAGCTCATGATTTTGTGGAGCACCGCGCAACGCTCAGCGCCGTCGCTGCCCTGCGCGCTGCGGAGCTTTCGCCAGTTCGCCGCGTTTCCGAGATCTGGCGGCAGCCGCGTCGTCGCAAGCATCACCTCGGCGGAAGCTCCCGTGGCCGTGGCTGACCTACAATTTTTCGACCGCAATGGCGGCCTGCTCGCACTTGGCGAGGGCTACGAATTCGTCGTGGACGCCAACCTCCGCGAAGCCTTCCGCCAAAACAGCCTGCCCGCGTGAAGTTCGGCGAACCCATCGCCATCGTCGGAATGGGCGGCGTCTTCCCCGGCGCTCGCACGCTCGACGAGTTTTGGCAAATCATCGCCACAGGTCGCGACACCAGCCGGCCCGCGCCGCCAGGCCGCTGGCGGTTGAACTCCGCCGACATCCTCCACCCTACGCCCGGCACGCCCGATCGAGTTTATACCGACCGTGCCTGCTTTATCGAGGGCTTCTCCCTAGACCCCACGGGACTCGCCATTGACCGAGACCTGCTCGCGCAACTCGACCCCGTCGTCCACCTCCTGCTCGCCGCCGGTCGCGACGCCTTCGCTGGCGCGAAGACCAACTCACTCGACCGTGCTCGCATCGGTGTAACCCTTGGCCACATCGCGCTGCCTACGGAAAGTTCCTCCAAGCTCTGCGAGGAAATCCTCACGCCGCTGTTGGAGCGCGCAGTGTTCGCAGCGAGCACCCCGGGGAGCGCACGCGTCCCGCGTGCCTTCGGAGCCGTCCCGGCGACGACCTCGTCCCACCATTCGAATCAGAGCTCTGAAAATGTACGGCGCGACGCCGGACATCACACGCGGGACGCGTGTTCTCCCCAACTCCAAACTCACCCGCTCAACCGCTACGTCGCCGGCCTGCCCGCGGGCATCCTCGCGCAAGCCCTCGGCCTCGGCGGCGGCACGCGCACGCTTGACGCCGCCTGCGCCTCCTCGCTCTACGCCCTTAAACTCGCCTGTGACGAACTTCACGCAGGTCGCGTTGACGCCGTGCTTGCCGGCGGCGTCTCGCGCCCCGACTCGCTCTACACGCAGATGGGTTTCGCCCAACTCCGCGCGCTTGCGACCACCGGCCGCTGCACGCCCTTCGATGCCGCCGCCAGCGGCCTCATCGTCGGCGAAGGCGCAGGTGTCGTTGTGCTTAAGCGCCTGTCCGACGCCCTCCGCGACGACGACGAAATCCACGCGCTCATCCGCGGCATCGGACTCTCGAACGACCTCGATGGCAACCTCCTGTCCCCCGCGAGTGAAGGCCAGCTTCGCGCACTCCGTCTCGCTTACGACGCGGCAGGCTGGGAACCGGAGAGCGTCGAGTTCATCGAGTGCCACGCTACCGGCACACCAGTCGGCGACGCGGTGGAATTCTCCAGCCTGAGCCAGCTTTGGTCTGGCCGCACGTGGCAGCCCGGTCAATGCACGCTCGGTGCGGTGAAAGCGAACGTCGGTCATTTACTCACCGGCGCGGGCGCGGCGGGCCTGCTTAAGGTTCTTCTTTCGCTCCGTCACAACACGCTCCCGCCCGTTGCCAACTTCCAGCGCGCCAGCGATAAAATACCGCTCGCGCAAAGCCCTTTCCGCGCGCTCACACAAAGTCAGCCGTGGCCCAAGCGCGCCGACGGCCGCCCCCGCCGCTGCGCCATTAACGGTTTTGGTTTCGGCGGCATCAACGCGCATGTCCTCATCGAGGAGTGGTGCGGCCATTCGGAGCACCGGGCATCTCTCGGCGCGAACGGAAACGACGCTGCCTCTGGCGCTCAAGACCTTCGGCCCCTGACGCCAGACCCCAGACCCCAGACCCTTTCACCCATCGCCATCGTCGGCCTCGCAACACACATCGGCCCGTGGCGCAACCTCCGCTCTTTCACCGCCCGCGTTCTTGGCGCCGACACCGACACGCAACCCGCCGCCCGCCGCGACTGGCGCGGCCTGCACCCCGAAGCCCTCGCAACACAACTTGGCTACTTCGTTGACGACCTCGCCATCCCCGTAAGCCGTTACCGCATCCCGCCGCGTGAACTTGCCGACCTTCTTCCGCAGCAGGCCTTAATGCTCGAAGTCGCCCGCGACGCCCTTGCTGACGCTCGTGTGACCGACCCCGATGCCACGCGCACCGGCGTCTTCATCGGCCTCGGCCTCGACCTCCGCACGACCGACTTCCACTTCCGCTGGTCCATGCTCGACCGCGCCAGCGACTGGGCGAACCGGCTTCCATCCGACTTGAGCGAGCAAGACCAGGCCGCATGGGCCGCGCGCGTTGTCGAAGCCGCGAACCCGCCGCTCAACGCCGACCGCACGATGGGCGCACTCGCCGGCACCAATGCCAGCCGCATTGCGAAGGAATTTCGCATCGGCGGCCAGAGCTACACCGTGTGCAGCGAAGACACGAGCGCCTTGAGCGCGCTCGAAATCGCCGTGCGCGCGCTCCAACGCGGTGAACTCGACCTCGCGCTCGCTGGCGGCGTGGAACTCACTGGCGACCTCCGCACCCGCCTTGCAGAAAGTGATCTCGGAAAATCTGAAATCCCAGGCGAAGGTGCCGTGGCGGTCATACTCAAGCGCCTCGATGACGCAAAGCGCGACGGCGACCGTATCTACGCCGTGATTCGTGGAATCGGCGCTGGTAGCGCGGCATTCACGCCGCAGAACATCACGATTCACAAGCTCGTCACGGATGATTCCGAACGCTTCGATGCTGCGGACGCTTCTGCGGCCTCAAGACCGCGCTCCGCAGCTGAGCTCGCTACTGCTCGCGCCCTCGAAGAGGCCGGCTTTGCCAACGCCATTTCAATTTCTTCCGCCACCCCCGAGGTTGGCCACACCGGCTCTGCCTCTGGCCTAGTGGACTTGGCCAAAGCCGCGCTCGCTCTGCACACCGAGACGCTTCCGTCTAGCAGCACCGCTGCCTCGCAGCACTGGCTCCGCAACCAAGCCGACGGTCCCCGTCGCGCCGCTGTTACCGCGACCAGTGTGGACGGCAATGCACTCTCGGTAGTGCTCGAATCACCTGAAGCGAATCCCCTC
>Ga0194134_10002307_pt1 | contig 22978 bp, 27 predicted proteins | sample TA2KigOff0mmetaG_FD_148602 | JGI IMG/M metagenome (GOLD analysis project Ga0194134, IMG submission 148602) | Freshwater microbial communities from Lake Tanganyika, Tanzania - TA2015056 Kigoma Offshore 0m | ecosystem: Environmental > Aquatic > Freshwater > Lake | place: Tanzania: Lake Tanganyika... | reverse complement strand
AATAAATTTGGTTTTTTGTAGTCCCAAAATTTAGGTTTTTTAAATTTCATTATTTATAAATTTATCAATTTCATTGATGGTTTTTTTAAAAATTATTACTCCCAATTTTTTTATCTTCATAGTTTTTGATTTGTTTCTTTCAAATCCAATTGAAAAAATTAATTCTCTAGGTGTATTTATTTTTTTAGAAATATTAAGAGAACCTAGTAATTTATAAACATCTTTAAAATTATCTATATATGGACCATGTAGGATTTTAGCTCCATATCTAGCTGGTTCCAAAGGGTTTTGACCACCCTTAGATATTAGTGACCCTCCTAAGAAAACCGAGCTTGCAATTTTATAAAATTTATTTGACTCACCAAATGTATCGACAATATATATGTCAGTATTTGTTAAATTTTTTACTTTTGAACTATGAAGTACAAATTTAAGATTTAAATTTTTAATTTGAGAAATTATTTTGTCTACCCTGTAAATATGTCTTGGAATAATTATTGTAATTAATTTTTCAGTTTTTTTTTTCATTTCAATATGTGACTTTAAACAAAAATCCTCCTCAGTATGATGTGTGCTAGCTGCAATCCAAATTTTATATTTTTTAAATTCATTACTTAATTTTTTGCTAATATAATCTGATTTATAATATTTATTTTCTATAAATTTTAAATTTCCAATTAAATTTATTTTTTTTACTTTAAGTTTTTTTAAAAAAAATTTGGTTTCTATATTTTGAGGATAAGCAACAGTAATTTTACTAAAAATATTTTGCGCGAAGCGTTTAAACCTTATCCATTTATCAAATGTTTTTTTTGTTAATCTTGCATTTAATAAAATCAATGGAATTTTTTTTTTTTCCAACGAATGGAACATACTTGGCCAAATTTCAGATTCAACAAAAATTGCTAAATTCGGTCTCCAAAAATTTAAAAACTTATTGGTTAAATAAAAATTATCGATAGGATAAAATTGATGGATAGTTTTCCTAAATGCAAATTTTTTTAAAATTGCTGACGAACTCAAGGTACTTGATGTAATTAAAATCTTTTGAATTTTATTGTTATTTTCATATTTATAGATAATTGGAATTATACTTAATATTTCACCAACACTTGCTCCATGAAACCATATTAATTTTCCTGCTCCCCTTTGTTTTGAGCAAATACTAAATTTTTCTAAAAATCTAGTTTTATCATCTTTTTTTTTTAAAATTCTATAAACTAAAAAAAATGGAGAAATTAAAATTATAATTATTGTAAATAATTGATAAATAAAAAACATTTTTATTTCTGTATTTGTTTTTCATAGAAGTTCTTGTACAGCTCGCACTTGACTAATAAATCTTCATGTTTTCCGTAATCAACTATTTCACCAGACTCCATTACATAAATGTTATTAGAATTTAATATAGTTGAGAGTCTATGTGCAATAACAATAGTAGTTTTGTTTTTCGTTAAAACTTCTAAAGCATTTTGTATTTTGGACTCTGTTTCAGAGTCAAGAGAAGATGTTGCTTCATCTAATAAAATAATTGAACTTTTTTTCAACATTGCTCGGGCTATCGATAATCTTTGTTTCTCTCCTCCTGAAAGTCTTACTCCATTTTCTCCTATAAGAGTTTCATATTTATCAGGAAAATTTTTTATAAATTCATCACAATATGACTTTTTTGCTGACTCAAATATTTCTTCATCAGAGGCGTTCTCGTTTGCATATTTGATATTATTTTTAATAGTATCATCAAACAGAGTTGTTTCTTGGCTAACTAGAGAAATGCTTTGACGTAATGATTTGATCGTAGTTTTATAAATTGATTGGTTATCAATAGTTATATCACCAGATTGAATGTCATAAAATCTTGGGATTAAATTTAAAACGGTTGTTTTTCCAGCTCCACTATGACCAGCTAATGCTGTCATTTCTCCACCTTTAAATTTAAGATTTATGGAATTTAAAATTTTTCCTTCTTTACTTTCATAAGCAAACGAAACATTTCTAAACTCAATATTTCCACCATTTATTCTTAAATTTTCAGCAGAGTCTAAATCTTTAATATAATTTTTTTGGTCAATAATAGGAATAATTCTTGAGGCAGCAGAAATGCCTTGATTAAGAGTCATATTTAGAGTCGATAATGCTCTTACCGGTTGATAAGCTAACATCATAGCTGCTAAAAAAGAAAAAAAATTATTAATACCTAGTTTGCCTAAACCTATGAGTTTAGCCGCATAAAAAATTAGAATTGCAATTATTATTCCAGTTAAAATTTCCATTATCGGGGACATTCTGACATAAATTGTTGCTATTTTTTTACTTTTTTCTTTAAGTTGATTTAAATGTCTGTCTGCTTTATCTTTTTCGTAATTTTCTTTTTGAAATATCTTCATTAATTTATGGTTTTTAAATAACTCAATAAGATAGGTACTAAGAAATCCAGATTTTTCCTGAGCTTGAGTTGTAACTTTACCAATTCTCTTTCCCAGAGTTTTTGCAGATGTCGCGGCTAGTGGTATCATAATAATTGAAATTATTGTTAATTCCCAATTTTGAAAAAACATGACCATTAAAAGTCCAAATAAAGTTAGAGAGTCCTTGAACAAACTTAAAATTGCGCTAGTCAACAAACTAGTAATATGAGTTACATCATAGGTAATATTTGAAACAATTTTACCAGAGTGTTTTTTATCTATAATTTGAGTATCAGTTCCAATTAAAGACTTAACCATATCAAATTGTAGTTTTTTTTTAATTTCTTCACCTACATCAATCATAGTTTTTTTTGCAAAGTATAGCGACAGCCCTTTTATCGTAAAAGCCAGAACAATCATAAAAGGAATAAAAAATAATAACGACTGGTCGTTATCAATAAAAAGTCTTTTTATCGCCGGATCCAAAAGCCATGCAATTGCAGAAGTACTAGCTGCTACTAAAATTGAAAAAAAACCAGAAAGAATTATTTTATTTAAATATTTCTTTGAATAATCTTTATATAATCTTTTATAAATTATTTTTTTTTCCATTAAAAATTTTTTGAAATTAAAAAATTTAAAAATATAATTAATCCGAATAGATTGTTACTTCTAAATGCTCTTAAGCAACTTAAAGAGTCATTTGCTCTAAAAATTTTCATTTGGAAAAAAAATAAATGGCAAAAAGGTATTATTGCTAAAATAAAATATAAATAATTAAATTCCATATAAATACCTCCAATTAAAAATAAAATTGTTAGAATTAAGTAACACAAATATAAAAAATTTTTTTCTTTACCTTTAAACTTTATTGAGGTTGATTTTAATCCTATGATTTCATCATCTTTAATATCTTGGTATCCATAAATTGTATCGTACCCTAATGTCCAAAATATGGCTCCCATGTAAAAAATAATCGGAATTATATCTATTTGATTTTTTATAGACGTCCATCCAAGAATCAAACCATAGTTGAAAGTAATTCCTAAAAAAAGTTGAGGCCAATAAGTAAATCTTTTCATTAAAGGGTAAGTAAAGGCCAAAGGCATTGAACAAATTGCCAGAAAAATTGTTAATGAATTAAAGTTCATCAACACAATTAGTGCAAAAAAACATAATGTGAAAATATAAATCGTTGCAAGTTTTACTGAAATTTTTTTAGAAGCCAAAGGACGATCTTTAGTACGAAAAACTTTTTTATCAAATTCTCTATCAAAAATATCATTTACAATACATCCTGCAGATCGCATCAAGACAGACCCTGAGAAAAAAAGAAACAAGTAAAAATAATACATATTTAAATTGTTTGAAAAATCATATGCTAGAGTTAATCCCCATGCACAAGGCCAAAATAAAAGCATAAAACCAACTGGTTTTTTTAGTCTTATTAGTTCAATGAAATACTTTAATTGGTTCATGATAATTTACTTGTAAATAACAAAGGCTAGTTTCATAATCAAATTGATTCGAATGAATATAAATTATACTGTAACAGCGCTAATGTTCCCTGCCATTCCTTTGTTAATTAGTGTCTATAGTTATAGATTTCATTCATTGAGTATCCTAATTAGGCAACTTCATCGTGAACTTGTTTATGAAAAACATATTCCCAATGAGTGGAAAAAACAGTTTATGAATTTGAGTATAAGAATATCGATTTTAAAATGGACTATTTTATTCGCAGCTTTTGGATTTTTATTTAATATGCTGACAGTGTTTGCTCTTTATTTAGATGAGATATTTATTGCAAGAGTGATTTTTGGATCATGTTGTTTATCCATGATTATTTCTATTGTTTATTTTATAAGAGAAATTCAAATTTCAACAAACGCACTCAAGCTGCATATGTCAGATATGGATGTAGAAGTAAATTAAGGAATTATAATAGCAGGACCTAAGATTTTTCTTGCCTCTAAATCTTGATGTGCTTTAACAACTTGATCTAATTTATATTCTTTAAATATTTTAATTTTTAGTTTACCGGAACTAACTTTTTTAAACATTATTTTTGAGGCCTCATCTAATTCAACTCTATTAGAAATAGAATTCTGAAGAGACGGTCTAACTAGGTAAAGGTTTTTTGGTCCTAGCATTTTTAGAACGTTAATATCTGGTAAGGGACCAGATGCATTACCAAATGACACCATCATTCCTCTTATAGAAAGACACTCAAGAGATTTATTTAATGTATCTTTTCCAACACCGTCATAAACCACTGAAACTCCTTTATTATTTGTAATTTTCATGACTTTTTTCGCAAAATCATCTTTATTATAATTAATAATATAATCGTAGCCATTTTCTTTAGCTTCATTAATTTTTTTATCTGATCCAACCGTGCCTATAACTCTGCACCCTAGACTTTTTGCCCACTGACCAAAAATTTGCCCAACCCCTCCTGCTGCAGCATGAAATAGTATTGTTTGGCCCTGTTTAACTGGGTAAGTTTTGTGTAGAAGATAAAAAACAGTCAATCCTTTTGTCATTAAAGTTGCAGCAATCTTTACATCAATATTTTTTGGAATTTTGACAAGATTTTTAGAGGGAAAGTTTCTGTGAGATGAATAAGAACCTAATGGAGTACTAGCATATGCAATTTTATCACCGATTTTAAAATCTTTGACGTTTTTTCCTAATTTTGTAATTATCCCAGCACCCTCTAAACCTAATCCACTAGGAAGATTAAGGGGATAAAGACCAGACCTGTGATAGGTATCAATATAATTCAGACCAATTGCTTTTTGCTCAATAGTGACCTCATCAGCTTTTGGTTTACTTAAAACAATATCTCTAATTTTTAAAACTTCTGGGCCACCTGTTTTGCGTATTTCTGCGGCCTTCATAATTTATTTGACAAATGTACCATTATGGTAATCCTCAACAGCTTGTAAAATTTCAGCTCTGGTGTTCATTACAAAAGGCCCACCCCTTGCAATTTGCTCATTGATTGGTTTTCCAGATATAACTAAAAATTTAGCATTAGTAGAAGCTTTTACTTTTAAATCTTTACCATGAGTTAACAAAATTAAAGCACTATCAATTATTCGATCATGATCTTGATTACCAATTTTTATTTCACCTTTAATTAGATATATAAAAGAGTTATGAGTCTCTGGTAATTTAAAACTAAATTCTTTATTTTTATTTAATTCTACATCAAAATAAACTGGTTCAATATTATGTCCCTTAATAGGACCTTCTGCATTTTTAAATTTTCCAGCTATAACTTTAATTTGTTTGTCCTTATCTTTGTGAACTGGCATTTTACCTGCATCAATATAAATATACTCAGGTTTGCTCATCTTTAATTTAGCAGGCATATTAATCCATAATTGAAAACCATGAAGTTTGCCCTCTTTCATTGCGGGCATTTCAGAATGAATGATTCCACTTCCAGTTTTCATCCACTGAACGTCTCCCGAAGTCATTCGTCCTTTACCACCTGTACTATCTTTATGCTCAAACTCTCCAGCTAGCATATATGTTACTGTTTCAATACCTCTATGAGGATGTGCGGGAAAACCAGCAATATAATCTTTGCTATTTTCAGAACCAAATTCATCTAACATTAAAAAAGGATCAAAATAATTTGGTTCAGCACCAATACTCCGTTTTAATTTTACACCTGCTCCATCAGAAGTAGGAATTGGGTCAATAATTTTACTTACTTCAATATTTGACATTTAATTTTTAAATTTTTTATCTAGACTAAAATTCTTTGCTCCATTTACAAATAAAAATAAAAATCCTCCGGCTAAACCAATATTTTTCAAAAATGACATTAATTGCATTTGATCACTGAAATTATTATGAAATATAACTGCAGTGGCAACGCAAAACATACTTAATAAGGCTGCTGAAATTTTTACCTTATAGCCTATTATTATTAATATTGGCCCAGCAATTTCAAGAATGATGGCTGGAATTAAAAAAATACCCGGCATCCCCATAGACTCCATCCAAACAATAGCACCTTCATAGTTTGATATTTTATTAGCTCCACTTAATAGAAAAATTGTTGAGATTAAAATTCTTGCCAGTAAATCTAAGATATTTATCATATTTTATTTATTATGTGAGCCATCACAAAATGGTTGATTTTTTGTTTGTTTGCAAGTGCAAAAAAAAACTTTTTTAGTTTTCTCCGCTTTGTAAGTTACTGGATTAAATTCTGACCCTTTATGAGATCCATTACAAAATGGTTGTTTAGAACTTTTTCCACAGCTACACCAAAAGTAAGATTTGCCTTGTTCAACTTCTACTGCAATTGGATTGACACCTGCTTTTTCTCCCTTAATCATTTTATCTCCTATATATTAATTTGAACATTTATTGATTAATTACTTAAATTGCAAGATCGTAATAAAAATGCATCAGCATATAAAATCATATCTTGTAATAATTATAATAAATTAAAATTATGATGAAAATGAAATTAGATAATTTCTAGTAATTCTCTAATATTTTTCATAAACTAACTTAAGATAAATGAACAATATACGATTATACTTTTTAGAAAATTTATATTTAAATTTAATTGATAAGCTTAATAAACCACAATCTCATTATGTAATTAAAGTAATGCGGCTAAAAGTAGGAGATAACATTTCTTTATTTAATTCAGGTGGAGAGTGGGAGGCTAAAATTATAAATGTTTTAAAAAATATAGTTGAATTCAAAATTATAAAACAATTGAGATCAAAAAAAAATGATAAACAATTATGGTTGGCTTTCTCTCCAATAAAATCTAATTATTTTAATTTTATGATCCAGAAAGCCACTGAATTAGGTGTAACAAAATTTATACCAATTATTTTTGATAGATCTGTGGTAAGAAAAATTAATAAAGAAAGATTAGAAAAAATAGTCATAGAAGCAGCAGAACAATCCAACAGAATAGATATTCCATTAATTGAAAATACTCAAAATTTAAAAAGTTTTTTAAAAAATAAGGTTAATTTAATATTTGCTGATTTAAATTCAGATAATAAAAAAATAGATTTAAAAAAATTAAATAAAAACCCAATCTGTTTAATTATTGGTCCTGAAGGCGATTTTTCAGAAAAAGAAAGAGAGCAAATCCTTCTTTTTGACGGAGTTCAGCCATTAAAAATTAATGACCACATACTTAGATCTGAAACAGCTGTAATATCAGCTCTTTCAATAATTAATTACGTAATTAACTGATAAATTGTCGCTAAAACAGTTATATAAATTTTATAAAAGCACTTTATATAAAGTATAAATGAAAAAAGTTTTTTTAATTTTTAGTGTATTATTTTTACACACAAAATCATTCGCCAACCAACCAAAAAATTGGCAATTAAGTTTTCAAGATGCAGCTTCTCAATCAATGAGAGAGATAGTTGGTTTTCATAACGATATATTATTACCTATTATTATTGCAATAAGTGTATTCGTCTTGTTCCTGATAATTTATGCATGTATTAGATTTCGAGCTTCTGCAAATCCAAACCCGTCTAAAAGAACACATAATGTTGCAGTTGAAGTTTTGTGGACATTAGTGCCTTGTCTAATTTTAATTGTAATGGCAGTTCCATCTTTTAAAATATTATACAAACAGGATATCATCCCAAAAGCAGACTTAACAATTAAAGCCATAGGCTACCAATGGTATTGGGGCTACGAATATCCTGATGAAAACATTAGTTTCGAGTCTTATATGATTGAAACTAAAGATTTAAAAATAGATCAACCTAGATTATTATCGGTAGATAATGAGGTTGTAGTTCCGGTTAATAAAGTGATTAAAGTTTTGATAACCGCAAATGATGTTCTGCACGCTTGGTCATTACCATCTTTCGGTGTTAAGAGAGACGCGGTTCCTGGAAGAATAAACGAAACTTGGTTTAAAGCTGACAAATTAGGTACTTTTTATGGGCAATGTTCTGAGTTATGTGGAATCAAACATGCATTTATGCCAATCTCAGTAAAAGTTGTATCAGATGAGGAATATCAAAAATGGTTATTAGATGCCAAAGAAAAATTTGCCAAAGAAATTAAAGAGGAAAATAATTATAAACAAATAGCAAGTAAATAAATATGTACGCAAAAACAACTTCTAGCAACGATCATCATTCACCAACAGGTTGGAAACGTTGGGCATACTCAACTAATCATAAAGATATAGGAACAATGTATTTAATATTTGCAATTTTTGCAGGAGTTATTGGAACAACGTTTTCAGTTTTAATGAGAATGGAATTAATGCACCCAGGTGATGGAATTTTGGGTGGAAACTATCATTTGTATAACGTCTTAGTGACTGGTCATGGATTAATTATGATTTTCTTTATGGTAATGCCAGCGATGATTGGTGGATTTGGAAATTGGTTTGTTCCAATTATGATTGGTGCACCCGATATGGCCTTTCCAAGAATGAATAATATATCATTTTGGTTGCTACCAACTTCATTGACTTTATTAATTTTATCAATTTTTGTTGATGGTCCCCCAGGTCAAACGGGTGTAGGGGGTGGTTGGACTATTTATCCTCCACTGTCATCTAAAGCTGGACAACCAGGACCAGCAATGGACTTTGCTATTTTAAGTTTACACTTAGCTGGAGCCTCTTCAATATTGGGAGCAATTAATTTTATTACAACAATTCTAAATATGAGAACTCCAGGCATGACACTTCACAAAATGCCATTATTTGCTTGGTCTATTTTAGTTACAGCTTTTTTATTATTGTTATCATTGCCAGTGTTAGCTGGTGCAATTACTATGCTTTTAACCGATCGAAATTTTGGAACAGCATTTTTTGATGCACAAACTGGTGGGGATCCAGTTTTATTTCAGCATTTGTTTTGGTTTTTTGGTCACCCGGAAGTTTATATTTTAATTTTACCTGGTTTTGGAATGATTAGCCAAATAATTTCAACATTTTCAAAAAAACCAGTATTTGGATATTTAGGAATGGCTTATGCGATGGTTGCTATTGGTATAGTGGGTTTTGTTGTTTGGGCTCATCATATGTATACAGTTGGTTTAAGCACAGATACTAAGGCTTATTTTATAGCAGCTACCATGATCATTGCAGTTCCAACTGGAATAAAAATATTTTCTTGGATTGCAACCATGTGGGGAGGATCTATTTCATTTAAAACTCCAATGGTTTGGGCTTTAGGATTTATATTTTTATTTACTGTGGGCGGTGTAACAGGAGTAGTGCTTGCAAATGCTGGAGTTGATACTGCTATGCATGACACTTATTATGTAGTAGCACATTTTCATTATGTATTGTCTTTAGGTGCAGTATTTGCAATTTTTGCAGGTTTTTATTATTGGTTTGGTAAAATGTCAGGTTATGAATATTCAGAAACACTTGGACAAATACATTTTTGGCTTACTTTTATCGGTGTTAACTTAATCTTTTTTCCGCAACATTTTTTGGGTCTGGCAGGAATGCCAAGAAGATATGCTGACTACCCAGATGCATTTGCTGGATGGAATTACATATCTTCGGTAGGATCATATATTTCAGTTTTGGGCTTAGCAGTTTTTTTTCTTAATTTATTTTACTCGTTTTTTAAAAAAAAAATTTCAGCTCAAAATCCTTGGGGAGAAGGAGCAACAACCTTAGAATGGACAGTACCGTCTCCACCAAATTTTCATACTTTTGATGATTTGCCTAAGTTTGAAGATGGAGGAAATATTGAAAAATCTGCTGCAAATTAATAACATAGATTTTTTAAATTAAAATTAATGATTAAGTCAAAATTAAAAAATAGAAATTTTAGCCAGGAATATTTTATCAATTTTTCTGAACTATTTAAGCTAATGAAGCCAAGAGTAATGTCATTGGTAATTTTCACTTGTGCAGTGGGTTTGTTAATGGCACCTAATGTTATTTCAACCATAGATGCAATCATAGCAATCATTTTGGTTTCGATAGGGGCAGGCGCAGCAGGCACCTTAAACATGTGGTACGAATCTGATCTTGACTTAATAATGAGTAGAACTTGTTTAAGACCTATACCCGCGGGCAAGATAAATAAAAATCATGCTCTAATTTATGGAATATTTTTGTCAATTTTTTCAGTTACAGCTCTTGATTTTTTTGCCAATAGATTGTCCGCATCCTTGTTGTTGTTTACCATTTTGTTCTACGTACTTATTTATACAATCTGGCTAAAAAGAAGAACGCCTCAAAATATCGTTATTGGTGGTGCCGCAGGTGCGTTACCCCCAGTAATTGGTTGGACTATTGCAACTAACTCACTTTCACTAGAGCCATTAACTTTTTTTTTGATAATTTTTTTTTGGACACCATCTCATTTTTGGGCTTTGAGTCTTTATAAATCAGACGATTATAGAAAAGCAAAAATACCAATGTTACCCTTAACAGATGGTATTGAAAGTACAAAATTTAATATATTAATCTATTCTTTAATTATGTTACCAACAATTATCCTGCCATATTTAATTGGATTTGTTGGATTGATATTTTTAATACCATCATTAATCATTACTCTATATTACAATTTTTTATGTTTTGATCTTTATAATTTCAAACAAGATACATTCGATACAAAAAAAGCGAAATCTATATTTAGATATTCAATTTTGTATTTGTTTTTAGTTTTTTTTCTTTTTTTAGTAGATAGAATTTTATGATAGTTCCTGATAAAAAAACAAAAAGGAAAAATCTTTTAACTGCTTTTATTATAATAGTTTTCATGATTTTTTTATTTTTTTTTACTTTATTTAATGTAGGAGTTTTTGATAGACCGTTATGACAAAAAAAAATTTTTCAACTTTATTATTTTTAGCAGGTATTTTTTTTCTAATGTTGGGATTATCATTTGCTGCTGTTCCACTTTACGAGGCTTTTTGCAAGATTACAGGATTTGGTGGCAAAACTCAAACTTCAAAAGAAGCTCCTCAAATTATATTAGATAAAATAGTCAGCGTAAGATTTGATACAAATGTAAATAATCTTCCATGGAATTTCAAGGCTAAGTCTAATGTAATTGATGTGAAAGTTGGACAGGTAAATAAAATTGAATTTGAAGTAGAAAATTATAGTAAAGATTTAACTTATGGTGTAGCTAGTTTTAATGTTTCTCCCTCAATCTTTGGAAAATACTATAGCAAGTTAGGTTGTTTTTGTTTTGAAAAACAAGAGTTAAAAGCTGGAGAGAAAGTTACGTATGTTATGACTTTTTATTTAGATCCTGAATTAATAAATGATCATAATGTTAAAAATCTTCATGAAGTAACTATGTCGTATACTTTTTTCCCAACAGATTATTTTAAACAATCATAATTTAAATATGTCAGCTGAAAAAAAACATGATTATCATTTAGTAGACCCAAGTCCCTGGCCTATATATTTGGCATTTTCTTGTTTAGTTCTAGCTGTTGGAGCAGTTTTTTACATGCATAATGAGGTTTCTTGGGGTATGTACCTGGGTTTAGCTTTACTACTTTACGGAGCCTTTATGTGGTTTAGAGACGTAGTAATCGAAGCAGAGTATCAGGGACATCACACACCAGTTGTTCAAATTCATCATAGATATGGAATGACATTATTTATTGCATCGGAGGTGATGTTTTTCGTAGCTTGGTTTTGGGCTTATTTTGACATTAGTTTATTTCCAAATGAATTTGTTGGCAATGTTTGGCCACCTCAAGATATAAAAACTTTTGATCCTTGGGATATACCATTGATTAACACTTTAGTATTATTATTATCAGGAACAACTGTTACTTGGGCACATCATGCTTTGTTAGAGGAAGATCGAAAAAGTTTTATTCAAGGTTTAACATTTACAGTTATTTTGGGCTTTTGCTTTACATTACTTCAGGCCTATGAATACTATCATGCACCTTTTGATTTCTCTGGTCATATTTATGGAGCTGTATTTTATATGGCCACGGGTTTTCATGGGTTTCATGTAATTATTGGAACAATATTTTTAGTAGTTTGTTTGTGGAGAGGAAAACTTGGTCATTTTAATAAAGATCATCACTTTGGATTTGAAGCAGCTGCATGGTATTGGCATTTTGTTGACGTAGTATGGCTATTTTTATTTGCAGCCATATATGTTTGGGGAAGTTAAATTGTAATTTTTGAAAAATAAGTTTTTATTTTCAGTTTTTGTATACTTTTTTATTACTGTTTTTGTTTTTTTAGGCATCTGGCAAGTTTACCGACTAAATTGGAAACTTGATTTAATATCTCAGATAGAAAATTCATTAAAAAATCCACCAATAGAGCTATCTCAAACAGATAAAAAAAATTTTTTAAGAATAAAAACCTCAGGGATAATTGATTTTAGTAAACAAATATATTTATATAATTTAAACGAAGAAGGCAAGCCAGGTTTTGATGTAATAAATCCTATTGAAATAAATAATGAAAATTTTCTAATTAATAGAGGGTGGATACCATTTGAAAAAAAAAATCTACCAGAAATAAATTTATTTAATGAAAAAAATTTTAAGGGCACCTTAAGAATTCAGAATAAGTCAAGCTCTTTTAAGCCTCTAAATGACATTAAGAATAACTATTGGTTTACTTTAGATCGAGATGATATCTTTTCGTATACTGGTAAGAATTTTTCAAATTATTTGATCTATTTAGATGAAAATTATAATTTTCCAAAATCTAAAAAAATTAGTGCTAATATTTCAAATAACCATAAAAAATATGCTATAACCTGGTTTTCAATGGCGATTTCAATTCTTTTAATATACTTATATTTTAGAAAAAAAAATTATTAGATGAAATATGTTAGCACCAGAGACAATTCTAAAGAATTTAGCTTTAGTCAAGTTTTTTTAAAAGGACTAGCAGACGATGGTGGATTGTTCATACCTAAATCTATTAAAAAATTTGATAAAAAAAAATTAAATTTACTTAGTAAATTAAATTATAAAGAGTTAGCTAGTGAAATAATTTATTCATTTACAGGTGATTTTATTGCAAAAAATAATCTTAAAAAAATCGTAGACAAATCCTACTCAGTCTTTAGGGAAAAAAATGTTGTAAATTTAATTCAAGTAGGGGATCGAAAGATCTTAGAATTATTTCACGGACCGACTTTAGCATTTAAAGATATTGCTATGCAACTTTTAGGAAATTTTTATGAATATTATTTAAATAAAAAAAAAGATAATATAAATATTGTTGTTGCAACATCAGGTGATACAGGAGCTGCTGCAATTGAAGCAATTAAAGGCAAAAAGGGTATTAATATATTTGTATTGCATCCTAATAATAGAATTTCTCCTGTTCAAAGAAAGTTGATGACAACTATCAAAGAAAATAATGTTTTTAATATTGCAGTAAAGGGTAATTTTGATGACTGTCAAAATTTAGTTAAATTAATGTTTGCTGACAAACTATTCTCTAATTCAATTAAAATGTCGGGAGTTAACTCTATTAATTGGGCAAGAATAATTGCCCAAAGTGTTTATTATTTTTATGCATATTTTTTAATTAACAATGATAAACACCCTGTAAATTTTTCAGTACCAACCGGAAATTTTGGTAACGTATATGCTGGTTATTTAGCAAAAAAAATGGGTTTACCAATCAATAAGTTGATTGTTGCAACCAATCAAAATGACATTTTGCATCGAGCCATTTTAAATGGCATATATGAGCTAGGGCAAGCAGTAGAGACAATATCGCCAAGCATGGATATCCAGGTAGCAAGTAATTTTGAAAGACTAATTTATGATTTAAATGACAGAGATGATAAAAGAACTTTATTAATCATGAAAAAAATTAAAGATAAGGGTCAATATAATATTGAAAAAAATAAATTAAATAAAATAAAATTAAATTTTGACTCATATTCAATGAATCAAAAGCAAATTATTAAGACTATAAAATTAGTTTATAATAAATATAAAATAGTTTTAGACCCCCATAGCGCTATAGGATATGGTGCTTTTGATAGTGTTAAACTTAAAGGCAATAATGTAGTTTTAGCTACAGCACATCCATGTAAATTTCCAGATGCGGTAAAACTTGCAATTAAAAAAAAACAAAAATTGCCCCATTCGTTAAAACATATTATGACTGAAAGAGAAAATTATGAAATTCTACCCAATAATCTTCAGTATATTCAATCATATATAAAAAATAAAATTCAATGAAGCTAAAAATAAATGATATTTTACCTTGTGTTGAAATTTTCATTATTAAGAATGGTGAGGCTTGTAAAGAGAATATTGAAAATTTTTTAAAAAACAAAAAAGTGGTTTTATTTGGTTTACCCGGAGCGTTCACATCTACATGTTCCGCTAAACATTTACCAGGGTTTGTTGATTTATATCAAAAATTTAAAGCTAGAAAAATTGATTCGATAATTTGTATTTCTGTCAATGATCCTTTTGTAATGAATGCATGGGGCAAAATAAATAATGTTGGGGATAAAATCATTATGATGGCTGATCCATATTTGAATTTCACCAAAGCAATAGGCGCGGATGTTGATAAGACTACATTTGGTTTGGGAGTAAGATCTAATAGATATACTATGTTAGTTGATAATTTAAAAGTTTTACAATTAAAGGAAGAAAAAGACACAAAATTTTGCGAAATTTCAGCTGCTGAAAACTTTTTGACTTTAATTTAATTCAGCAGCTTTTTTGGCTAATAAATCAGCTTGCTCATTAGCTGAATTCCCAGCATGAGCTTTTATCCAATTCCATTTTATGTCAAATCTATTAGTTAAATTATAAAGTTCGACCCATAAATCTTTGTTTTTAACTGGTTCTTTTTTTGAAGTTAGCCAATCATTTTTAATCCATTTATGTACCCATTTTGTGATACCCAGTTTTACATATTGCGAGTCTGTAAATATTTCTACCCTCTTATGTGAGTCAATTTGTTTGAGGGCATTTATTGGTGCCATTAATTCCATTCTATTGTTTGTTGTATTTTTTTCACTTCCATTAATTTTAATTATTTTACCGTCTAAATTTATGACCGCTGCCCAGCCACCATTTCCTGGATTTTTTAAACAAGAACCATCTGTATAAATTTTAATCATTAATTAATATAATCTTTATAGGTTTTAAGATTATTATGAATTAAAAGTTTTTGGAAATATTCTCTAGGATCTTTGATTTTTATCAAAGCTTTTTTGGGAGTATTACAATAATCATAAATTCTTGTTAAAAGATATCGAATTGCTGCACCTTTACATAAAATATTTATAGAATTTTTTTCTTTATTTGAAAGATATTTAATGCATTCATAACCATTAATTAAGTTTTTAATTTTAGTATTATTAATTAAAAATTTATTATTTTTTTTATCAAAACATAAAGCATTTATACATATGGCTAATTCATAAGCATAAAAATCATTTCCTGAAAAATAAAAATCGATAATACCTGAGATTTTATTTTTTTTGAAAAAAATATTATCAATAAATAAATCTCCATGTATAATTCCAGTCGGTAATTTTTTAGGCCATTTATTTTTAATTTCTTTTAAATTAAAATTTAGAAAATTTTCTAAGTTGTCGATCAGCTTAATTTTTCTAAAGTTTATTTTTTTAAGCAAACTACCTAATTTATTTATCGCTAAAGAATTTTCTCTAAAAAGAGTTAGCTTTTTTGTAACCATATGTATTTGAGCTATACATTTTCCAATATCAAAACAGTTTTTATAACTTAATTGTTTCTTATCTTTTCCCTCCAAAAAACTAACAATAGATGCTCTTTTTTTTTTAATTTTGAATTGGTAATTATACTTATAATCATTTATAGGTCGTGGACACTTAATTTTAGATTTATTTAGTTGTTCCATTAAATTCATAAAAAAGGGAATATCTTTTTGTTTAACTCTTTTTTCAAATAACGTTAAAATATATTTATTTGTTTTTGTTTTTAACAAATAATTAGTATTTTCAACTCCATTTTTAATGCCTTTAAATGATATAATTTTACCGAAATTAAATTTTTTGTTGATTTCAGATATGTGTTTACTAGTTATTTTTGTATAAACAGCCATTTAATTAAGATTATTTGGAACTTTAAAAACAACTTTTTCTTTTACAATTTCAATTTCTTCGACACTAATTTTAAATTTACTTTTCAAATTTTTTATAAAATTTTTTATTAATAATTCAGGTGCTGAAGCGCCAGATGATATACCAATTGTTTTTACTTTTTCAATTTTATCATAAGGTATTTCACTTTTAGAATGGAACAAATAAGTCTCTGAGCAGCCAGCTTTTTTTGCAACTTCAACTAATCTAAGTGAATTTGAGGAGTTTCTGCTTCCTATAACAAATATTATTTCGCAATTTTTTGCAATATTTTTAATAGCCATTTGTCTATTAGTTGTTGCATAACAAATATCCTCTTTTAATTGTTCTTTTATATCTGGATTTTTTTCCTTTAATATTTTAATAATATTTCTAGTGTCATCGACAGACAATGTTGTTTGGGTAACGTAAGCAGTTTTTACATTTATTTTGAATTTATAATTTTTAGCTTCCTCCTCATTTTGAATTAAGTCAATTGATCCTGATGACAACTGACCCATTGTACCAATAACTTCAGGGTGATTTTGATGACCAATTAAAATTAGATGATAACCAAGTTTATGCAGATTTTCAGCTTGTCTGTGCACTTTTAAAACTAAAGGGCATGTGGCATCTATATAACTTATATTTAAATTATGTGCCTCTAAAGGTACTTTTTTTGGAACTCCATGAGCAGAGAAAATAACAGGTCTGGATTTATCTGTTATCTCATTTAATTCTTCTATAAATATTGCCCCCTTTTTTTTTAAATCTTCTACAACATATTTGTTATGAACAATTTCATGCCTTACATAAACAGGTGTCCCATATTTTTTTAAACTCTTTTCAACAATTTCTATTGCTCTTTCTACGCCCGCACAAAAACCTCTAGGTGATGCTAAAAAGACTTTTAATTCTTTACTTGTTTTCATGTTTTTCTAAAAAATATTCGAGCAATATATGTGGAAAAGTTAAAGACGCCAAACCTATAAATATTACTTTAAATATAGCGTTATCAAATTCGTAATAGTTGCTTAGCAAATATAATGAAATTATATATAATATTATAGTTATTATAGTTAATGGCATTGATTTTGACAAAAAAATCTTAAAACCCTTTTTTAAGCTATTTTTGTTTAATTCGAAGGCTAAATTTATAATATGTCTTATCGAATGTAAAAAGCAAAAATAAATTGTAAATGCCAGAAGTGGTGAAAGAAAATAGTTTAATATTAAAACCGACAAACAGTCAAAAAATATTGTAAATTTTTTTATTTCGTAATTTGTAAGAAACAAAGTAGCAGCAGATATTATACTTATAATAATCAAAATCGGTATTAGTCTATTAGTTTCTACAAAATCTAAAGCTAAATAAAAATTTTCATTAACTACCAATAATAATTTAAAAATTCTTATCGTTTCATTAAAGTGAAAATGTAGTGGAGCGACAACAATTAATAAACCTTTCAAAAGAAAAAGTAATTTATTTAAATTTAAATTAGAATTTATTAAAAAATGACTATCCTCTTTTCCAAAGTGAAAACTTGCTACTAATAAAAAAAATATTAGTGTGCTTGCAGGAAAAATAGTCCAAAGAGATATTATCAATAAGCTGATAAAAAGATAAATAAGATAAAAAATACCAATATTATTTATTTTGTAAATTGTAAATAATTTTTTTCCTTTCAAGTGATCTAGTGAACCATGCGCTATTCCAATACTTAAGATTAAAAGTAAACAAATTAAAGGTGAAAGAGTAAAAATTCCTACTTTTAAGGAAAATAAAATAAAAATACTAATTGAGACAAAAAAAATTATAGAGTGACTTAGATTTATACTTTTAATTTGATTTATCATTTTAATTAAATAAAGCCTTTATAAAAATCCATTTAGGCATTTTATTTACGATTGAAAAATCCTCAAATATGTTACTTGTATTAGATAAAAAGTTTATAACCGTTTCAGTTTTGCTTTCGAACATTTTGTAAAAAATATTTGGCATTTTTTCTGGATTTTTTCTTAAAACTTTCAAAAATATTTCGTCAAAAAATCTATACTTCTTATTTATTTGAAATAACTTCACTTTTTGAATATTTTTAATATTTTCTCTTATATATTTACATTGTTCTTGAATATTTAAGAAAGTATAACCAGTACTTAATCTAGTCATACCACCAACAGTTCCGATATTAATCTGATTTAATTTCTTAAGATTGTTAATTTGAAAAAGAGGTATTGCTCCTTTTTCACTATAATTTATTTTATATTTTTTAATTTTTAAACGATCGTTTAGGTAGTTTGTAATTTGCTTTTCGTAATCCATGATGGATTTATCATTAAGTTCAGATATCCAGGTAGTTTCTATTAGAGCTTTATTTTTTGAAAAGGGAAGGGTATAAAAAAAGTGTACTTTATTTTTTTGTTCGCAATCAAAATCCATTAAATTAAAAATCTCGTCATCAAAAATTTTTTTATCTGTCTCTATTTCGATGCCGTAAAAGTGTTGCCATAATTTATGCTTATCATCGCTAATATCTGAGACGCTATTAAATAAAATTGAATTTTGGGTATTTATTTCATTAATATTTTTGAAAAAAAAAATATTTTCATTTAATTTTAATTTGTTAATTATTTTTTCATAAAATAAACCACTATCTATGGTTTGATAAGGTGTTTTGCTACACTCAAGATATTTTGTATTATTTGAAATATTAATTGTAAAATTCTTCCAGCTTTTTTTTATACAGTCGCTGAAATTATGAGATGTAACTTTCCAGAAAGACCAGCTTTTATCTCTCTTGTAATCTTCTCTAGGTTCGATAATTGCAAGTTTTTTGTCAATGAGTTTATTATGGATTTCAAGTTCGTAAGCAAGTGATAATCCTGCACAACCTCCACCAATAATCACATAATCAAATTCTTTCATTAAGATTTATTTCTTCATTAATCAAATCGTAGTTATGAGCAATTTTTTCTAATGATTTGTAATTAAACAGTAATATTATAAAATCGAAAATTGATAAAAAAGTTTCTACAAACTTTTCAAAATTTGTTAAATAAATTTTTCCCGATTTTTCATAATTCTCAATATTATTCTTGGCAATTATTTTATGGCCTATTTTTTTATAAACTCTTCTTGCAACCAATATCGAAAATCTCAAATTTAATGGAATCTCTTTAATGGCTAAAAAGGAACTATCATAAAATAAATTAGAAAGTTTAATTGTAGATTTAATTGACTCAAAATCATAATCTATGTAAGCTCTATTACTTTTCTTATCCTCAATTACATCTCTTGATATATTTGTTAATTGCATAGCAATTCCAAGATCAATTGCTGATTTTAAAGCATTTTTTTTTTTAACTCTTAAAACCTTAGCCATCATTAAGCCAACTGTACCAGCAACCTTATAAGAATATATTATTAAATCTTTTTTAGAATTTATTTTTACTATATCTTTTATATCTGATTTAATTCCTTCAAATAAATCTTCTATTATTTTTAAAGAAATGTTAAATTTATCAATTAAATTCCACATATTCTTTATAACAATATTATTAAAATTTTTATTTTTGAAATCTTCATTAAACTCTTGAAATTTTTGTTCTCGTGTTTTCAATTCATTTTTTTCGTCTGCTAAATTGTCAACAGTCCTACAAAAATCATATAATGCACTGCATTCTTTATAAGTATCTTTTGGTAAAAAAAATCCAGCCCAATTAAAAGATTTTGCATAAATAGATAAATAATTTTTACCAAGCATTATAAAATTTTATCCAATACTTTTGCTGACGACAGGACACCTGGAAGACCAGCTCCGGGATGGGTTCCAGCCCCAACAAAGTAAAGACCTTCAAAGACTTCAGATTTATTATGAAATCGAAAATATGCAGACTGAGTAAACTTAGGTTGAATCGAAAATCCAGATCCATATTTTGTATTTAAGTCTTTTTCAAAATAATCGGGTGTTAAGTAAAAATCTTCAACTATATTTTCTCTTAGGTTGGGTAGTAAAGTTTCCTGCATTTTATTTATGACTAAGTTTTTAAATTTATCTCCTTGTTTAGACCAATTTATTTTAGATTGATTATTTGGTACTGGAACAAGAACATAAAAACAATCGTGTCCTTCGGGAGCCATTGATCTATCTGTCGCCGAGGGCCTATGTAAATAATAGCTTATATCGTCATTTAGCTTTTTTTTCTCAAAAATATCATCTAAGTGCTCTTTGTATTTGTCTCCAAACTTAATCGTATGATGTTCAATATTGTTGTATATTTTTTTTGTACCAAAGTAGTAGACAAATAGACCCATTGAATATTCCATTCTACTTCTTTTCCATTTGAATATTTTATTATAATTTGTTTGATCTAAAAGTTGGTCATAAACAGCTGGTGGATCCGCATTGCAAATAACATTATCAGCGATTATTTCCTCATTATTATCAAGTTTTATTCCTTTGATCTTATGGTTATTTGTAATAATTTTAGTTACCTCACGCCCTTTTATAATTTTTACTCCAATTTCGGTCATTAGTTTTTCTAAACCTATTATAATCTTTCCAGTTCCTCCCATAGAATAATGAATTCCCCACTTTTTCTCTAAATATAAAATTAAACCATAAATAGAAGTAGTGCTAAAAGGATTTCCGCCAACTAAAAGGGGGTGCATACTTAATATCCTTCTTAATTTTTCATTTTTTATAAAATTAGACACTAAAGAATAGACTGATTTGTAACTTTTGAGTCTCAACAAGGCCGGTAATTGCTTGAGCATCACATGTGGTTTATCAAAAGGGGTATCTGCAAGTTCTAAAAAGCCTTTATCAAAAATTTTTTTCGTAAAATTAACTAGTTCTTGATACCCTTTAAAATCATCTTTATTGATCTCTTTTATTTGATTTTTCATCTCGTACTCATCTCCAGAGTAATTAAATTTTGTTTTATCTTCGAAAATAAATTGGTACCAAGTTTTTAAAGGTGTTAGCTGAATATAATTTTTTGAATCTCTATTAAATAATTTAAATAACTCGTCGATCAAATACGGTGCTGTGATTACAGTTGGTCCAGCGTCAAAAGTAAATCCATTTTTTTTAAAAACTCTTGCTCGACCACCAAGGTCGTTGTGTTTTTCAATAAGAGTTACGCTGTGTTTTTTTGCTCTTAATCTTATGGCAGCAGCAATACCTCCAAATCCTGAACCAATAACTATAGAATTCATTTTATTAATTTATATTTTTTTTAAAAAATTGTAAGAATATTATGAACTAATTTTTTTTAATTCTTCTTTAGTCTCATCAAGGTTTTTTTGAAAAAGACCATCTAATTTTGAAGAGTCTACTGATGTTGAAATAATTCTTTTAGCAGCGTCAATAGCGATTTTGATTGAAGTGTCCTTAATATCTTTAATAGCTGCTTCTTTCATTTGAATAATTTTATTTTTAACAAGATTTTTTTTTATTTCCGAGGACTTATAAAATTTTTCATTTAATTCAATTATTAATCGGTCGCTCTCTTTTTTTGCTTGCTCAATAATATCGTTACCAATTCTTTCTGCTTCATCTAATTTTTTTTGTGCACTATCAAGTAATATTTTTGCTTCATTCCTTAATTTTTCGCTTTCATCAATTTCATTTTTTATGTCAGAGATTAACTTATTTAATAAATCATTAATTTTTTTTGGGATTTTTAAATATACTAGTAAAACAAAAAAGATTACAAATGAAACCGCTACCCAAAATGTTGCATTAATTATCATAATATTTATCTCTATCCCTCCGTGATAGATCGTCAACTATTGCAGATATACTACTATTATTAATTTCAGTGCCAATTAGTTTTTGGATTAATTTAGATGATATTTCACTAGCAATTATATTTATCTTTTCTGGAGAACTTTTAATTAAATTTGCGATTTCTGTTTCAACTATTTTAATTTCTTCATCTATTTGATTGTCTAATATTGCTTTTTTTATATTTATATCTTTCAACACTTTTTCTCTTGCTTGACTAAGAATTGTTTTAGAGTCAAGTTTGCTTTTAGAGATAATTTCATTGTATACTTTTAATTTTACTTCACTGTCTTCTCTAAGTTTCTCTGCTGCCTCAATATTTTCTGATATTTTAGATTTTCGCTTTTCTAAATTTGCGTTTATTTTTGGTAAAATAAGTTTTGATAAAGCTCCATATAATAAAGCAAATGTAAGTGTTAACCAAAATATTTGCGAAATCCAAAATTCAGTGTTTAATTGAGGCATTCCGGCATTTTCAGCTGCAAAAGCTTTATTTATTAGAGAGCTTAAAACTATTGACTGAAAAAATATTTTTTTAATCATTGAATTTAAAATGCAAATAGAATGATTAATGCAACCACCAATCCAAATAGTCCAGTTGCTTCAGCAAGCGCGAAACCTAAAAGCAAATTAGGAAATTGTTTTTGTGCTGCTGAAGGATTTCTCATTGCACCAGATAAATAATTTCCAAAAATTATTC
>Ga0194134_10002303_pt1 | contig 23015 bp, 18 predicted proteins | sample TA2KigOff0mmetaG_FD_148602 | JGI IMG/M metagenome (GOLD analysis project Ga0194134, IMG submission 148602) | Freshwater microbial communities from Lake Tanganyika, Tanzania - TA2015056 Kigoma Offshore 0m | ecosystem: Environmental > Aquatic > Freshwater > Lake | place: Tanzania: Lake Tanganyika... | reverse complement strand
CCCGCCGTCACTGTTTGTACCTCTGGCTGGCTAGGAATAGATACCCTTTCTGGCGAAGGGTCGATCAAAAAGCTCCGAGAGAATTTGGCCCCAAAGGCATAAAACACTGCCGAGCTGACCTGGTAGCCACGAAACACCAGCAGCCCATGTCTTTGAAACAGATCCCACACCGACTGCGATTGCCAGTCCTGCAACGCACCGCCCTGCAGGCAGCAACCACCGAAAGGCGACAGGTTTTGCGTTGTTGTCATTGGTCGAATCGTGATATGAAAGACTTTTAGAGTTCAGAACACAATAATTTGTTTGGGCGCAGGCTTGTCGGCTTGATGTCTAGCACCGCAAAAATTTTGGCCACTTGACACGTGCCCTCAACGGTGGCGTCGAAAGCGAACTCCCCTGCCCTCTTGTCGTACACCAAATATGCCTGCGAGGAGTTGGTGGTTCTGATGGTAGCACTTGGGGTCAAAGTTGTTGGCTCCGAAGGCCACAGGTTGTTCAGCGCCGCAAAGGACGTTTTAGCCAGTATGATGGTGTTTTTGGCTGGATTGAAATTTATGATATTGCCCTTGCAATTCATTCTAGGACATCAAAGCGGATCTGGTCGAGCCTAGTCCCCCCGCAGAGTGCTTAAATACTTACCTCACTGCGTTGATCATCAGACCAGCTTATCATCGCGAAGCTAGGTAGGTGAGCCGCCGAGGGCTGAGTGCTTACTGAGGTGGTTACAAATTGAGAGATACTGGGGCAGCTAGAGGTACCGCTAGACGGTATGCTGGAAGGGCTATAAGTGCGCCCTCTCTGTTAAAAGGTCTGAATAAATGGTTCGGCCTTTCCATTGATCCGAGTCGGGTACGACCTGGTTTGAATGTGCTTGATGCCATAAGTCTTGCAAGCCATGGCAAATCTGTGTGAGATGTAGGCGGGCCCGTTATCCGACATCACATGACAGCACTCGACACCCTGAACGTTGAACCAGGCCATAGCCTTGCTCATAAAGCCGATCGCCGTGGCCTGCTGTATGTCAGCAACACCCTCGACGTGGGCCAGGCCTGCCGTGTGGAGCTGTCGATGATGACATGGACCCCCACGTAGCCCACTCCAGTCGAGAGGCCATGCTGCCGGTTGCCCATGAAAAAGCTGGCCCACCATGCGAGAGCGGGCCAGCTTTTCAAGTCGATGTTAATCAGGTCCCTGGCGTCTCAAGTTCGTAGCGCTGGACCGATGGCGGTCAAGTGTTGCGAACACAAAACCAGCCGGCCCTTCTGCGTCAAGCGGACATATGTGTATGTATGCATGAGTCGTGCTGACTCGATTGGACGGAGACATCTCAACAGGTAGCGGCTTCACACCTCATTGGGTACTGACCAACCTACTAAGGTAGAATACTTAGTATTGTTCTTCTTATTTTAGGCTATTAGATCGCTGGATCCTTCCGACAACTACCGCCTATACTGGCTCTATAGGATGCCTGTAGGATCGATTCAGGAAGACTGGGATGGAGGAGTATAGAAGCAGCGCTTGTGATCGTGGATAGCAACACCCATGGACTCAATATGGCGGCGGCTCAATCTAAGCATAATAGAATTATTGGGAGCAATTCCAAAGCAGCCACTGAGATATACCCTCTGACTTGAGAGGGATTGCCTCACTGCGCGATCCAGCATAAGCAGACTATCTCCCTTGCCTTGATGAGCAGGAACAACCCACCAGCGGCTGACTCGAAAGAGCGTGGTGCCTACTCGATGAGCGAACAGCCAACCGACGGGATTGCCGGAATCCAGCATTAGGGTGCTGGCATCTTCGTCAATTTGTTCTATAGGTGTAGATTCATCAAAACTAAGGGGCCGGAAACCAGGAGGAGGCTGAAGCTGCTCTCCAAGCTTTTGCTTTACATCAGCGGTAACGCTACTCCATGGCAACAAACTAAATCGACCTGTGCGATGCATTCGTTGAACTAATGGGGCCATTCTTCGGATTAATGCATATCCGCCATCTCGGCTGAAGCGAACAACACGCAAGCCTTCCGTGCATTGCCAGCCCGGCATTGAGTCAATCAAACAAGACATGCCTTTGCTTGAATCCTGTCCAAGCGAATAGCTGACAGTGATTGATCGCCATCCTAGGTGTAAAGCTTGTACCTGGATCCAGCGCAATAAGTCACGTGCCAGACCAAGACGCCTGAAGGGTTTAGCCACCACAATGCTGAGAATATCTACTGATTGATCAGATCCTGGACGAAGCACCGCGAGAGCCGCAGGTGTATTAGCAAAGAACGCCCCAGCAGCCAGCAGATAACCGGGTAATAACGAGGAAGTGTTAGAGCCAGGAGGGTTAACGCCAGATAATGCACGTGCCAGAGCTGGCGTTGTCAGATGCCTAAATGCATTAGCATTTTTAGATGCAAGCCAAAACGACATTTAAGAGTAATCACAACCATACCTTTCGAATAATAACATCGGTATTCCCCGATTCGGCGAAATGGATCTGGACTGTGTCACTGTGAATTTATGACTGGCGACGAACTGCTAGTGGCAGTTAATCGGGATCACTAAGCAAATCGTTGAGCGACAATGCTCACGGTTGGAATGGTTATCGATTCAGGAGGTCGTTTGCCTGATCTGCAGCTGGGGGCCTGTTCAGGATCTTGGTATCGTCATCCAGTCCCTGTTCGCTCTCGAGGGTGAAGAAGAATCTCCCCCCTCAGCGTTAACACAGCAACCGCCCTTGGTCGAATATTTACTGCTTCTTTATGCCTTACCAGTAGCTAATGAAAGTCCGTTGCCTGGCACTGGCTCCCCTTGCTTTGTAAATCAGGTGCTGATTAATATCGATCTGGCAGTGCCACAGCGCCAGGTTGAGGACCTCCAACGCCAATATGCCTCGATGGTTGTGCCTTTGGCCAGCCGACCGCGCGGCGGCTAGCCAGGCGGTGCAGACCACAAGACACCGCCGAGCAGCCGTTCCTCTGATCTAAGCGCCTGTCGTAGATAAATCCACAGCAGGCACTCCATAGACGCCCATAAATCTGCCAAGACCGTAGTGGCTGCAATGGATCTGAGTGGGAGAATGGGTCATGCAGAAGCCCAAGTCCTTTCGCCCCTGGCAACCGGATCAGACCACCTTGCTGCCGTCATCGCCGAGTGAGTGGCTGGCCGATGACCATTAGGTGTATTTCGTGCTGGGCCTGGTGGATGAGCTGGATCTCTCCGAGATCCTGATCCAGGCTCAGGCCAAAGATCCCTGGGAGGAGAGGGGGTTTGATCCCAGGATGATGACAATGCTGCCGCTCCTCGCCTACTGCGTAGGTACTGTCTCATCCCGCACGGTCGAGCGGGACTGCAACAGGCTCGACAGTGCTGCCAACACGTTTATTTTGCAGCGGTTCTTAATGAGGACGCGTAGGCGGGTCTCCTGAAACCGAACTGCTGCTTAATCACTTGGAATGGATGCTCCACGTTCGAGTTGAGGCCATCTAGGAAACGCCTCGCCTCAGTTAGAGGCGGCAATTAAAGCTTTATGATCCTGCGCTAAGCCGCCGTACCAGCCGGAGCAACGCGAACGCAAAATGTATGGTTATATTAGTTATACTAAATTAACTGAAGGCCTCCCACCCCCGCCCTAGAACTTCTACATATAAAAATTAATGATTCAGCCTTATTTTCTAGTTAACTCCAAATGAGCGGTACCTAAAACTACCAACAACGCTTTCCAGTTCTTCATTTCTTCAGCTTCACCAGGAAGCCATGGCGAGGCTTCAAGATCCATTTTCGAAAAAACAAAGCCAGCTTCTGCAGCAATCCTGACTATATCATCGGCATTATTAGCTTTCTTGAGCTTGTCTTGTAGGCCTCTATCAGTAGTTACTACTGCCTGAAAGGCTTTCAGCTCACTAGATATAACCCGCAAAAACTTGTCTAACCAGCTTTTAATAATCGAAAGCTCTAAATATTCGCGGGAAATGGTTATTCCAGCTGATTCGAAAAGGATAGCAATTTGATCAATATTTGTGGTTGCTTTTAGTGATTCACGCAAGACTCCGTCAGAGGCGACGACTGACCGTAAAGAATTCAACTGGGCCTTTTCTATCGCTAGTCTGACGGCTTTCATTTCATTTTGCGGCATTACAAAGAAAAGCAATTTTTTGATTTGATCTTGTCAGCACTTTCTTGCAAAGTCCTATTTTGCAGTAACTCATAGCTTCCGCAAGGGATCCACCAGCTAGTGAAGCTCATGGCAATGAAAGGTAGTGGATTGTAGAGCTATTCAACTTCGGTTGATGCGCTTGTGGACTCGCGTTGAGGTGCTGACAGGGTAGCGGCCAAGTTGCTCCGGTTCCCGATAGGGGTTTAAGTTCGGCTGGGGTGCGGTCATTCTTACAATTCTAAATATTACAACCCTTGCAGACGTATCCCAAAGCCTACCGAAACGGCCGATTCTGCATCTCGATGAGTTCGGGAGACTCTCTCTGCTGTCCGCAGACCATTTCGTTATTCAGCGCACCGCCCGCATGTGGCTTATGCCCGTTCGTTTAAGCGGGCCAAAAGCTCTGGAAAATCAACGCAACGGCTGCGGCCCCGGACCTCAGGCTAAGGCGCTGCACCGCTTATACGATTTGCAACAAGTGGTTTGATAGCGGTTTACCTGTTGCTCTGGCTTGTTAGGGTGTACGAGTTTGCTAAATCTAGAATGTCAGAGCAGTCTCTTCAAGCCTTGCTTCAAAGAATCAAAGAGGATCCTGAGCTTGCGCTAAAAATCAAAGAAGCACCAGATTTGTTTGCAGCCCAAGCAATTGCAGTTGAAGCCGGTTTTGATGTTACTGAAGAAGATTGGACCAAGTATACCGAAGAAAATCCGCTAAGCGATGAAGACCTGGAAGGCATAGCAGGTGGTATACAAGGAAGTTGCAATGATAATTCATGTAACTCAGGAAGTGGCAACAAGGGCTGATCCATAGGAAAAGCAAGGGATTCCTGTTTACATTCAAGCAGCATCCGTGGACACTTTCGTTAAGTTGGCCAGCAGCTCCGGGGAATTAATTGGCCTAGCGGCTGCGACCGTGTATCTTAGGCAAAGGCGCCACCCCGCTGATTAGATTTTGGCAAAGAGTCCACAAACTATTTGCTTACAGCTGGTTAGCTTGCAGGAATTTGATGATAATAAAATTTCAAAACAGTCTTTGTAAGCTTTGATTGTAAAGATTAAAGAGGGTCATAAGTTCGTGCAGTAGATAAAGGAAGCACCAGATTTGTTTGCAACCCAAGCGATTGGAGTTTAAGCCGGTTTCGATGTCACTGTAGAAAATTGGACCAAGTACACCGAATAATTCCCTAAGCGATGAAGATTTGGAAGACCTGGCAGGCGGTATACAAGAAAGTTGCACCACGAATTTGTGTAGCGGTAGTGATAAGAAACAAGGGCTAATCTAGGGGGAAAAATTAGGATCTTTGCTTACATATTAGTAACATCCACGTACATTTTCATTAGATTGGCTAGCACCTCTGGAGATTCGACGCAACGGTTGTGCCCCCGGCCCTCAAGCAATGCGCCACATCGCTGATACGATTTGCAACAAGAGGGCTACTAGCAGTTTGCCTTTTGCTATTGACTAATTAAAATAAATAGGTTCACAAGTTATTAAAATGTCAGAGCAGTCACTTCAGGCCTTGCTTCAAAGAATTAAAGAAGACCCTGAGCTCGCGCAGAAAATTAAAGAGGCACCAGATTTGTTTGCAGCCCAAGCAATTGCAGTTGAAGCCGGTTTCGATGTTACCGAAGAAGATTGGACCAAGTATACCGAAGAAAATCCGCTAAGCGATGAAGACCTGGAAGGCATAGCAGGTGGTATAGCAGGAAGTTGCAATAGTAATTCTTGTAACCAAGGGGGTGGCAACAAGGGCTGATCTATAGAAAAAGTAAGGCATTCCTGCGTACGATCCAAGGGCATTCACGGATTCTTCCTCCAAGGAATTGTTACATGTCACTAAATGCGTATGGTCTGAAGATTTCCCGCTCATGTCCCTCCTTATGATCTATCGCAGGAGATACTATTACTCTCTTCGGAGGATGTGTAGGTGCAGTCAGTGGAAGACTGCCTTGTAGCTGACTGGGTAGCTCTATTCATTATCTATGAACAATTATCGCTGAATTGGCAACTCAGCGATCGAGATGTTTGTATAGTTCGAGTAAAGAGCTAGTGCGTTTCAGCTAACGATTTTATTGTGTAAACAGACTAACATTGGCGAGCTCCAGGGCCTCTTATGGTTCTGGAGCCCACCGATGATGGGCTTCGAGAAGATGCGGCGGCGCTCCAATTGCTATTCCTCCTCATGCTCCAGCAGCTAGCTGCCCATCAGCCGAGTGATGGCGGCGGCGGCTGTCTGATGCCGACCACGTTCGTGCGCCTTTTGATCTCTTGGTCTAGCTGCTCAGGCGGGTGCTCTAGACCATAACCCAGTGCTCCTTCGGAAGGTGTAGGAACGCCAGTACGTCCTCTCTTGCTTCCTCACCCACCGGCACGGCTCTCGAAACTGCTTATCTTGCTTCTTGGTGACCCGCAGCTAGTGGGCGCGCACTTGATCGGAGGCCGAGATCACGACACCGCCTTCATCGAGGTCGCCACAATTTTAGCCGGCCTTGAGCACGTTGCTGGGCAGGCTGCGCAGGGAGTGCACTCGGCAGCGTTGCCAGGAGCTGCCCTGGAACATTCGCTTGATCTCTACCGGCAGCCTCAGGTGGGCGTCTGAGATTATCAGGCGGGTACTGATGAGGCCTTGCTCCTGAAGCGAGCCCAGGGACTGGGACCAGAAGCCCTCCTCCTTGCTGTCCTCCATGGCGTTCTCTAGCAACTCCTGGTAGCCCAGGGCATTGAAAGCGATCGCCACCACTACGGCCCTCAACACAACCTGCAGGTTACGTCCTAGGCGGCCGTGAATGTAGGTGGCGTCGAGGTAATCGTACGTGAAGCAGGCATGGACCATCAGCCGGGTCAGATCTGTATCGAAGCCCAGCAAGATACGGGACACCTCCGATTTGAAGATACCGCTGGCCCCACCCAGGTCCTCCACCAGGGTTTCGACCATGCGGGTGAAGATGCCACCGGTGAAGGCCTCCATCACAACGGCGTAGAGGCCGTGTCGACCCGGCGGCGGGTCTCCAGCCAATTTGAGAAGAAGCTGCCCTGCAAAATCCTGGGGATGGCCAGGGTGTGGTCGTCCACCTGGGTGGTGAGTAGTGGCTGGTGGTTGCCGTTGCGGTGGGTGGATCGCTGATCGGGGCAGCGCTCATGAAACTGGGCGCCGGTGAGGGACGAAAACTCTGCTTCCAGCAGGTCGTAGTAACCGCACACACGATCTCAGGGATCAGGGCGCCGGCAGAGGTCTTTTTTATAAGCCGAGTCAGCTAGGAGGCGCAACTACATGTGGGAGTTATGGTCCGTATTCGCTTTGGTGTAAGTTCTCTGAGCAGGATCACAGATTGACCTGCCTATTAACGAGGCTATTCGCGCAAATCCCTAGGTGCGAAGAAAAGACTGAGTGACATGGTGTGATACTTGTCAAACTGTCCATGAAGCTGAAAGGAGGAGTTGACAGCTTGGATGTTGATTATATATAGTAAAATGGTTGTAAAGATAACAGAAGACAAACTGATTATCATGTGCGACTGCTTGAGCCTTAACCAAAGGGTCTGAACTATTGCAATTTTCTCATACTGTCAGAATACCTCTGTCATTGTTTTTGCATGTTATCTACCTCGTTGCATCGGTTATTTCGCCTGCCGAGGCACAGGTCAGCGAAAACTACCGCGTTGGCGGTGAACTTCCTGCAAAGTTACATCAGAATATTGTAGCAAGTGAATTGCTACTAAAACTTCAAGGTATCAAGCGCGACATAAAAGCGCGTGCAAAGATCTCAACTCTGAATGATGCGATTGAAGTAGCTCTTTTGCATAGCCCTGACCTAGCCGTGGCTTATGCCCAGATCCAAAACAGCCAATGGAACCTGATAGCAGTGCGGCGACAGTGGTACCCAACACTAATCGCAACAAGCTCGACGATTCCAGGACAAGACTTCCGAAGTACAAATATTACCGTGAATGGAATTAAAGAAGGTACCACAAATAGTAGAAGCTTAACTGCCGGTGTTACACTCACTCTAGCATGGACATTCTTCGACCCCAGACGCGGTCCAAATATCAACTCAGCTAGTGAAAGTTTGCGTCGACAGAAGCTTCTATTTGACGTCAGTGCTCGCAACCTAGTGTTGAGGGTCCAGGAAACATATTTTTTATTACAGGAGTTTGAAGAGTTGGTTAGAGCCTATGAAGATATTCAAGCTTATACAGACCGGCAAGTGGTATTTGCAGAGGCTCAGTTTAACGGTGGCTTGATAAGTGTTGCCGATCTTGAACAGATTAGGACTCAGCAATATTCCAATCTTAACTTATTAATTGGTGCATACAATAAAGTTTTAGAAAACGGTGCTCAGCTTGCCGAAGCTTTGGCAATGCCACCTGGAACCATTGTGTTGCCTGCAGACTCGATTCGCAAGTTTGGTAGCTGGAGTGAGCCATTGCCTGAAACAATCGCGCAAGCACTCCGGATGCGCGAAGAAATCCAGGCGAGTTTAGCAGCGGCAGAAAGTGTCAGCTGGCAAGCTACGTCCTTGTTCAATACTTATTGGCCAAGGTTCAACCTAGGAGCAAGCGGTACTGCTGCTTCAGCCAACAACACCAGCGACGCCCCCGGACAGGAAACCACTAAAACATCCTCCCGCAATTGGAATGGCGGTGTGGGGTTGGGCTTCACATGGCAGCTCTTTGATGGTGGTATTAACGCCGCCAACGCGCAGGCGAGTCAGGCCCAGGCGAGGCAATTTAAACAGCAGGCAGCGGTTGACCGCCTAAAGATAACTCGCGAAGTGGAGCAGGCCTACAGCACCTACCTAACCAGCCAACTTGCGTTGCTGAGCACGAATGCCCAGGCACAAGCGGCACGCAAGGCATTGGTCGCGGTGCAGGCAAGGTACGACGTGGGCGTGTCTGATATGGCGTCTGTCGTCCAAACCTTAAGCCGAGCGATAGAGGCTGCTAGTGCCAATGCAACAGCAACTCGGAGCCATAACAGCGCCGTGGCCCGCCTGTACCGCACTTCGGCACGCTGGCCGGAGGGAACTCAAACACAACTCCAACACCGTACAAACAATCTCAATCAGTGACAACGCACATACCAGCTCTCGAAAAAGACTTACTGTAAGCAAAGGCTGTACCGATGTCTTAACACGATCATGCCTAAGAATTCAGCTGCGAGCTCTTATCACCCTACTGATCAGGAGATTGGTGCAGTTGATGGCAACAGCTCGAAGGCCGCTGACCGCTTTCAGATCTTTGAAGCTGTAGCACTTGAACGCCTGCAAACTGGATCTGACACTACCAAACCAGCGGCTTTTTTGCCCCTGCCGATGAGGTTGGCTGCAATTTCAGCAGCCGTTATAGCAGGGATGGGAATAGTTTGGTCTATTTTGGCAAAGATACCGGTCCAAGTCGATGGGATCGGTGCTTTCGTCCCTAGTAACGGCATGGGGAGCCTAATAGCAGGCACCTCTGGGACGCTGAACTTCCAAGTGAGTGGCCTTGCCCCTAGTGCCTTACCTGCCGAGGTCCAACGACAAAACAAGGTACTGAGCTTATATTGGCGTAACCAAGTCAGGAAATTTACATCTGAGGTGGATCAGGCAGACCGACTACGGAATCTTGTAAATATAGCATTATCGAAGGTGCAGGGACAGGCATTATTGCTACAGGAAGATTTTAAGGCTGACGAGGTGATTGACCAGCCAGGAAGGCGACATTTGGTGACCTATCCAGAAGGTACGCTACTTGCTCGGATAGCTGATCCGATGGCAAACCAGGAGCTAAATTCCGCTCTTCTGGGCGGCATGCCTATGGTTGATTTGCAGCGGAAACTCAAGATAGACCACATTCAGCGCTCAGGCCAATATCGCAACCTGGGAAAGTTAACTTCAGAACAGAGACTTGTGGTTTCACGCGAGCTACAGCAAAGGCGCAATCTATTTCTTCGAATGCAGAAGCTATGGAAACAAGGATTTATATCCGAAACCCAATTACTTGACGCGAAGGGCCGCGTGAACCAGCTGGAAAACCAACTCCTCGATACCGACTCCAGCAGGCTAAGTATCGATATCAACTCATTGAATGAGGTTAGACAATCCAATCAGGCAAATATTACTGATATTGAAACTCGTAACAAGGTTGAGGATCAACTTATTCACTATCTTGGCAAAACTGCCAGCTTTGTCCCCGAAGGTGGATTTTATCTACTAACTCAGAGCTATCGAGATGGCTCCTACGTCAGGCAGGGCGATGAATTGATGACTTACTCCACCAAGCCGCCTGAGTTGCCAGTTACGATTCCTGTTTTTCTGGACGGCATCTCATCCCAGCAAGTCGATGCAGGAAATAAGGTACTGGTAACCCCCAAAGGTATCTCTAGAGCGGAGTACGGGGGGATCCCGGGACAGGTGGTCAAAGTAATTCAACTTCCGCTGCCAGCCGAGGGGGTTATCGGCGCCGTTGGGAGCCGCTCCCTGGCTACAGCAATCACAAAATTATTGCCAACTCAATATTTAGTTATTATAAAACTTGAAAAGGATGAACCAAAATATTGCAAGCAGGCTTTGTCATATCGTTGTTATCGATGGTCCTCGGGAAGATTGCCCCCACATCCAGTGCGGCTTGGTACCCTGGCCGACGTTCAGATTACCACTGTCTACCGAAGACCTGTGGATTTCGTTATGCCTGCTCTGCGTAAAGCACTAGGCATGGTGGTCGACAATCAAGAAGCGAAGAAAAAATGAGAAATACAACTACACAGAAGAATTTATCATCAAGGCGTGTAAAAACTCCCACGGTGATTCAATATGAGGCTGTTGAATGCGGTGCAGCAAGCCTCAAGATTGTTATGGGATATTTGGGCAGGGTTGTGTCCCTTGCTGACCTACGCGAACAATGCGGAATCAGCCGTGACGGGGTCACCGCGGTGCAAATCAAGAAAGCAGCTCTTGGCCTCGGACTCGAATGCAAAGCGTTTCGTTGCAGCGCCAAGCGCTTACTCGAGAAAGGTTTATTCCCCTGCATCCTCTTTTGGGAATTTAACCACTTTTTGGTGCTTGAGGGCTTCGCCAATGGCAAGGCCTACCTAAGTGATCCGCAAAGCGGTCGCCGCGGAGTTGACTGGGATGAATTCCAAACAAGCTTCACTGGTGTGGTTCTGGAGCTTCACCCTGGCGAAGACTTCCAACCTGGCGGCAACGAACCCAGCTTATACCGGTGGGCACCTGCACTGATTGCTCCTTACCGCAGCTTGTTGCCCTGGCTTGCTCTGACGATGCTGGCGGGATCCGTGCCAGAATTGTTTATTGCCGGTTCTGCGAAAGAGTTTATCGACGGCTTTCTGCAAAACCAACGCCAGGCTGTCGCGATTCCCGTGATCTGGATCTCAGGAATCTCCGCGGTCGTGCTTATCATCCTGCTGAGCCTGCAGAACCTCCTGGTACGCAGCCTAGGCAATATGCTGCTCAAAAGGATCAGCTCCCTTATATATATTTCACTTTTTAGTCTTCCTTATCGCTACCACTTGCAGCGCATGCGTGGGGAGCTGTCAACAAGATTGATCCTCCCTTTATCACTAGTGCAGCAGAGCGTCACAGTCGTCTTAAATTTTGCATTATCCACTGGCTCTGCTCTGCTAGCACTCATTGTTGGTGTACTGATTTCTCCTTGGCTAGCCCTGCTAACCGTTGCCATTGCTGGCGGAAACGCGGCTCTAGCCCTATGGATTCGGGAGCTACGGAAAGACGCCAATTACAAACTTTCCATTGTTCAAGGGAAAGCTGCAGGAACGGCTATGTACGCTATTCAATCCATCGAGAGCATTAAGGCTAGCGGCCTTGAGAACGAATCCTTCATTCAATGGTCAGGTAAGTTCCAAGACTTTCTAATAGAATTACAAAAGCAATCGTTTGCCAACTCTCTGGTGAGCTTAGTGGGTACCACCTCCAACTTTATGCTCACTTCAGGTGTATTGTTGCTCGGTGGGGTATTAATCATCATTGGCCAAATTACTCTAGGTGAGCTTATCGCCTTTCAGTTCTTAACAGGCATGATTCAGGCACCATTGTCTCAGCTAAGCTTTCTGGGCAGCCAGTTACAGCGAATGGATGGAGAAGTTGGGCGTATCAATGACGTGATTGATACTAACGTAGATACAACAGTGCGCAGCTTTCAGGTTGCAAGTGCTACAACAACACCTTCCCGCCAGCTACGTGGCGAGTTAAAGCTGAGTGATCTCGGTTTTCAATTTAGCAAAAACACACCGATGTTGTTCGGTGGCCTCAATTTTCAGTTGATGGCTGGTCAGCACTTGGCAATCGTAGGTGGTAGTGGTTCAGGCAAATCTACATTATTACGTTTGATAGCTGGACTACACCATCCTTCACAGGGCAGCGTCCTGTACGACGGAAGGAATTGGCTTGACTGGGATGACTCTACCCTGCGCACCTCTATAGCTTTGGTGTCCCAGGATGTTTTTTTGTTTCCAGCCACCCTCCAGCAGAACTTAACTTTTTGGGATCCCCGTTACAACGCTAGCCAGGCGATAGAGGCCCTATCGCAGTCCGGCTTGCTCGAAGAGTTGGGCGGGGCAGCCGCTTTGAATGTACATTTAGGGGAAGGAGGAGGTAACCTCAGCGGTGGCCAACGTCAACGTGTTGAAATCGCGCGGGCCCTTCTTCGAAAGCCAAGCTTGCTCCTCATGGATGAGGCCACGAGTGCTCTCGACGATCGGCGCGAACGCCAAATCATGAAAGCTGTTAAGAATGAGCCCCGAACCCTGGTTACGGTAGCCCACCGCATGCATGCAGCCCAGATCAGCGACTGGGTACTGGTGCTGGAACAGGGTCAACTCATCCAGCAAGGGCACCCAGTTGACCTTGCTGCGACCGACGGCCAATATAGGTGTTTGCTCGAGGCCGAGCTTGTGAATAGCGGCCCTTCCGGAGGGAGGCCAGTATGAGCTTTATGCGCTCCCGTCAAGAGGCTCTTCTCAGGGGTATTGGCTCAATTCAAAATCAAGGCGTTGAAATAGTCCCCCTGACCGGTGGTAACGATGCCCGAGTCGCGACATTGACCTATGCCATGACTATTTTAGGCGATCCCAGGAGGATCATCACGAGTGAGGGGAACTTCACCGATCTGCTCGAAGCAAACAACATTACTCATCGCCAAGTCAGAACTCCTGTGGATTTGTCAAGAACAACTCGAGCCACAATGGTGGTGTTCGCCTCTGAGGATGGCCGTCCTCTAGTGGTCCACCAACTCGGGGTGCAAACGGTGGCCTTTGACAGTGCCAATAACCTTTGTATGCCGCTGAATCCAGACCAGGAGCTCAAGCCCTTCGCCTACGAGATTTATGCGTCACTACCAGCACCACTAAAGTCACTTAAACAGCTTTTGGGATTTGCCCTAACCAGCAACACCCCCGGGTTTATCACCGATATCGAAGCGTCACTGTTTGCGGTACTTTTCAGCTCCATTGTGGTAGCAGTCTTTAATCTCAGTATACCTGTACTGACTTCTTTCTTGGTAGGCACAGTGTTGCCATTTAGCGACATGAGGTTACTTCTGGAGACCTCACTAGTGGTCCTCTTAGTTGCCTTAAGTACTATTGTATCACAAATAATCAGCAGCCTTGCAACAGTGCGAATGGAGTCACTAGTGAACCTGCGCATTGAGACGGCTTTGTGGAGCCACATGATGCGGTTGCCTTTGAACTTTTTTCAAAAACTTGGAACCGCTGACCTTGTCGCACGCGTTGGATCAATTAGTGAAATGCGCCGGCTCATAAGTAGCGGGCTACTGTCCGCTGGCTTGGGACTGCTGTTCTCGACTGCAAGCTTGGGTCTGATGTTTACGATCCAATCACAATTGGCGACTGTCGGCTTTTCGTTCAGCATGGTTATTGCCTTCTTCATGGTGGTGCTCGTTGTTCAGGCTAGCAGCCTTGAGAAATCCGTTCAAGATGGCAAGGCACTTGTCAATGACATGGGTCTGCAGGCAGTGGTGGGCATGCCTCAAATTCGTGTTAGCGGTTCTGAACCATTTGTGTTTGAGCAATGGATCAATAAAGTGGTGCGACTAGCTGGGATGATGCGTCGTGGTGAGGCCGCTAATAACTCTATTGAAATCCTAGCCAGGGTGCTGACACCGTTAAGTCAGGTAATTATATTCCTAGCTTTGATCAGAATGCTAATTGAAGCAAAGAAAGTGTTGGCTTCATCGAATCCAGCAGTTGCACTTCCTCCGGATTCACTAGGTCTACTAGAACCTACACAGCTTGTTGCTCTATTTATTTCTTTCCAGGCAGCCTACTTTGCCTTCAACAGTCAGCTATCGGCACTAGCAGTACAGGTGGCCAACACAGTCTCCCGCTTGACGGTTCTTTGGCAACGCAGCAGCGTAGTGATGTATGCAACCCCAGAAGCAGGCCAAGTCAGCAACACTAGGTTTCTTGAGTTGCAAGGTCAGTTTAATATCCAATCCTTGACGGTCCGGTACCCTGGTGCCGTCAACCCTGTGCTAACCAACATTAATCTGACGATACCCAAAGGGAAATACACCGCAATCACTGGTGCTTCGGGCTGCGGAAAAACTACTCTGATGCGTTGCCTATTGCGCCTGATGGATCTAGAAGCCGGAGTTATCAGTGTCGACGATGTTGACATTAGCGAGCTGGCGGTGCGCCACTACCGCCGTCAGATAGGAGTTGTGTTGCAAAATTCCCCTCTGGCTGCTGGCTCGATTTATGAGATTGTGCGAGCTGGCCGAGCTTATACTCGTGATGAGGTTTTGGTTGCCCTTATACAAGCATCAATCAACGAGGATGTTGATCGTATGCCTATGGGCCTCGAGACACTTATCAGTGAAGGGGCCATGGGCATCTCGGGTGGACAACGACAGCGCTTGTCTCTGGCACGGGCTTTGCTTGGCCAACCCAGGATTCTTATCTTGGATGAGGCTACAAGCGCATTGGATGCGCCAACCCAGGCAGTTGTTACTCGAACTCTAGAGAACCTGCCTATTACCCGGATTGCAATCGCACACCGTTTGTCGACGATCGAATCTGCCGATCAGATTGTTGTTATTGACAAGGGCAGAATCAGCGAGATAGGTACCTATACAGAACTAAGCGGCAAATCAGGTGGTTATCTTAGTCGAATGAAGAGCTGATCTGAGGTCGCAACTTATCTTTATTGACTCTTCTTGTCTTCGTCCTGAAATACTTAATACAATCCGAGTATCAGCCGCATGACAGGATTTCGGGCCTATGATTGTGGATCTATTCTCAGATACTATGCCAGGCATGCTTTTCAGCCAAGCAAGTCCAAGTTTAGGATCTAAGGTAAATCGATGAGCGCTTAAACATTTTAGATCGACACCTCTATAGACTTGAGCTGCAATTAGTACTTGATAGCCTTGGCATGCATCTCACAGCTGCTTATCCGACTCGGAAGGCTTTAATCTCGCATCCTTTGCTGTAGGATGAAGGAAGTGTGTGCTCTCGACGGTGCATTGTTCTACGTTGTCTATTTTGCGTAATCAGTAATTTACGCTACGGTAGTTACTTCATAATCTTATCGCGCAATTCCTTACCTGACTGCGTACTGATTAATTCATTAATGTCACTATCTTGGTATGCTATTACTACATCAAGATCCATGAATCTGAGCCGTAGTTATTGTTATTTTATTGATTAAGATTTATTCAGCGTTTTAGCGGGGCTCTTGTCGGAAAAGGTCATGACTGCATCTTCACCTCTGTAATCTGTGCCAACTAAATATATCTATTATGCCATACGTTCTAACAATCGTTTCATGTATGTAATTCCAGCTACTTGAAGTACATGGTTATTCCAGGCATACCCATACATGTAGAAAAATGATCATCAAACGATTCGTATAGCGGTGAATTTATTACGGGGACTCATATAGCCCTGCGCTAAGAACTTGGGGAATCCAAAGCAGACCCTCTGCTGCTTCCAAAAGGGCCAGTGCTACACCGGCCTTTCCTGATATCAGGCCGGGTAGGTTTAGCATTTCGGAGCCTACGCTTACATATTTGTAACCACCACTAGCCCGCGCTCGACTGATCACGAGAGCTTCGGCATCTGGAACCGCTGGATCGAGCAACGTTCCATTAGAGAAATCAACTAGCCGTATCAGGCTTGTCAATCCGAGAACACCACAGCACAGATGAGCTGGTGGATTGCCAAAACTGCGTTTCCGGCTTTCGAGGTTCGCCAATGTGCTTCTTCGAGCGATATGGAGTTCATACTCAAGATCAGCGTCCGCTAGACCTGCAGACCTCATAATATGTCGAGACAATAATATACCTGGGGCACCGTGACACCAGCTTAGCATGAATTCGTTTGCCTCACTGCTGCTTCTAAAGTCAGGCCAATTACCTTCATCCGCTACGAACACTTCGCGCTCGTAGGCGATACCACGACGCGCAGACTCGGCATAGCGATTCTCACCTGTGACCTTTGCCAGGCGGGACAGGGCAGCGGCTATACCTGCAGCTCCATGGGAGAAACCAGTCAGAGCCGGGCGACTCTTGCTGGCAAAAGCGCTCGAAACCCAGCCTCCACTGTCCAGTTGCTGGTCTACCAGTCGATCACCGCAGATCGAAGCCAATTCAAGTGCCTGCGGGGTTCCCATGAGCAATAAGGGGCCAATTAGGCCGGCTACCCCGCCAAGCACATCGAAGTTTTCATCGGCTTGCAGTCGTTCCGGCCTCAGTTGCTGCATTACTTTGTCGACGAGCTGTGAAGCCTTTGTTGTCTTCTTGGCCTGAGAGAGTAGCTGGATGGCCAATATGATCCCGCCGGTACCATGGAGCCCACAAGGCAAGTAAGGTAACTTTCTAAACAGCGGGTCCATGCTGTTGCCCTCTGAAAGTTCTGCTAATCGCTCGAAACAGCACCAGGCACGTTCATGCCAGCAGGCTGCACTTGTGGGATTAGGGCTGGACATGGCCAATCTTGCAAAAAGCAGGGCAATGCCAGTAGCGCCTGAGTACAGAGAGTTTCCTACAAGTCCAAATTTGAAGGAAAATCCATCTGCTCCCAGGTCGAGGCCTAACCACTCAGGGCGGCCCTTACGGTCACGAATGGCATCTCTCCAAAGCTCCTCGCCGAGCCGGAATGATTCATGCCGATAATCTTCGGTCGAAAAGGCGCAGATGCCCAATTCCTCTGTGAGTTGGGGTGCACCAGAATCCGGGATGTACCTACCGTCGTTCCCCCGCTGATCGGCCTTGAGCTGGCTGGCGGTAATGGAGCCACGAATCAACTGTTCCTGAAAACCTATCTCATCACAATCAAGTTCTAATAGGCGACGCTTTGCCGACTCCAGACCGCTTGCTAACCAGTATCCCCGGATCGGTGCCAAACCATGGGGCAAGGGGAGGTCGTCGCTGTCGATAAGGTGTTCAAATAGCGGGATATCTAGCTGCTCCATCTGCAGAACCTCGGCCTTAAACATTGGCCAGCTGTTCGGTCTTTTATTGATGGCAATAAAGCAACGACTCAGTTGTTCGAGGACGAGACCATGAGCCACTGCGTTTCGCAGTGATGCGGGCCTCAGCATCCTTTGTTGAATCGCAAAATAAAGCCTTGTTCCACGCGCTAGCTGCCGTCTAGGAAGGCCTTTGAACTTTGCTAGCGCCTCTATCAATGTGGCACTCTCACACATAGCCTCAAGTAATTGCTGGGTAAATCCAGCACACAACTGTTCGACAAATTCAGTCAGCCTTGGCTGGCTTCCCATTCCAATAGGCAAGCTGGTAGGCAGCTTGCAGGACTGCTTTAATCTGCTGGGAATCATCCCATCACTATTAATGGCAAGCCAGCCAGGCATTTCGCGCTCAGGTGTCGGTATAATACCTAAGGCGCTAATATCAAATGCGTGCTTGTTTCCAGCACCTTCGATTGTCCAATTAGGAAGCAGTCCGATTCGCAATACTGAGTCCTCCATAGAGATCTGCACACTCGATAACAGATGATGAGGAGCATCTCCGTCGCTACTCACATTTACAAGCGAGGAATTTAATAGCGTTTCGCTATCAATCAGCATCAGCTGGTCATCGCACGCAATTAAGTTTTCATGGTGACAGTCGCTGCAACCCAACAGATGCAGCAACCCGATGTGGCGACCGGCATTGGTGTAGAAACGCGCAAGCCCATCTTCGCTGCTGCATGGGCGATGCTCGACCCACTCCATAAATCCGTATCCGTGGCGAGGCAGCACCATTAAGGTCCTTAATGGCGGCATGGCGGAGAAGTGGTTGATCGTCCGCAGAAAGTCCTGGTAGGCCTGGTCGAGCTGCATATCTTTCGCCTTGTACACAACCTTGTTATGCTTGTTAGCTTTACTGCTAAAGTCAAGAATCGCAACAGCTCTGCCGCCGCGGTGGGGGTCGCTCAGACCCAACTGCACTTTGCGCAGAGCTGCTTCAGGATCAATTCCAAAATGCTTGTGAAGGTCCCTTCGGCTGGCGGCTACACGCTGCAGCATCTCTGAGGTGCCTTCAAGCCAAAACTCAACAACCTGTGATAGCAGGCGTCCCAGAACTGGGAAATCAAACAGGAGTAGTGCATAACCGCTGCTTAGCAGCTCGGCAATAAAGGTGTCGTAAACTTCCCGGGTGGGCTTACCACTGCTATCTCCGCTGGCTCCGAGGTGAGCGATCAACATCCGGCCTGGGCTGCGTCGCTCATTAAACTTTTCCCATAGAGCGTGTCCGGCCGTATTACATAGCCGTACTAGAAGGCCTTCAACAAGATCAAGCCACGCTTCTGAGCACAGCGTTAACGTGGGCTCGAGATTGCAACAGCGCTCCTTCAATGTTTGAAGCGCCCAAGCAGCAGCGGGCCTCCAGGCGTGCACAAAGGGCTCTCCAGCGCAACGTTCCTTAAGCTCTAGTGGATCAAGTCCTTCGATGGCAGCCTGACGTATTGATGTCAGGGTGGTCCACCATGATGGATTGGTCGGAAAGTTCGCCTGACTCGGCTGCAATACCGATGCGGCCGCCTCTGGCGATATTCCATCCCACGCTAGACGTCTATCAAAATGTTCATGGTTATGAGGGGCTACGACCCTTTTCCAGCTTTGTAGTAGGTCTTCTTCCTGGAAGCCATTATCTTCCTGCAGTTCATGGTTCGTAATCCAGTCCAGCCTTTGGCTTAGGCTCCAGCCTTCAGATAGCAAGCGATGCTCTAGAGATGAGGCTTCAGAGCTTTCGAATGGAGGCATGGCTCAACTATTAATGCTTAGGTGCATTCGTCAGCAAAATTGATTCAGGGGCTCAGACACAGCCCCTATTGCGCGGGCACCATATTGATGAACGACTTTGGTAACGTTACCCTAACTTTAGGTTGGCACTCCAGCCAGGGCCGAATGGAAGTGCCTCTGGCTCGAGTATCACAGGCTTTCTGTGATATGAAGTAGCAGCTCGGTATAGATCTGAGGTGGTCTGGTTATTCTGGACAGGCCCCGTCGTTAACCTCTGAGGTGGGTACCGCGACGCGCCGATTCGGATGCCGTCAACACTGCTGCAGATCTTCTGCGCTGGTTGGTGTCGCAGATCAGTGGGGCGATTATCCATTACGACGTGTCCATGACAAGGCCTAGAGGGCGCTAAGGGTTCAACTCTCATAACTCTTTTGTGCCACAACAGCGTTGAGGTTCTGCATGCTGATGGTTCGCCTTCCATGGTTGTCGGTACTGACAAGATCCCCATAGCGAAAACCAATCAGGATGTCCTTCATGGCGTAAAGGTGTGTTTGCAGTAGGCACGAGCCTGTTGTCTCATCGACACCCTCGACCAGCGGCATGATAACAGCATTACGCTGCATTAATTCATTCAATCCCATTTGTCGGATAGGGCTCTCACTATTGATTGCGTGGGTAAGGGTTGCGGTCTGGCTCAGTTGGGGGGTTCCCGTATTCAGGGTTGTCAGTGGCACAATTCGTCGCTGCCAAAGACCCGGTTCAGATTCGTCATCAAAGATCAGTGAAAGCGTATAACTGACGTTAAGCCACTGGCTTCTGTTGTTTGTCACAAATCTGCAAAATAAATGGCCTTCCTCGATACTCGATATGCAGAGATGTCGGCTGAACAATAGCGGCATTGCGTTGCAGCTCAATTTTGAGAAGACAACAGCTGTTAACGTTGATACGGTGATTAAGCCCGCAATCCAATCAAGAACTGCGACGCCATAGGTATATCGTGAGGAGGGGGAAAGGCCCGTAAAGCCATTGGCCAGGAAGGATTCAATGGCGAAAGCCATTGGCTTCGGTATTCCCAGGGGAGTATCGCCGATAATGTGAATGGTATCAAAGGAGAGAAGGATGCCGAAAATCAGTATTTGAAGACAATAGATTCCCACCATTGAGCTGAAAAATAGCCACCACGGCATCCTGATCATAGCGGCCAGCGGTTGTCTCCAAAGCTGATACCATGGCGTGAGCTGGTGATCGTAGTGAATCTTTCGATTCTGAAAGTCGAACATACTTCGCTGGTTTCGGTGCGGATTCAAGAGATATCGCTGACTGTTTCAACGTAGCGAGCATTTGGGCTCAGGGAAGTAGCTTGTTTGGTGTGACGCACCTGGGGCGGCTCCACCCATGGCAACGGCCATCGCCGCTCAGGGTATGGCCTGCTCAGTTCATGCCATATCCCACCACTGCAGCCACGTAGGCGCGTTGATCGGCCAGCAGCTCCGGCGACTGAGTGATCTGTGCAGAGGGTGGGTCGATTACAAATTCGGGAGCGCCGCACTCAATCTCCAGATTGAAGTCCGCAAAGTGGTGGAAGGTCGAGTGGTGGATCACCGCACCGCGACCCGTAGCCTCATCAACAATCGCTGTGATCTGCTCACGCCCACTGGTGATTGAGTAGCTGGAGAGAAGGATCTGCTGGCTCGCGCTGATGAGCCGAATCACGCCCTCGTGTGGATGGGCCGGAAGCACCAGGTGGCCGGGAATCAGGGTGTCAAAGTTCAGCAAAGCGTGGTTGCTGCGCTTACGGCAGATCTGCACTCCCCCGTTCTGACCGGTCACGACGCAGGGAGCGTCGATCGCCGGGCAACGGACGTTGGCGTATTCGTTGTCACAGGCGAGGCCAGGCCACGTTCGTTTGAAGGTCTGGGTCTGGGTGACTGTCTCCAGGCATCCGCCCAGTCCCAACACCGAGCTTCCCAAGTCGGTGTGATCGCGGGCGATCACCAGCTGAGTGCCCAGCGCGACCGCACCCTCCAGTGCCGCAAAAAACTTCGGCTCGGGGCCATTGTCGAGGTCTGGTGCCATCAGCCACACCTGGCCGTACTGCCCTGCGGCCAAATCACTGTGGAGTTGCTCACGCGCCGCACCAGCCGCCGGATAGTCCTGCACCGTGAGGCAGAAGTCGGGATCGATCCCCCAGCCGGCCTGGCGAATCTGCTCGGCCAGAAGGCTGAAGCGGGCGACGCCCCAGTCATTGGGGTCGCTGGCGATGGTGGTCTGCAATAGCGCATGGCTCCTGGCGCGTGGGTTGGCCGGCGTCATCTCTCTGAGAGTGCTTTGTGTCGTCCTTCCAGTCTGCTGCGTGCGGCTGCAAACTTTCAGTCCTGAAACTGTATTTCCACGAGCTGTGCCCTTGCGGTGTGTTCTTGCTGCATCCGCAATGAGACCTCGTCATTCCGCAGCGGCCCGAATGAGCTGACCATGGCCATCTCGAACTACTTGCGCCGGCTCTTTCGAAATTCCCAGGGGTACTCCTGCACGAAGCGCCAGATACCAAGCTGACTTGTGCGCGCCTCCATCTCAGCCTGGAGGTAGGCAAAAGCGTTACAGCCAGCGAGGTATTAGCGATACGCATAAGCCTGGCCCTGCCGGACCATTTCCAGATTGACGTTTTGCCCACCGGCGAAAACTTCGGCAACTGTTCTGCTGTACCGGTCGGTCTGCTGGGGCATGAGGGTGACGACTGCGCCCGCACCCCCAACCATGCTCCGAAGCATTGCGGTCGCCTCCTGACCGGGTCCGTTGTCTTTGCCCCAGCGGAAGATCCGGCTGCATTCCGGGTGGAGTAGCCCAGCCTCCACGAGTTCACCAATGGCGCCGCCGCTCACGAAGCTCGGGTTGAGCTGGATCAGCGGTGAGGGCCAGTACTCGCCCTTGCCATAGCTCCCGTCCACGAACTGCTGGAGATCGGACGCCTTGATCTGGGTAAAGCTGCGGCTGAACTGGCCGTAGTCCTCAACGACCCGGTCGTGGAACGAGAAGACGTCCATCAGTTGGTCTGTTCTGGGGTAGTGGTCACGCTCTTCATGGAGCCGCCGCAGAGGCGTGAGTCAATGGCTCTAGTTTGCGCAGATCGGTCTGTTGCGGGCTACTGAATGACCTGGTGAGAAAAGTCACCTAATCCTTGCGGGCTGCTGCTGGCGGCTTGGATGCGGGAGGGGTGAGCTGGGTGGCGCGGAAGCAAGGCCGCAATCAGTCCAGCATCCGGATCCAGACCCTCCACAGCAGAGCCACCGGCACCATCGCCAGAGCAAGCACAGCAAGGCTTTGAAGCTGTTCTGGGGTCATTTGTCGTCGTCTTGTCGTCAAAAGTCTGACGACAAGGAATCGGCTGCCTCGGCTTGCACGCGCAGATGCCCTGTGCTGCAGTGCTTTTTATGAATCGGGGCGACAGGATTCGAACCTGCGACCTAGTGCTCCCAAAGCACCCGCGCTACCAAGCTGCGCCACGCCCCGTTGAAGCGAGCTTAGGGGGCGGCGGGATGGAACACACGCAACAAAGGCTCATCCGCCCAGGGAACGGATCGCATCCCAAAGGCCGCCGCCAGGAGCAGGCGGCGCCACGCCCCGATCGAGAAACCACAGGCCACCGGCCAAGGC
>Ga0194134_10002293_pt1 | contig 23086 bp, 19 predicted proteins | sample TA2KigOff0mmetaG_FD_148602 | JGI IMG/M metagenome (GOLD analysis project Ga0194134, IMG submission 148602) | Freshwater microbial communities from Lake Tanganyika, Tanzania - TA2015056 Kigoma Offshore 0m | ecosystem: Environmental > Aquatic > Freshwater > Lake | place: Tanzania: Lake Tanganyika... | reverse complement strand
TCGGCAGCGTCGTCATCCACGCACATTGGGAACGGCGCGTGCTGCGCCGCGAGCACGACGACCATCCCTTCCGCCTCGACGAGCGACTCCCACAACAGGTCGCGCCGGAATGCCGAGCCGTCACACAGCAGGGCCGTCGCCGCCATAAACGCCAAGGTAGTCCAGCAGATCGGAGCGAGCCACCCACGTCGGCTCCTCCGCCGCGGCGGCGAGCGCCGCGCGCAGATCGGGGGGGAGCGGCGAGCGAAGTTCGACCGGTGCCCCGGAGACGGGATGCGGAAAGATCAACCACGCCGCGTGGAGGAAGTGGCGCCTCGGGGGGAGGCCGAGCAGCCGACGGCCACCCCCGCCGCCGTATGTGTCATCCCCCACCACCGGATGCCCCACCGACGCGAGATGCACGCGGATCTGATGCGTGCGCCCCGTGTGCAGATGGGCGCGCAAGAGGTCCACGCTGGCGAACCGCGCGAGGCGCGTGAAGTCGGTGCGCGCCTGCCGGCCGTCGCGGACGACCGCGATGCGGGTGCGATCATTCGGATCGCGAGCGAGCGAGCGGTCGACGGTGAGTTGATCGGTGTCGAGATGGCCCCAGCAGAGCGCCACATACCGGCGGGTGATCGTCCGCGCGGCGAGCGCGCCGCTCAGCACCCGGTGCGCCCGGTCAGTCTTCGCGACGATGAGGAGTCCCGACGTCTCCTTGTCGAGGCGGTGGACGAGCCCGGCACGCTCCGCCCCGCCGGCGGCGGCGAGCGCCTGGCCGCGCCCGAGCAACGCGTTGACGAGGGTCCCGCTCCAGTTCCCCGGCGCCGGGTGCACCACCATCCCCGCCGGCTTGTCGACGACGACGACCTCCTCATCCTCGAAGACGACGGTGAGCGGGATTGCTTCCGGGGTGACCTCTCGACCCGGTGGCTCCGGGATCTCCACCGCGATCCGCTCTCCCGGCTGCAGTCGCCAGCTCGCCTTCTCCGCGCGATCGTCGACGCGCACGCGCCCCGTCGCGATCAGCGTCGCGGCCTGCGTGCGCGACCGACCGGTCAGCCGCGCGACGGCGAGATCGAGGCGCTCCTCGGGGATCGTCGTGTCGAAGGTGTATCGGCCCGGTGCGAGCGGCGCCGCGGGAGCGGTCACGCGCGCGTCGGTCCCACGTCCGACGCCGACGAGGCGGCTCCCCCCGACGCGCCGATCGGCGCGTCAGTCGTCGGCGCGATGCGCTCCTCCTCCTCCTCACGCCAGAGCACGATCGCGAGGAGGATCGCTCCGGTGCTCACCGCGATGTCCGCGATGTTGAACGTCGGCCAGCGCCACGCGCCGACCCCGACGTCGAGGAAGTCCACGACCCCACGCTCCGACTGGATGCGGTCGAACAGGTTCCCAAGCGCCCCGCCGGTCACGAGACAGAGCGCCCAGACCCGCACCCGCGCGTCCGTCGCGCTCTCCCGATAGAACCGCCACATCGTCACGACGGCGACGACGGTCAACGCCATGAAGATCCACCGGGACCACGGCCCGAAGTGCAGTCCGAACGCGGCGCCGGGGTTGTACAAAAGCGTCAGCCGGAACCACTCCCCGAACACCGGATTCAAATGGTACGGCACGAGGCGTTCGACGGCGAGCGACTTGGTCGCCTGGTCGGCGAGGACGATCGCGGCGGCCGTCCCGAGGAATCCGGCCGGTGCGACGCGCCCTGGGTCACTTCTTCCCATCTTCCTCCCGCTGCTTGCACGCGATGCAGTACCGCGCGTGCGGTAGGGCATCGAGCCGGTCGAAGCCGACGTCGCCGCCGCAGTTGTGGCACTGCCCGAAGACTTCGGGCGTGCGATAGAGCCGGCGGAGCGCCTGATCCACGTGCCACAGGAACCGCCCCTCCTTCGAGGCGAAGAGGAACGCCTTCTCGCGCTCCATCGCGTCGGTGCCCTGGTCCGCCATATGGAACGAGTAGGCCCCGGCGTCCTGCGCCGACGACGACTGCAACTCGTCGTAATGGCCGAGGTCCTTGAGTACGCGTCGCCGCTCCTCCATCAGACGCTTCTCGAAGTATGCGATCTGCTTCTTCGGCATCGGCTTGAACGTCTTCTCACCACCGCCGGGGGTCGGGGTCGCCATGCATCAGTCCTGGGAAAGGGCGATGCGCGCCGTCACGTCGTCGAGGTCGACCTCGGCCGTCGCGGGGAACGCGGGGGAATCCGGGAGCGCCTCGCCGATCGAGACGTCCCGGGCCAACACCTCGCCGGCGATCCACGCTGCGTGCGCGTGCATCGCCGCCTGCACCTCCGTCGGCGCCGCGACCACCAACCGGATCCGGTCGCTGACCGCGAGCCCCGACTCCTTCCGCAGCCGCTGCACGCGGCTGACCACCTCCCGCGCCATCCCCTCGGCGCGGAGCGCCGGGGTGACGGTCGGATCGAGCGCCACCGCGAGCCCTTCGCCCTGCTGCACCACCAGCGACGAGGCCGCCGACGCCGTGATCGTAACTCGCGACGCATCGAGCACGAGCGGTCCGTGACCCGGCACCTCCACCGTCACGCTGCCACCCTGTTCAATGGTACGCAACGCCACCTGGTCGAGCGCCTCGACGATCGGCTTCGTCGCCTTCATCGCCGGCCCAACCACTTTGCCGAGTACCGGGAAGTTCACCTTCCCCGCGAGCCGCACCCAGTCTGCGGCGGAGTCGGCAAAGGTGACCGCCTTCACGTTGAGCTCCGACGCGACGAGCGGTGCGATGGTGGTGTGCCACGCCGGGTCGATGCTCGGTGCGACGCCGACGAGCGACCCGAGCGGCTGGCGGACCTTGATCCCGGCCTGCTCCCGCGCGGCCCGGCCGAGCGTCGCGAGCCCGCGCGCCGCCTGCATCGCCCCCTCGAGCCCAAGGTCGCGCGCCGCGCCCTCCGCCCGGCGGAACGCCGCGAGGTGCACCGAAGTGCCGGTGAGCTCGCGATGCATCCAGTCCGACAGGAACGGCGCGAAGGGCGCGAGCAGCCGGCACGTCACCGTCAGCACCTCGTGCAGCGTCGCGAAGGCCGCCCGATGGTCGGCACCCGCCACCTCATAGAAACGGGCGCGCGAGAGCCGGACGTACCAGTTCGCGACATCCTCCGACACGAACTCCATCAGCGTGCGCGCGGCCCCGGTGGCGTCGAAGGCGCAGAGCTGCGCATCCACCTCGGCCTCGGTCGCCGCCAGCCGCGACAGGACCCAGCGGTCGAGCACCGGCCGGTCCGCGGCCACGGGATCCGCCGCGGACGGGCGCCAGCCGAAGTTGGCATACTGCGCGAAGATACCGCTGTAGACGTTCCGGAGTGTGACGAGGAAGCGCCCCGCCGTCTCCCGGATCACCCATTCATCGAAGCGACGCGGCACCCAGACCTGCGCGCTCGAGACGAGGAAGAGGCGCACCGCATCGGCGCCGTGCCGCGTCATCACCGCCATCGGGTCGACGGTGTTCCCGCGCGACTTCGACATCTTCTGACCCTGCGCGTCGAGCACGAGGTCGTTCACGACGACGGTCCGGTACGGCGCGGCGCGACTCGCGGCGCCCGCGGCCTCCCCCGCCCCGCGGGACGCGACGTCGTCGCCGTTGTTCGGCAGCGCGTCCCCGAGCCCCGTGGCGATCGCGAGCAGCGAGTAGAACCACCCGCGCGTCTGGTCGACCCCCTCGGCGATGAAGTCCGCCGGAAAGTAGCGCGCCACCTGTTCAGCGCTCCCCGGGCGATGCGGATACCCCCACTGCGCGAACGGCATCGACCCCGAGTCGAACCAGGTGTCGATGACCTCCGGCACACGCCGCATCGTCCCCGTGCCGCTCCGGGCCGGCCAGGTGTAGCCGTCGATGTGCGGCTTGTGCGGGTCGAAGTCGTCCGGAAGCGGCCGACCCACGCGCGCCGCCAGCTCGGCGTACGAGCCGATTACCTCGATCTCGTTCGGGTCGGCGTCGTTCACCCAGACGGGGAGCGGCGTCCCCCAGAACCGGTCACGTGAGATCGCCCAGTCGATGTTGTTCTCGAGCCACGAGCCGAAGCGCCCCGCCCCGACCTCCGGCGGGTGCCAGGCGACGTCGGCGTTGCGCGCGAGCATCCGGTCGCGGTAGGCGGTCGTGCGCACGAACCAGCTGGAGCGCGCGTAGTACAGGAGCGGTGTGCCGCACCGCCAGCAGTGCGGATAGCTGTGCGTGAAGCGCTGCGACTTCCACACCTGGTCGCGGCGCTGGAGTTCCTCGATGATGGCCGCGTCGGCCTCCTTCACGAAGCGATCGCCCACGAGCGGGAGATCCTCGGGGAAGGTGCCACGCGCGCTGACGGGGTTCAGGAAGGCGAGCCCGTGCCGCTGCCCCGCCGCATAGTCGTCGGCACCGAACGCCGGCGCGAGATGCACCACCCCCGAGCCGTCCTCCGCGGAGACGAACGCCTCGCCGACGATGACCTCGTGCGCCCCGACCTCCGGATACGCGACCCAGTCGAGCGGCCGGCGATAGCGCTGCCCCACGAGCGCCGCCCCCGGCATCGTGGCCACCACCTCCCACCGCTCGGTCCAATCCACCCCGAGCACCGCCGCCGCGCGGGCCTCCGCGAGGAGGATCGTCCAGGCGGCACCCGACGTCTTGCGGAGTTCGACGTACACGAGCTCGGGGTGCACCGCGAGCGCCGCGTTCGAGACGAGTGTCCACGGGGTCGTCGTCCAGACGATGATGCGGCGCCGCTCCGGGCCGTCGTGCTCAAGGTCGAGTGCGAGATAGAGCGATGGGTCTTCGACGTCCTCGTACCCCTGCGCCACCTCGTGCGAGCTCAGCGCGGTCCCGCAGCGCGCGCAGTACGGGAGGATCTTGTGGCCGAGATAGAGGAGCCCCTTCCGGTGAAGCGTCTGCAACGCCCACCAGACGCTCTCCACGTACTCGTTCGCGTAAGTGATGTACGCGTCGTCGTAGTCGAGCCAGAGCCCCATCCGCGCGCTCAGGCGCTCCCAGTCCCCCTTGTACGTCCAGACGCTCTCGCGGCAGCGCCGATTGAACTCCGCTACGCCGATCCGCTCGATGTCCTGCTTTCCGGAGATCCCGAGTGACTTTTCGACCTCGATCTCGACGGGGAGGCCGTGCGTATCCCACCCCGCCTTCCGCGGGACGTGATACCCAGACATCGCGCGATGCCGCGGGAAGAGATCCTTCAGGGTGCGCGCGAAGACGTGATGGATCCCCGGGCGCCCGTTCGCGGTCGGCGGCCCCTCGTAGAAGACCCACGCCGGCGCCGCGGCCCGCTGCGCCTGCGCGGCGGCGAAGATGCCGTCACGGGTCCACGCCTCGAGCACCTCGCGCTCGATGTCATCGGCGGTGCGATCGGCCGGGAGCAGACGGAACGGCGTCGTCACGCCGCCCTCGCGGGCCGCGCACCGAACAGCGTGGTGCCGAGCCGGACGAGGGTAGCCCCCTCCTCGACCGCGATCTCGTAGTCCCCCGACATCCCCATCGAGAGCTCCGTCGAGGGATGCCCCGCGTCGCGGAGCACCGCCGCCGCCGCCCGGGCGCCGGCGAAGACGTGCCGGAGCGTTCCCTCGTCCGCGTCGAACGGCGCCATTGTCATCACGCCCAGAACCGAGAGCCCAGGACGCTCGCGGAGCCGTGCGGCGAGCGCCGGCACCTCGGCGGGCGGATACCCGCCCTTGGTGTCCTCACCGGAGACATTCACCTGCACGAGGACCGGGACCGGCTGCGGCACGACGGTGACGACCGCACCCGCACCGACGACCGCGGCCGCCTTCCGCCCCACGGCATCGGCGGCCTCGACGAGGCCATCGCGATCCAGCGCGTGGAACAGCGCGAAGCGCGGCAACGCCTTCGCTTTGTTGGTCTGCAGATGTCCGATCAGGTGCCACCGGAGCCCGCCCCGCGCGCACGCTGCGAGGGCGAGGGCCTCCTGCTTGGCGGTCGCCTCCTGCACCTTGTTCTCCCCGACGTCGGTGACGCCGGCCGCCCAAGCCGCCTCGACGGCCGCGGGGCCGTGCGTCTTGGTGACGGCGATGAGCGTCACGGCCTGCCCGTGGCCGCCGCGGGTCACCGCGTCGGCGATTCGTCCGCGGGCCTCCGCGACACGCCCTGCGACTGCTTGAAAATCCATAGCCGAGGAATCTACCCGGGGCCCCCAGAGGGAGGAACGGGCGGCCACCTGTCGGTGGCCGCCCGTCCGGGTCACGCGGGGCTCGGTTCCGGCCCGCCGAGAAGCGGCGGAATCCGCCGGGCCGGCTCGGCGGCCGGCACCACCGGCGTCACCACCGGAGGCGCGGCCGTGGGCGGCTCCTGCCGCGGCGGGAGGGGCTCCCCCCGCTCGAGGATCGCGATGTCCTCGCGGGAGAGGGTCTCACGCTCGAGCAGCGCCTGCGCAATCGCGTCGAGCAGCGCCCGGTGCTCCGTGAGGGTGGTCGCCGCCCTCGCATACGCGGCATTGATCACCCGCGAGACCTCGTCGTCGACCTGCTGCGCCGTGCGCTCGGAGACCTGCCGGCGGCTCGAGAGCTCGCGGCCGAGGAAGACCTCCTGCTCGTTGTCGCCGACGAGGATCGGGCCGATCGCATCGGAGAGGCCCCACTGCGAGACGTAGCGCCGCGCGATGCCGGTGGCCTGCTGGATGTCACTTGCCGCGCCGGTGGTGACGCGGTCACGGCCGAAGATCAGCTCCTCCGCCACGCGGCCACCGTACGCCATCACGAGACGCGCCTCCAGCTGCTCGCGCGTCACCGAGACGCGGTCATCCTCGGGCAGCGTGAACGCCAGCCCGAGCGCGCGGCCGCGCGGCACGATCGTGACCTTGTGCAGCGGGTCGTTCCCGCGGACGCGGATCGCGCAGACCGCGTGCCCCGCCTCGTGGTAGGCGGTGAGACGCCGCTCATCCTCCTTCATCACGAGCGACTTCCGCTCGGCCCCGAGCATCACGCGGTCCTTCGCGTCCTCGAAGTCGACCATATAGATCTTCTCGTGGTTCCGGCGGGCGGCGAGCAGCGCCGCTTCGTTCACGAGGTTCGCGAGATCGGCGCCGGCCATTCCCGGCGTGCCGCGGGCAAGGCGCGTGATGTCGACGTCGGCCGCGAGGGGCTTGTTCCGCACGTGCACCGTGAGGATCCCCTCGCGCCCCTTGAGATCAGGCGCATCGACGACGATCTGGCGGTCGAAGCGGCCCGGGCGCAGGAGCGCGGGGTCGAGCACGTCCGGCCGGTTGGTCGCCGCGATGAGGATCACCCCCTCGTTTGACTCGAAGCCATCCATCTCGACGAGCAGCTGGTTGAGCGTCTGCTCACGCTCATCGTGCCCGCCGCCGAGCCCGGCGCCGCGATGGCGGCCGACCGCGTCGATCTCGTCGATGAAGATGATGCACGGCGCGTTCGTCTTCCCCTGTTCGAAGAGGTCGCGCACGCGCGATGCCCCGACGCCCACGAACATCTCGACGAAGTCGGACCCCGACATCGAGAAGAAGGGCCGCCCCGCCTCGCCCGCGACCGCCTTGGCCAGCAGCGTCTTCCCGGTGCCCGGCGGTCCGACGAGCAGCGCCCCCTTCGGCAGGCGCCCGCCGAGCTTCGTGAACTTCTGCGGGTCCTTCAGAAACTCGATGATCTCGCGCAGCTCGACCTTCGCCTCATCGGCGCCCGCGACATCGGCGAAGGTCACCTTCGGCGTATCGCCACTGAGGAGCTTCGCCTTCGACTTACCGAACGAGAACGCCTTATTTCCGCCCGCCTGCATCTGCCGGAAGAAGACGATCCAGATGCCGAGGATGAAGAGCCAGGGAAGCATCGACGCAAGGATGCCGAGGACGCTCGGACGCGGCTCCTCCGCCTTGATCGCCACCTGCCGCTCTCGGAGGCGCTGCACCTCGGCCTCGCTATTGGCGACGGCGAGCTTCGTGCTGAAGGCCTTCACCTCGCGCCCCTTCACGAGCACTCGTTCACGGAACTCGCCGACGACTTCCTTACCGCCGACGATGGTGACGCGCGCGATGTTGTCCTTCCCGAGCTGCTGGTCGTAGAAGGAGTACTCGACCTCCGTCGCCCGCTCGCGCCCCTTCCCCGCGAACTGGATGAGGACGATGGGGATCAGGAAGGCGATGAGCCAGAACGAGAGGGATCGGGAGAAGCGGCCGGGGCCGCCGGACTTCGGGGTCGTGGACGATGACATAGTGGGCGACTCAGGTCGCGAGGCTGGCGACGTAGGGGACGTGACGGAAATCCTCGGCGTGGTCGAGGCCGTAACCGACGAGGAAGACCGGCGGGGCGTCGAAGCCCACGAAGCGGACCCGATGCTGGAGTTCGGTGGCGATGCGCTTGTGGAGGAGCGCGCAGATAGCGATCGACGCGGGACGTCGCGCCTGCAGCAGGGTGACGAGATGCTGCAGGGTCCGGCCCGAATCGACGATGTCCTCGACGAGGAGCAGATGCTTCCCCTCCAGCGAGGTCTCGGGATCGTAGAGCAACCGCACCGTGCCCGACGAGACCGTCGCGTTCCCGTAGCTCGACGCCACGAGGAAATCGACGTGCAACGGGCGCTCGATCTCCCGCACCAAGTCGGCGAGAAAGATGAAGCTCCCCTTGAGCAGCCCGAGGACGAGCAGCTCGCCGTCGGGGTAGGCGGCGGTGATCTCGCCACCCAGGACACGGCACCGGTCGGCGATCGCCTGTTCGGAGAACGCGATGCGGTCGACGGCGCGACCCTTCAGCCGGGGATCAGGTACTGAGGTGGACATCATCCATCAATATAGTCCTCGGGCCACCCAGACGTTCCCATCGCGTCGGCAGACCGACGCACGACGAAGGTGCGCGCCGTGCGCTCGATCCGATGCCCACCGCTCACAGGGATGTATTGACCGGTACGGGCGCCGGGGGCCCAGCGCGCCGCCCGCGCGATCCCGCGACGATCGAGTACCACCCCGGCCCGTGCGGCGACCGCGGGCCAGAGCGCTTCCCACCCGGACGCGTCGAGCCCCGCGATCGATGCGACCGGGAGCGCGACGACCCCCGCCCGAAGAACGCGGAGGCCGAGTCCGTCGACGACGGTGTCGAGATCGGCTCGCCAGGCCGCGGCCCGACGCCCCAGATCGAGGCACCACGCGGCGAATCCCGGCTGCGCACGCTCAAGTGCCGGCAGGATCTCGTGCCGGACCCGATTGCGGAGGAACCGGGAGGTCGTGTTGCTGGGGTCCTCGGCGAACGGGATATTGTGGTGCGCGACGTACGCCGCGAGATCGGCGCGGTCCACGCCGAGCAGGGGGCGCGCGACGACCGGGGGCGTCGTGGACAAGCGACCCGCCGACGTCCGGGGCGACTCCAGCGGCGCCGTCTCCAGCGCCGTCTTCATCGCCGCCAGCCCCCGCGGTCCCGCGTGTCGGAGCAGGCGCAGGAGGACCGTCTCGACCTGGTCGTCCCGTGTATGCGCGGTCACGGGAACCGATGATTCCGCCCGCGCGACCTCCGTCAGGAAGCGCCAGCGCGCCCGCCGCCACCCGGCTTCGGTCGGGGGGGTCCGCCGGTCGGCGCGACCGATCCGGCACTTCACGCGAGCCTCGGCGCAGACCAGTTGCACCAGATCGACCCCCCGACGCGCGGCCTCCCCGGTCCCGTGGTCAAAGGTGGCGACCGCCGCGATCTCCCCAGGCCGGAGGGTCAGCAGGGCGTGGAGCAGCCCCATCGAATCCCGGCCGCCGGAGACCGCGACCAGCCACCGGCCAGGGCGAATCCCCGCGACCGCTTCCTCGACCCCGATGGGTTCCGTTCCCGGGAACACGTCTATAAGATACGGCGTTCTTCGGACAGTCATTCCGACAACCGGTCAGGAGCATTCGCGTGGAACAGAACTTCGGCGGCCCCCTCGGCACCCTCATCGCTGGCCTCGGCATGGGCGCCTACTACCTCGGCCTGACCTGGATCAACATCCTGCTCGGCATCGTCCTGACCCCCTTCTTCATCATCCCGATGACCTGGATTCAGGACGCTCGGGCGAAGAAGCAGTCGCAGGGCTGACGACGCGGCGCCGGGTACTCCGGCCCATTTTTGAAGGTCCGGCAGGGCGGTGCTAAGCACCGCCCTGCCTTTTTTCGGTGCCGTGACCAGCACGCCGAGTCGGCAGTCAATTGGATGGATGAATGCTGGCTCGAGATCCACGGCAGATGGGCGAGTCGGTTCCCAGAACAGTCGACCACCACCAGCTGTCGGTGATGTGGAAAAGATATATTGGTGATGCTTTGTGTTTTTCCACATCGACACTGCGACAGATCTGGCTTTATGTGGAAAGTAATTCCTGTGATTATTTCGCCGAATTCGGCGTATGCAGTCGGGTATGCAGTACAAAACGCATAATTTTCCACTGTTATGCATATTATAAATTGATTTATCTATTCATCGTAACTTAGCATCATGTAGTATTATAGGAACATAGTATTGACGCAGAACAAGACATCGGCTCGGCATATGCCTTTTTTTCAACAATGGGCGACAAAAAAGTGTACAAATGCCATGACCCTAGAGCATCCGCCTGAAAATAAGCGCGTCTGATCACCAGTGTACCCTATCGGAGATTTGGCATCCCCCGCCCCATCCGTGTCCGCTCCAGACCAACCGATCGCGGTGGCGCACCGCGACCAGACGCCGGCCAGGTGATCTCAGGCTGAGCTCCGGCCTGCCGAAACGGCTGGTATTCTCGCGCTTGGGGGGGACGGGACTCCGATCAGTTCGGGCCAAGCCCGCGCGACAACAAAGGCGGCACGTCAGGCGGCCGAGGCCATCGCTTCGGCGCCGGGAGACGAGCTCAACCGACGCTGAACACTTTCCTCGCGTGGGTCGTTAGCTTCCCGCCACCCTCCTCACGCCTCACCCCCGCCCGACCATGCAGATCGGCATCCCCCGCGAACACAGCCCCGGTGAAACCCGGGTCGCCCTCACCCCCGAGAGCTGCGGCCGGCTCATCAAGGCGGGCGTGACGGTCCTCGTCGAACGGGGGGCCGGCCTCGCCAGCGGCTTCGCCGACTCGTCCTATGAGAAGGTCGGCGCGACGCTGACGGACGCGGCCGGCGCCTTTGCTGCGGACCTCGTCGCCAAGGTCCAGAAGCCGACGGCAGCCGAAGCCGGCCGGATGCGGTCCGGGAGCCACCTGGTCTCCCTCCTGCAGCCCGCCTCGAGCGCGCCGGAGATCGCCGCCCTGGACGCTCAGGGGGTCACCGCCTTGGCGCTCGAGCTGATCCCCCGGATCACCCGGGCCCAATCGATGGATGTCCTCTCCTCTCAGGCGACCGTCTCCGGGTACAAGGCGGTCCTCCTCGGCGCCGCGGCGATGCCGAAGTTCCTGCCGATGCTCAGCACGGCGGCCGGGACGATTCCCCCGTCCAAGGTCTGCGTCCTCGGGGCCGGCGTCGCTGGCCTCCAGGCGATCGCTACGGCCCGGCGCCTCGGCGGCCTCGTCTCCGGGTTCGACATCCGGCCGGCGGCGGCCGAACAGATCCGGTCCCTCGGCGCGACGGTCGTCGCCCAGGACCTGATCGCCGCGGACGCCCAGACGGCCGGGGGCTATGCCACCGAGCAGAGCGCCGAGCGGCAGGCCGCCATCCAGGATGCCCTGAAGGCCCACCTCGCGACGATGGACCTCGTTATCACGACGGCGCAGATCCCAGGCCGCGCGGCCCCGCGGCTCATCACGACCGAGACGGTCCGCACGATGGCCCCGGGCGCGGTGATCGTGGACCTCGCGGCGGAGACGGGGGGCAACTGCGAGGTGACGAAGGCCGGCGAGTCGGTCGACGTGAACGGGGTGACAGTGATCGGGCCGGTGAACCTCCCGGCCTCGATGCCGAATCACGCCTCGGCGATGTTCAGCCGGAACGTCCTCACCTTTGTGCAGCACCTGCTGACGAAGGAGGGGACGCTCAATGTAGACCCGGCGGACGAGATCACCGGCGCGATGATCGTGACGAAGGTGCCCGCGGCCGCGACGGCGTAAGGCCTCGGCGCGCGCTCGCGCCGAGGGTTGCTGCCTCACCCGTCAGCTGTAGGTCCGGCTCCGCCACCGCCGCGGCCGGCGAATCGACGACCAGACGATGCGCACCGCCGCGAGGGGATCTGCGAGGGGGCTCAGCCACCAGGCGAGCCCCCTCGTCGCGTAGTTGCCCCGGAGGGCGACCAGCAAGCCGAGCCGCATCGCGAGCAGGCCGAGGGTCAGACCGAGCAGGGCCGAGCGGGTGGGCCCCGCCGGTAGCTCCGGCCAGGCGGCGGCCAGGCAGAGGAGCAGCGGCAGCTGGGCGCCCTGCGCGAGGGCGATCAGCACCGCATCGCCCCAGCGGCGGATCGGCGAGACGGCGTCCTTCAGGTCGATCGACCGGCCCCACTCGCGCCACATCTGCCGGACGTCCTGATAGGACCGGACCCGATAGAGCCGAGAGCCGTCGAGGAACCCCACTGGCACGCTGGCGCCGGCGAGGTGCCGCACGAGGGAGACATCCTCGGCGAACGATGCCCGCACCGGCTCGTACCCACCGTGGGCGAGGAGCACCTCGCGCCGTACAAGGAAGCACTGGCCGTTCGCGAGGATGCGGTCCGGCCGCACGCGCGGGTCCCCGGCCGCCCCGGTCCGGTACAGGAGCGAGACGAGGAGCGCGGGCTGTACCCACCGCTCGCCGGCGGTCTGGCCATCGAAGCAGGGCGCGAACGAGACGACGTCGAACCCTTCGCGGAGGGCGGCGCCGAGGACCGCCGCGGCACACCCCGGCACCGCCTCCGTGTCGGCATCCATCCCGAGCACCCAGGGCTGCGTGGCGATCGTGGTCCCGTGCTGGAGCGCCCACGCCTTCCCGATCCATCCCGGCGGGAGGGGCGGATCGGTGATGAGCCGGATGCGCGGATCCGCCGCCGCGGCCTGCGCCACCAGCTCGCGCGTGCCGTCGGTGGAGCCGGAATCGATGACGAGGATCTCCTGCACGGGCGCGCCCTGCGCCCGGAGTCCGCGGAGGCAGGGGCCGATGCGCGCTGCCTCGTTCAGGCAGGCGACGACGATCGTGAGCCCCGGCCCCTCGAGTCCATCGGGCCGCGGTCGCTCCGCCGGCCGGCGCGTACGGCCGCCCGCGAGTCGCGACGCGAGCGTGGCGAGGACGGCGCCCTGGACGGCGACGAGGAGGCCGAGCGACGCGTCCGTCACGGTTACTGGATCAGCCCCTGCGAGACCTGGTCCACGATGAAGGCGTAGCGGAACGCCTGCTCGCGGAGTCGCTCGTAGCGCCCCGACGAGCCGCCGTGTCCTGCCCCCATATGCATCTTGAGGAGGAGCGGATGGCTGTCGGTCTTCGTCGCGCGGAGCCGCGCGACCCACTTGGTCGGCTCGAAGTAGCCGACGCGCGAATCATTGAGTCCGCTGGTGACGAGCATCCGCGGATACGCCTGCGGCCGCACGTTGTCATACGGGGAGTACCGCATCAGGTAGCGGTACTCCTCGGGCTTCGCCGGATTCCCCCACTGCTCCCACTCCTGCGCGGTGAGGGGGATGCTCGCGTCGAGCATCGTGTTGATCACGTCGACGAACGGCACGTCGGCGACGATCACCTTGAAGAGCTCGGGGCGCTGGTTCGCGATCACCCCCATCAGAAGACCGCCGGCGCTCCCCCCGTTCGCGGCGAGCCGATCGGGGCTCGTGTAGCGCTCCCGGACGAGGTGATCGGCGACGTCGATGAAGTCGGTGAAGGTGTTCATCTTGTGCAGCATCTTCCCGTCGTCGTACCACGGGCGTCCCATCTCCTGCCCGCCGCGCACGTGCGCGATGGCATACGTGAAGCCGCGGTCGACGAGGGAGAAGCGCTGCGAGCTGAAGGTCGGCTCCGTGGTGGAGCCGTAGCTGCCGTACGCATAGAGCAGGAGCGGCGCCTTGCCGTCCCGCGCAACGCCCTTCCGGTGTACGAGCGAGATCGGGATCCGCGTGACGCCGTCGCGCGCGAGGGCGTACAGCCGCTCCACCTCATACCGCGCGGGGTCGTAGCCGCCCAGCACGGCGTCCCGCTTGAGCTCGGTGCGCGTCCGGCGGTCCATCTCGTAGTCGACGACCGTGTTCGGCGTCACGAGCGAGCTGTAGGTGAATCGGAGGGTGCGCGCGTCGTACTGCGGATTACTCCCCGGGAAGACACCGTAGGCCGCCTCGGGAAACGTCACCTCGTGCGACTCACGCCGCCCCTCGAGCCCGCTGATCCGCAAGCGACGCAGCCCGTCGCGCCGCTCCGACACCACGACGTGGTGCTTGAACGGCATCACCCCCTCGACGAAGACGTCGGCGCGGGGCGCGAGCCAGTCGGTCCAGTTCCGGCGCGACGGGTCGCGGAGCGGGGCGGTCATCACGCGGAAGTTCGGGGCATCCTCGTTGGTCGTGATGTAGAGCACCCCCTCGCCCGGCTCGACCTCGTATTCCACGCCGGCGCGGCGCGGCGCCACGACCCGCGGGGCCTCCGTCGGACGCGCCGTCGGGATGAGGTGCCATTCGCTCGAGGTGAACGAGGTCGACGAGATGAGGATGAACTCCCCGCTCCGGGACCGGGAGAGATTCACGTTGAACAGCACGTCCGTGTCCTGATACACACTCACATCGGAGGCCCGGGGCGTGCCGATGACGTGCCGCCAGACGCGGTCCCCGCGTTTGGCGGAGTCGGGCGTCATATAAAACAGAGTGCGGTTGTCATCCGCCCACGCGAGCCCCCAGCTGAGCTTGACGATCTCGTCGGGGAGCCATCGCCCCGTCGCGAGGTCCTTGATGCGGAGGATGAAATCCTCGTACCCCGTCGTGTCGACGAGCACCGCGAGCCGCTGATGGTCCGGACTGACCTCCATCCCGCCAAGATCGTAGAAGGCGTGCCCCTCGGCCTCGGCGTTCTGGTCGAAGTACACCTCCTCCGGTGCGTCGAGCGCGCCCCGCTTCCGCGCGAAGATGGGATACGCCTTCCCCCGCTCGGTGCGCGTGTAGTAGTACCAGCCGTCGCGGCGGACGGGGACCTGACTGTCGTCCTCCTGGATGCGGCCCAGCATCTCATCGTAGAGCTGCCGTTGGAGCTGGGCCGTATGGGCGGTCATCGCGTCGGTGTAGCGATTCTCCGCCTCGAGGTACGGGATGGTCTCCGGATGGTTCCGGTCCTTGAAATAGGCGTAGGGGTCCACCCGCCGCTCGCCGTGCAGGACGGTCTCGACGGGGAGCTGTTTCGCGACGGGGGGCGTGGGGAACTGAGCGGACATCGGGGCGGCGAGGAGGGCGAGGAAGAGGACCGAACGCATCGCAATGGGCTCCGCGAGGGGGATGGGGAAAGGTATCCCCGGGATGCACTCGTGCGACGACGGAGGTGCGCGGGCCGAACTAAGGCCACATCTTGCGGGGTCGGTCCAAGCGTCTTCCATCAGCATTCAGCATTCAGCCTTCAGCCTTCAGCGTTCATTGAGCTCTTCCGCCGCCCGCCTCGTCACCCTCTGGCGCACCCTGCACCCCCTGCCCGGCGGACGCTGGCTGTTCGCGCGCCTCTTCGCGCGCGCGGTCCCCTACTCCGCGTCGACGCGCCCGACGGTCCTCCGTCTCGAGGCCGGCCACGCCGAAGTGAGCATCCCTGACCGCCACGCCAACCGGCAGCATCTCGGCTCGGTGCACGCGATCGCCCTGATGAACGTGGCCGAGATGGCGAGCGGTCTCGCGATGACCGCGGGCCTCCCCGCCGGGGTGCGTGGCATCGTCCGTGAGATCCGGATGGAGTATCTCAAGAAGGCGCGCGGAACCATCACCGCGGTCAGCCGCGTCGAGATCCCCAGCATCACCGGCGACACGGACGTCGACGTCACCGCCGACTGCCTCGACCCTTCGGGCACGGTCGTGGCGCGGGCGACGGTGCGCTGGCGACTCGGCCTCACCCCCACGAAGACGACCTGATGCACACACCGTTCACGCGGCACGCCGGCGTCGACATCCCGGTCATCTGTGGGCCGATGTATCCCTGTTCCAACCCGGAGCTGGTCGCCGCCGTCAGTGAGGCGGGGGGACTCGGCATCGTCCAGCCGATCGCCCTCACCTACGTGCACGGCTACGAGTACCGGGCCGGCCTCCGGCGCATCCGCGAGCTGACGTCGAAGCCCATCGGCTTCAACGCATTGATTGAAGGAAACAACAAGCTCTATCGCCGGCGGATGGAGGAGTGGATCGACGTGGCGCTCGAGGAAGGGGTGCGATTCTTCCTCACCTCGCTCGGCAATCCGCGCTGGGTGGTGGACAAGGTCCACGCGGTCGGCGGCGTGGTCTATCACGACGTTACCGAGCGGAAGTGGGCGCAGAAGGGCATCGACGGCGGCGTCGACGGCCTCGTCGCGGTGAACCGCCGCGCCGGCGGGCACACCGGGTCGCGAACCGCCGAGGCGCTGTTCGAGGAGCTCGCCCCGCTCGGCCTTCCCATCGTCTCCGCCGGCGGCGTGGGCACCGCGGCGGAGTTCGCCGCGCACCTCCGGCTCGGCTACGCGGGGGTGCAGCTCGGGACGCGCTTCATCGCCACCACCGAGTGCATCACGAGCGCGGCGTACAAGCAGGCGATCCTCGAGGCGGACGAGCAGGACATCGTCCTCACGATGAGGCTGACCGGCGTCCCCGTCTCGGTGATCCGGAACGACTACATCCAACGGCTCGGCACCGACGCCGGCTGGTTCGCGCGCTGGATGCTGCGCGGACGGCGGACCAAGCACTGGATGCGCACCTGGTACGCGCTCAACTCGGTGCGGCGACTCAAGCGGTCGCTCACGAGCGAGACGGCCACCTCCGAGTACTGGCAGGCCGGGAAGTCGGTCGCTGGGATCCACGACGTCAGGCCCGCCGGGGACATCGTCCGCGAGTTCGCGGCGGTGCTGGACTGAGTCCGGCGCGGCACCGGTGACACCGGCCCCGATGCATATCCGTGATGCGACGGCCGCGGACGCCGCGGCCATCGCGGCGCTCTACGCCCCGTTCGTCACGGACACGAGCGTGACGTTCGAGGAAACCCCGCCGGACGCGACCGAGATTGCGCGGCGGATCGCCGACGTGCAGGCGCAGCGGTTGCCCTGGCTCGTGGCGGAGGCGGACGGTGACCTCGCGGGGTACGCCTACGCCACCCCGTGGCGCGCCAGGCGCGGGTACCGGTTCTCGGTGGAGGTCACCGTCTACGTGGCCCCCACTGCGCACCGCCGTGGCGTGGGGCGCGCGCTCTACGAGGCGCTCTTCGCCCGACTCACGGAGTCCGGCTACCACGCGGCGATGGCGGGGATCGCGCTCCCGAACCCCGCGAGTGTGGCCCTGCACGAGGCGATGGGGATGCGGCAGGTGGCGCACTTCCGGGAGACGGGGCGCAAGTTTGAGCGATGGGTGGACGTGGGCTACTGGGAGCGGGTCCTCGGCCCCTAGCCGCGCGACCCGTCACCCGACCGTTCGCGGCGACGCTCCCCCGGCGACGCCCCCCCCGGCACGCCGCACGACGGACTTTGACGGCGCGCCCTGACGACTCGCGATACATTCGACGTAAGGCCCCGGCGGGCGCCGGCGGCCATCCACACCGCACCCCGAGAGCGCACTATGCCCGCTGACGTGATCGACTACCGCATCATCGGTGATGACATGCAGGGTGTCATCATCACCCTCGACCCGAACGAGGCCGTCTTCGCCGAAGCCGGCGCGATGATGTATATGGAGGACGGGATCCAGATGGCGACGACCCTCGACCCGAGTGGTGCGGGGGGCGGGCTCTTCGGCAAGCTGGTCGGCGCGGGGAAGCGGATGCTCACCGGCGAGTCGTTCTTCATCACGCTCTTCGGCAACGCGGCCGCCCAGCGGCGCGACGTCGCCTTCGCGGCACCGACCCCAGGCAAGATCTACGTCGCCGACCTCACGCAGTGGGGGCGCGAGCTCATCGCGCAGAAGGATGCCTTCCTCTGCGCAGCCCGCGGCATCGACATGGACATCGCGTTCACGCGGCGGATCGGCGCGGGCTTCTTCGGTGGCGAAGGGTTCATCCTGCAGCGCCTGCGCGGGGATGGCCTCGCCTTCCTCGCCGCCTCGGGGACGCTCGTGGAGCGCGAGCTGAAGCCGGGTGAGGTGCTGCGCGTCGATACCGGCTGCCTCGTCGCGATGCAGCCATCGGTGGATTACGACATCGAGATGGTGCGTGGCGTGAAGACGATGCTCTTCGGTGGCGAGGGCCTGTTCTATCTCAAGCTGACCGGACCCGGCAAGGTCATCCTGCAGACGATGCCGTTCTCGCGACTCGCCGAGCAGGTGATCGCGCACGCGCCGGCGATGCAGCGGCAGGGGACCGCCGGCGGGCTCCTTGGTGGGATCTTCGGGGAGCGGGGCTGATGACCGAGCGCCTCGGACGTCGCGGCCAACTGCCGTGGGGCCTGCGGCTCGCCGTCGCGGCGACGGGGCTCGTCGGCGGGCTCGTCGTCGGCGGCCGATCCATCGGCGGGGTGCCTGCCCTCGGGCCGCTCCTCGATCCAGTGCACGGGATCCTCGCCTCCGCCGCGACCGCCGAGCTGGCGCCGACCGAGTCCCTCGCGCTCGGCGGCCTCACCGATTCGGTCGTGGTGCGGTACGACGACCGGGGGGTGCCGCACATCTTCGCGCGCCGCACCCTCGACGCCGTCCGCGCGGTCGGATTCGTGCAAGCGCGGGACCGCCTCTTTCAGATGGAGATGACGGCGCGGGCCGCGGCGGGGACACTCACCGAGCTCGTCGGGGCGCGCGCCCTCCCCGCGGACCGGAGCGCGCGGCGACGCGGGATGGCGGCGGCCGCGGAGGCACGGTGGGCGGCGCTTTCGGACACGAGCGAGCTCCGGCGCCTCCTCGAGGCGTACAGTGACGGCGTCAACGCCTGGATCGCGCAGATGCCGGCGACGGCGCTCCCGATCGAGTACCGACTGCTTGGCGCCCGCCCCCGGACGTTCCGGCCACAGGACACGTTCTATATGCTCTCGGTGATGGCGCAGACGCTCTCGTATCGCGACGACGAGCTGCGCCGCGAAGCGGTGGAAGCGCTCGTCGGCGCGGCAGCGACCGCAGCGCTCTTCCCGGTCGATGCGCCGATCCAAGAGCCGATCATCCCGGTGCCCGGGCGGCTCACCCCCCGGTTCCTCGAGGTCGGCTTCCCCGCCCCGGTGGTGCCGACGGCGGCGCGGGTCGCCGCGGCCCGACGCATCGGCGCCACCCGCGACTGGCTTGGCGCACCGTCGCTCCTGAGTGACGAGGCCGTGGTGGGGAGCAACAACTGGGCGGTGGGTCCGACGCGCACGGAGGCGGGGCACGCCCTGCTCGCCGGCGACCCCCATCTCCAGCTCACCCTGCCAAGCATCTGGTACGAGCTCCATCTCGTCACCGACTCACTCGACGTGTACGGCGTGACGCTCCCGCTCTCCCCCTTCCCGTCGATCGGATTCAACCGCGATGTCGCGTGGACCGCGACCAACACCGGCGCCGATGTCGTGGATTTCTATCGCGAGACGGTCGATGACTCCGTCGCGCCGACGCGCTATCGCGTGGATGGCGTCGACCGGGCGATCTCGTCGGAGGTCGTCGCGTTCCTCGACCGCGGCGGCGACACCCTCGCCATCGACACGCTCTATCGCACGCACCGGGGCCCGCTCCTGCGGAGCCCGATGGGGTGGGTCTCGATGCGCTGGACGGCGCTCGAGCCGTCGAACGAGTTCGCCGGCGTCTGGGGCGCGCTCCGCGCCACCTCGACCGACGGCTGGTACGAGGCGATGCGTCCCTTCCGGGTGCCGGCGCAGAACTTCCTCGTCGCCGACCGCGCGGGACACATCGCCATCCGCAGCGTCGGGCGCTTCCCAATCCGGCCGGGTGACGGGCGAGGGGACCGCGTCTTCGACGGCTCCCGGAGCGCCAGCGACTGGCTCGGCGACGTCCCCTTCGATCGGATCCCGCAGGTCCTCGATCCCGCGCAGGGATATCTCGCGAGCGCCAACCAGCAACCGATCGATCCGGCGACGGACCCGACGTATCTCGGCTGGGACTGGCCGACGCCGTGGCGTGCGATGCGGATCAACGAGGTCCTTCGGGCCGACGCCGCGATGACGCCGGAGAAGATGAGCGCGACGCATACCGATCCCCGCAGCCCGCTGACGGCGGCGATCCTCAACCAGGCGCGCGCCTCGCTCGGCGCCCGGCCCGGCGCGCCGGCGGCCGCGCAGGACGCGATGCGCGTCCTGCAGGAGGGATGGGATGGTCGCTTCACCGTCGAGAGCAGCGGCGCGGTCCTGTACGACGCCCTCGTTACCGCGCTCACCGACCTCACCTGGGATGAGTTCCTCGCCCCCGACGACACGACGAGCCGTCGCATGGCGACACCGAACTCGATGATGCTCGTGCGGCTCTTCGGCGATCCGACCGCGGCCTGGTGGGACGACCGCCGCACCGCCGATCGCGTGGAGACGCGGGACGACATCCTCGTCGCCGCGCTCGAGCGGGCCTGGTTGCGCACGGGATCCGCGTACGGCGACTCGCCGGCGAACTGGCGATGGGGCACGGTGCGCCAGGCGAACATCCGCCATCTGCTCGAGCTCCCAGGCTTCGGCCGCGAGTCGATCCCGATGCAGTCGGGCCCTGGCACGCTGAGCCCGAACGATGGGCGTGGCGTGCACGGCGCCTCGTGGCGGTTCGTCGTCGAGCTCGGCGACTCGCTCCGCGCCTGGGGCACCTACCCCGGGGGGCAGTCCGGGAATCCGTTCTCCTCGCGCTACGACGATCGGCTCGCCGACTGGCGTCGCGGCGCGTTGGCGCCGTTGCAGACCCCGCGCACGCCGGATGCGCTCGGTGCGGCGCGCAGCACCCTGACCCTGCGACCGGAGGCGGCCCGATGAAACGCTTCGCCTGGACCCTGCTCGTGGCCGCGCTGACGGCGGTCGGCACCTGGGCGCTCGACTGGTGGATCGTCCCCGTGGTGGGTGCGCTGACAGGGCTCGCCCTCCGCACCGATCGGTTCGCCTCGATGATCGCCGGCGTCGGCGCCGCACTCGGTTGGGGGGGCCTGCTCGGCTTCACGCTCTCGCGCGCGGCCGGCGCGCCGCTCGCGACCATCGGCCCCGTCCTGCGGATGGCGCCGGACCGGATCGTCTGGGTGACCCTCGCGTTCGCGGCGCTCCTCGCGGCGAGTGCGGCCGCCCTCGTCCGGGCGCTCCTGACGCGGCCGGCGCCGACGGCTCCCTGAGCCGCGCGGCGTCGATCGCGGGGCGCACCCTACGTCAGGGGACCGGCCTCGGGTAGTTTTCCGCAACGTTTCACCGTTCCGGAGACCCCGTGGCCACGATCCTCCAGTCCCTCCCCGTCGGCGAGCGCGTCGGCATCGCCTTCTCCGGCGGCCTCGACACGAGCGCCGCCCTCCACTGGATGCGCGAGAAGGGCGCCGTCCCGTACGCGTACACTGCGAACCTCGGCCAGCCCGACGAGACCGACTACGACGCGATCCCCCGCAAGGGGATGGAATACGGCGCCGAGCAGGCGCGGCTCGTCGATTGCCGCGCGCAGCTCGTCGCCGAGGGGATCGCCGCAATCCAGTCCGGCGCGTTCCACATCTCCACGGGCGGGCAGACCTACTTCAACACCACGCCACTCGGCCGGGCGGTCACGGGCACGATGCTCGTCGCCGCGATGCGCGAGGACGGCGTCAACATCTGGGGCGACGGGAGCACCTTCAAGGGCAATGACATCGAGCGGTTCTACCGCTACGGCTTGTTGACCAACCCGGGGCTGAAGGTCTACAAGCCCTGGCTCGACCAGACGTTCATCGACGAGCTCGGCGGCCGCACGGAGATGTCGGAGTACCTCATCGCCCGCGGCTTCCAGTACAAGATGAGCGTCGAGAAGGCGTACTCGACCGACTCCAACCTTCTCGGCGCGACGCACGAGGCGAAGGACCTCGAGTTCCTCGACAAGGGGATGCACATCGTACAGCCCATCATGGGCGTCGCGTTCTGGAAGGACGAAGTCGCCGTGGCGCGCGAGACCGTCTCGGTGCGCTTCGAGGAGGGGGTCCCGGTGGCGATCAACGGCCAGCGCTTCGACTCAACACTCGCGCTCTTCCTCGAGGCGAACGTGATCGGCGGGCGGCACGGCCTCGGGATGACCGACCAGATCGAGAACCGGATCATCGAGGCCAAGAGCCGCGGCATCTACGAGGCACCGGGGATGGCGCTCCTCTTCCTCGCGTACGAGCGCCTCGTGACGGGCATCCACAACGAGGACACGATCGAGCAGTACCGCATCAACGGACGCAAGCTCGGCCGGCTCCTCTACCAGGGACGCTGGCTCGACCCGCAGGCGTTGATGCTCCGCGAGTCGGCGCAGCGGTGGGTGGCGCGCGCGGTCACGGGCGAGGTGACGGTGGAGCTCCGCCGCGGGAACGACTACTCGATCCTCGACACGTCGAGCCCGAACCTCACGTACAAGCCCGAGCGCCTCACAATGGAGAAGGGCGAGGCGTTCTTCACGCCACTCGACCGCATCGGGCAGCTCACGATGCGCAACCTCGACATCGCCGATACGCGCGAGAAGCTCGAGGTGTACACGCAGGCCGGGCTCCTGCGGCAGGCGGCGGAGAGTGCGGTGCCGCAGCTCCCGTCAGGCGAGGGCGCCTGAGCGGCGCCTCGCTCGACCGGTGGTTCGTGCCAGGGCCCGTGGGCGTCCGCCCCGAGGTGCTGGCGGCGATGACGCGGCCGATGATCGCACACCGCACCCCGGCGTACGAGGCCCTGCACGCCACGGTGTCCACGGGGCTGCAGGGGGCGTTCGGGACCTCCCGCCCGGTCTGGCTCCTCACGATGTCGGCGACGGGGGCGATGGAGATGGCGCTCCGCGGGCTCGCCCCGGGGCGCATCGTCTCGCTCGTGAACGGGGAGTTCGCCGATCGATTCGCGCAGGTGGCCGAGGGGTGCGGGCATACGGTGCAGCGGTGCTTCGCGCCGTTCGGCGGCGTGGTACCGCTCGCCGAGCTCGAAGCGGCGCTCGTCACCGGTGATGTCCGTGCGGTGACGGTCGTACACGTGGAGACGAGTACCGGCGCCGCGAGCGATCTCGCGGCGGTGGCGGCCCTCG
>Ga0194134_10002288_pt1 | contig 23099 bp, 17 predicted proteins | sample TA2KigOff0mmetaG_FD_148602 | JGI IMG/M metagenome (GOLD analysis project Ga0194134, IMG submission 148602) | Freshwater microbial communities from Lake Tanganyika, Tanzania - TA2015056 Kigoma Offshore 0m | ecosystem: Environmental > Aquatic > Freshwater > Lake | place: Tanzania: Lake Tanganyika... | reverse complement strand
GGCATTTTCTGCTGAGTTTGACGAGTTGATTGAGAGTCTTCGCGGTCAAACCTTTGTGAACTTGCCAGGGGTCATCAATCGGGGTACTGCTGCGCAGCAGCTCGGTGTTGGCCCTGTCGGCGCATAGTCCAAATCAGTATCACTCCGCTCATCTATCATCTTCATGTGCCCGCTAGAGGTTCTGTCAACAAGAGGTATTCGAAGTTTTCCGATGTGTACTCTGAGTTCTATCACTCTCGACTGAACCTCAATCGAAAGCGCTTTAAATTCATCGACCTCTTCGCCGGGATAGGCGGAATCAGACTCTCGCTCGAGAATCTAGGTGGCCAATGCGTCTTCTCATCCGAGTGGGATGTTCACTGTCAAGAGACGTATCGATTCAACTTTGGTGAGACTCCACAGGGCGATATTCATCAAGTTGATCTAAGCGCGATCCCGTCCGCAAATGTCTTGGCGGGAGGATTTCCCTGTCAACCGTTCAGCTCGATGGGAAGACGAGAGGGGTTTCAGCATGAAACACAAGGCAATCTATTTTTTCGCATAATTGAGATACTTGATCACTTCCGAGTTTCGAGACAACAGCCGCTTGACGCAGTATTACTTGAAAATGTCGAAGGACTCACGACACTGAAGCATGATGGTGAACTTGTTATCAATGCGGTTCGACGTGAGCTTGAGAATGTTGGATACCACGTGGAGTTCGGTGTGCTGGAGGCTTCAAACTTCGGAGTTCCGCAACACAGGCGCCGCGTCTACATAGTCGGAGTCGATAGGCATCGATATGGGAATGGCCAGATTCTCGACTGGTCATTTGAGCCAATCACAGTCCCGGACATCGGCTCGATACTCGAGTCCAACGTCAAGAATCACGAGATCAGCGATCACCTTCAGAAGGTGTATCTGACAAAAAAGATCGACGGTCGGCCACAGCGAATCAATTCATCTAGTACTGGAGCAGTAAAGACCCTCGTCTCGACTTACCACAAGATTCAGCGTTTGACCGGCACGTTCGTTGAAGATGGCTCCACTGGTTTACGACTCTTGACTCGTCGTGAGTGTAGGGAAATCATGGGCTTCCCAAGCAACTTCGAGATTCCGGAGTGGGTGTCCCGCACTCAGGCCTATCGACAGTTTGGCAACTCGGTAACGCCACCAGTCGTAGAGGCTGTTGCTGGGCGACTAGTGCAACGACTGAAGAGTCGTAAGAAGAGAAGGGCAGCCTGATGCGATTCGACCTGTCAGGTCAACAGAACGAAGGAAGTACTTCGCATGGGTTTCCTCGATCTGGCGTCAGCTCGCCATGAGCAAAACAGGTGACTTCTATACGCGCCTCTTGGAGGAGCGAGAAACTGAATCCGAGTTTCTTGCCCGCATCTCGAGTCTCATTGATGCAATCGCGACATCAAACCCTGAGTTGGGAGAGCGAATTCAAGCTGAGGTTTCGCGACTTGACGCAAGTGTTGAGAAGTTATTCAGAATTGCATGGCAAGAGGTGGAATCGACTTCTTTGGCTGACGACTCCGAAATTCTCGTCGTGCTCGCCAGGTACGTTCAGTTTCTATTTCTGAGGGATTGTGAAAAATGGATGCTTGGTGGTCGCGCTTCAGACAAGACCGATTCGTGAACGATCCGGTGCGCCAACGACGCTGCCTCTGTCCAGATCGTTGTTGAATCGTTCGCACGAGGTTTCGGGTACGAGTACGCAGTGGTGACACGCCCCTTCTTCGCGTAGCTCGCCATCTGCCTTTGCGGAGTTGCAGACCGGGTCCTGAGCACACCACTGCAACGACGCAATCGCATCATCGACCAGTGAGGCGAGTTTTACGCCCTCCGCGTGTTCCACGAGGCCCCCAAGCGTCCCGAACGAGTCACCATCCGCGGTATACACCAGAAATGCAACGCGGCCGTCGACCAGATCGTAGATGCGATCGCGAATACCTGGGAGCGGATAGCCGGAACGATCGGCAATGGTTCGCATCACGGCATGAGCGAGCGTATGTGCAGCGACACCAGCAGGAGACAATGTCTCGGGTTCAGAGTTGGGTAATCTTCTTACCGCCGACCCAGATTTCGCCTCCCAACGGTCGAGCGCCGCGGGGGACAGCATGAATAGGATTCCCTCACCTGTAACGCGAAAGCCTGGGAGCCATCGATCGTTTCTGGGAATTTGTCGCCCACCCCACATCAGGGCGAGGCTCCGTTTTTTGTCCATCGTCGCGGCGGGACGCCAGCGACTAAAGCCGTCCAGCACTCGGGTTTCCGTGAGACGATCAACCGCAACCACATCACTGAATATCCCACCCGATTGACAGTGAGCAGAGAGACTTCGACTCTGAGGGCGATGAAGCCGCAATAGTCGCGAAACTACTGGAGGGCTCGCAGGATCAAGGCTGAGAGTGTCGAGCTCACGAGCTCGAGCAGCGGGTTCATCCCAGAGCTCGCCGTCGTCTTCGTGCATGAGCATGAGTCTCTCGGCATGTGACTTGAGGACGTCAAGAGTCACTTCGTTCCCGAAGCCGTATGCCTTGGCACTTGCCAGAAGTCGGGTAAGGCCGGCCACATCGCTTGGGTCGCCGAGGATGAGCTTTAGATCGAGACCGCTCAGCCACGCGGTGAGCTGCTCATTGTCCACTCTGGCATCAGGAATATAGATCGATGACTTTACGTTTGCAAAGTAGACCGAGACGTTTGTCCGTTCGACCACTCGCATCTTTTCGCTGCACTGTTCGTTTGGCAGTTCAGTCCAAGGGCGTGATCCAGAGCATGTGGCGGAGAAGTCATCAGACGAGTCGTGGGACTGCTTGCAAGTTTCACACGACACATTCGGGTGCTTCACGCTCGAGCCGAATCGCACGCGAACATCAGGAGATGCGCAAACGGGGCCGTTGTTATGGGCGGTTGCAACCCAATCAATTTCAGCAATGTGACCGGCTGGGCACACCAACATTATGGGTACCTGAAGAAATGGACGACGCACCCCAGATTTGTTGCCGTTGCAAGCACAGCCGTTCCGCCCACGAAGCTCCCTCTGGTTGTCTGTGGAGGTTCGTGTGATACGTCCACAGCGCTGATTCGAACAGGCTGCCCATAGTGGGAACCGAATTGCAGGCAGGATCCAATCGTGGCTTGGATTGACATCGTCGGACGGACCAGGTGGTGGTTCGACGAAGAATGGCGCGCCCGTTGCTGCTTCTAACTCCGGATCGCGTACGCGGTGCTTCTGAAGCCGCTTGTTTCTAATCGCGTCCTTGTTGAATCCTTGGGCGTTGTCGGTCGGGATTGACTGATACCAAGCATTCAAGTCAAGTACCAATGCAGTTATTCCGTTGCGCAAACGAATAAGTGAACCCACACCACTGCCCTGAATGAGATGGCTTCGTTTCACTGGCGTAAAGGCGAATCGGCTGACCATCAGAAGTCGTCTCCCTGCTCCTCGTCGCCGTCAGGGTTGTCGGTAGGCGGCAACTCACCGGTAGGCGGCGTCCCATTGGTGGGTGGCGTGTCGTCGGCGGGCGGTGGCTGGGGAGGGGGTGTGGAGGCCTTGAGGTTGATTAGTGAGTCAGCGTCGACATTGCGCATGGAGTTCATAACCCGCCAGTACGGCGTGCTGAGGCGGTCCTGCGGAATCTCGGAGTCTGCTCCAAGCATGAGCGGCTTTTCATTGCCGCAGTACGGGTCCCACTCATAACTGGCAGCATCAGAACTTGCGGCCAATTGAAGTAGGTCGTTCGCGACTGCGCGGAGGTTTGCCCTCTCGGCCGTCATCTGTGGAGGTATGTGTGCGGTGATTCGATTGAGTGCTTCATTCCAGTGGGGCAGCGAGGGAGCGACTGCACAGCCAGTCTTGAGCATTCGGAGCATTGCTGCCATGTATGAAGAAAGACTGCGCTGCAGTGCTTCGCGAGTGAATGGCGTAACGCTCGCACTCTCAACGGACGCATACATACGTTTATGCCAAAGAGTGAATCCTTCGTAGTGAGCCAAATCACGTGGTGTCGTGGTTTTGAAGACGGTCACGACTAGACCGACTGCATCTGCGCTGCGGCCTACTCGCCCGGTTGCCTGAATGTACTGACTCGCGGTCTTCGGTTGGCCAATCACTGTCATCAGGCCAAGTCGAGACACATCGAGGCCGACTTCGATCATCGACGTTGCCATACATAAATCGATGGTCTGTTCATTCGGAAGCGCAATTGACAGCTCATCAAGCACTTGATTGATGTCGTCAGATGATGTCGCGGTCAGCTCGCGATTTCTTCGAAGTAGGCGATCGGCGTTGCCGTCTGGTGGCCCACCGCTGATCTTGCGGCCTGAACGTCTGCCACTGAGCGCTCGGTATTGCTTGATGCGTTGACCGAGACTGGTCGTCGAAGCTGCCGAGAGAAGGCCAAGCGCTTTGCGGCTAGAGAAGAACACGACATTTGACCACCACGGGTCAGTGGTGGCACCAAAGCGCTCGGTTCCCAAGACTGCCGCATGATACGAAAGGGAACCCAGAACAGCCGTCTGTGTGTCGAGACCACTCATGCTGCCTGTCGCACAGACACCCACGTACACCTTTCCGGGTCCTTCAGCATCGCGACGAGCAAAAAATGAGTCGTCGATCGAAAGTCCGGGAGGTGGAACAAGTCGCGCGGGTCGGCGATACAACGCGGCTGCTTGTCCCTCGAAGTTCTTGGTAGTCGCGGTAGCCGCTACATAGACCGGTGGTCGTCCTCCAGATTGTGTGCAGAACTCTTCCAGCAATATCTCGAACACGCCATCGATGGTTCCGAGCGGACCAGAAATCAAATGCAATTCGTCCTGAATGAAGAGTGCAGGTGGTTCTGACTGCCGCTTCTTTGCGTCTGCGCCATTCCTGCGATGATTCAAGCCAAAGAGACTCTGCGCCTCTGGCTTCCACGGAATTCGTGCGGTCTTGTCGATCGTGCCGATTACGAAATCTGGCGGCATGGCGTAGAGATCCTCGTCAACCTCGAGGAAAGGTATGCCCCGATTAACGACATTTCCTCGTGCACTAACTTCCTTGCGAAGATGAAAGTCACAAGTCGAATCAGGGCAGAAAGCAATGACGCGACTCTCGTTTCCCACAGGTTCTGCCTTGTAGCCAACCGGTCGTCCGTCGCTGTCATTCATCGCCGTGCCGCACCACGGACACCGAACGAGAAGGAATCTTGTGCCGCGGTCCCTCCTCGCCCTCGTCGTCAGACTCCGTAACTGACTAACAGCAGCCTTTCTGGAGTTCGGAGTGACACTTCCGCCGAGCCACGCTCCAATTCGGATCTCCTGACCTCCAAACATGTTTGCATTGTTTCTACGGATCAGTTCGAGAGCGCATACGAGAGAAGCTGCTCGAGAGACTTGCTGCACGGTAAGCAGTCGGTAGGTGTAGCGCATAAGCACTTTCATACTCGAGGCTGCTTTGGGGTCTTTCCGATGAATAGCCATACGTTCCCAAAGGATCACGAACGCTGCCAGTCCCAGGTAGGCCTCAGTCTTTCCACCACCGGTCGGCATCCAGATCACGCTCACCCAGTCGGGGCGTGAGTCACCTTCCAACTCTGCGCGGCGTTCAACGAAGCGCGGCAGCATTGCAAGAACGAACGCAATCTGGAATGGACGCCAATGTGCCTGCGGCCCGTCGAGACTGTGCGGACTGACTCCCTCAACGTCGTAACCGCCTTTTGGTTGCTCCACGAGTCGGCGCGGAGGAGCATTGTAAGCGCGACGCTGTTGGTTCATTCCTCGGCTGGCAAAAGAGAGACATGAGCTCACATCGGGGTTTGATTGAACGAGACCCCAGCCACGCCGCATGTCGCTCAAGAAGTCAGCACACGCCTTCAGGTGATCGTTGGCGATTGTCTGAAGGTTTTCTGGAATCGTCGAAAAATCCTTTTGGCGCTGGTTGAGCCACAGGTCGTACTCATCAATGAGCTTGTTGATCCCAGTCTTTGCTGCCGAATTAAGTGCCGCGAGATCATCCATGCCAATGGCGAGGGGGTTGCCGACTGCATCGCGAATGTCAGGTGTAAGCGGCTTCAGTTCCACAATGGGCAATGACTCGGTCCGAACGAAAGTTCGTGAGTCCGACGTTTCGCGAATCGAAACATCGCAGCCGTGGCCAGTAGCGAAAAGTTGTTCAGAGCTGTACAACAAGTCGAGGCTGTCAAGTCTTAGGCTTGCCTTGGTATTGAGTGGCTGAAGCCGACCGACGGTCGCTGAAAGCTCGACTTGAAACACCATCGCACTCGTGAAAGGCTGGCTTGACGCAACAATTGTGTCGTTGCGAATCCACAGAGTGAGCATGTGTGATGAGTCGTGCACGCGAGGTGTTGATCCGACAGTCAGTGTGAGACCGGAACCCACAGGAGAGAAGGGGGTGCTAGGTCCACCAGGCGTGATGGTGGTGGTGTGCTCAAAGTGATGTCGCACCCACCAGCTGTTAGTCACGTTCCAATGACCTCTCGGTTCATACCAAGCTCCAGCTACGTGAACTTCGATTGCTTGCGTTATGTGCTCAGGTCGTAAGGTAATTCCAAGTGATCTGGGCGGTGCAAACTTGTTGAAGTTGACGAAGGGATCCAGTTCGTCAACTTCAGCTGTCTCTCCCGAGTTGTCGTCAGCGATTGGCTCCGGGACTGGATTCGGTTCGCCATCGTCATCGTCGTCGAGTGCCACAGGTTCAAACTGCTTTGGTTCGTTGGAAACGGGATACAGAACGCCGACGGAGTAAATCTTCCGCGGATCCTTGTGGACGACCTCGTTGCCACCGCTGTCGCACCATGGCCCGACGGGGTAATCGCCGAGAACAAGACTTGGATCCTCAACGTTCTTCAATTGTGCGGCCTCGCCCAGCCAGCTGATATCACCATCGGAGGTCGGGCCAACCAGTGATCGCCGAAGACCTCTTACCATTAGTTCTCGTACTTCATCGGGCCTCAACGGCTTGCTAGTCGACATAGTTTCCGTCCTTTTGCACGCGTCCCAATGTTGAGAGTGTGACATTCATCGGAGTAATTTTGACAATCGCAGCGATCAGTATGTTGCCGAGATCTTCGAAGTCATGGAGGCTGAAGCCCTTCTCCCGAGTCTCATCTTCCCAGCTACGGTCAAGCTTGAGTTTGTCCTGAATTCGTTCGCGCGCGTCTGATCCAGCCGTACGGTGCGCGGCACGCATCTTCTTGAAGAGCGTGTATTCGTCAACCGAGTGAGCAATACCCAAAGCAATACAAATTTTTTGGTACTGCTCAAACTTGCCTGGTGCGATGTACTCATTGTCTGCACAAGCGTTGAGATAGTACGAAGCGTTCGCAATTCCGGCCTCACGTAGACGAGCTTCGGACTCGGTGCGGTTTTCGTTCTCCTTTGTGACCACGCGCTGTTTGAAGCCAGAACTCGCCGCTTTGGCCTTCTCGTAGACAGAACGCCCCATCTTTTTGGATGCGCTATTGATCACGAACTCCCGGGCTGTGCGGTCTACCCGCAATAGCAATGTGTCTCCTCGCGCCAATCGATCGGCTGACTCGGATTCAATAGTCACATTGAAGTCGTTCATCTGAATCACGTGTGCTCGCGGACCATACTCCTGCGAGAGCAAAACTCGGAAGTCTCCGGCAAGATCGATGACGAATCCTGGGACGCCGTCTGACGAAGGCGGGGGAGGAGGCGGGGGAGGAGGCGGCTGGATCTCGTCAACGAATACTTTGAGGCGTGTAAGTCCCACACTTCTCCGCAGCGAGAGTGGCGACTCACTCCAAAGAGTGAAGTCTGCGATGTCGAATCCACCTGACCAGAGAATCTGGATGGTCCGACGTGAAGCGGGTGCAGAGTACATCCATGCCACCTTCTTCTTGCGAAGCTCCAATGGCGTGCCGGGGTAACTGGAGTGCTGAGGGCCGAGATAGATCGCAGCATCCCAGACACCACCGTGCTTTAGCTGTGACTGCGACACCAGTTCGAAACTGATGCCGCTGAGATCGATGCACATACGTAAGGCATCGTGATACTTCTCGGGTGCAACGAGTGCGACACGTCCCTCTATCGACTCGCTATCTGTGAGATTGGCTCGTAACAATGCCTCAAGTTTCGCTGCGGGATGTTTGCTTCGGAGTAGCTCACTTGCATGGTGTAAGCAATCGGCGCGGAGTGTGTCGATCTCACTCTCAGGCGAACGGGGGTCACCGAGATTGAGAGCGGCGAGACCAACAAGTTCATGATCTGGGTGAATTGGCAAGCGGGAGAGTAGATGTCGCGCCTGGCGGAGTGCTTGCAACTCCGAACGCCGTGCATCGTCGTAGGCAACGCGATCGCAGAGATCGATGTATCGAGATAGAACCGCCTCGAATCGTGAAAACTCGGACCATTCAACCCCAATGCAGTCAATAGCCGAGTGCTCTGCGGCCTCGAATCGGCCCGACGCCGTCTGGAGATTCCGATGACTAGAACTCATCCGGCTGTTCCTCATCATCATCGACATCGGCAACTAGTCCATCGTCTTCAACGACAGGGTATTCAACCAACCTCAGATCGATACCTCGCACACTCATGTCTCTACTACGCACTGAACTGAGATCGTTGTTACAGATCTGGTCAATTGCGTCAGCGCACTTCAGTGAGCTTTCAACGCGGCGATTCACCAGCACTACGGCAGGCACGCCCGCAAAGGTGGCTGGGTGGCGTGATGAAAATGCTGTCCACGAGGTGTAGATGACCAATCGTGGGCGGAGCGATCGCAGCCATGGGACTCGACCACCGACGGTCGGCGAGATCACCGAAAATGGAAAGAGCAGCAGTCGCAAGGGGTCACAAAGTCGTTTCATGTCGAGTGCCAGCGTCGTTCGCGAGGTCGGCCACACCCAGCTGGGGCTCTCTTTCAAAATCTCGGCACGCTGACGCATCAGGAACTCACTGCCGGTACCCACCAGTACTACGGGCGAGAGACACTGTTGGGTCCACCAGTAGTACCAATTGGTACCTCGCGGAAGTAAAGGTGCTATCGCTTCGCGGATCGAACTCCTTTCGTCGGCCGTGAGATTGAGCTGACCCCGTCGCTCCTCGGGCGTGCCCTGTGGGTGGAGAACAACCGCCATTCTGTCTGCTTGGTACCTTGCCACCGCTGGCCTGTAATTGGTTTTCTGGCGTCCACGACGTGGAATCTCATCTGGGAGAACCTGAACTGTAAACAAACCCGATGAACCTGCACTCGACTGGCAGACGAGCACGTTCGCATCGGCAACTTGATCTTCTGCGGCAACCCAAGTTGTGCCTCGATAATCACCTGGCTGGTCCAACATTGGAGTTTTTGGCGGCGCCCCAAGAGCTCCCGCAGCCAGAAACCAAGCTGCATACTGTCCGGTGGGTACCGACAGAAAAACCACAGGAGACACTTCGCCGACACCTTGATTGGGTCGTTCTGCCATCTCACGCCCAACAGACGTAAAGTAGCGAGCCCAATTTGGGGCATCTTGTGGGACGTCGGAGCGACTCCAGACCCCAACGTCTCCCATTTTCAGAACGCTAACGGTTACGCTCGCTTGCGATCAACTTTGAGCCAGCGGAGTGTGGTTAGCGAAATCGGTAGCGAGACAGACAGCTCGATCGTCGTCAGCACGTCTCGGAGATTACGGTCGAAAAGTTCGAGGCACTTCTGACACCACAAAATCGGTGGTAACCGTGAGATCTTTGTAGGTACCAGTGAGTCCGCCTCCGACTGTTGTGGGGCAGCCTCTCCCGTTGAGATAGTCCGCCAACGTTTGAGTTGCGGTTGCACGCAGCTCTGCAGCGTTCGCCGAAACGGTGGTTGAGTCAACTTTGGAGAGCCGAACGTATGACTTTGGAAAGCCACGATCAGTGAGATAGTCGGCTCGCTTCTGGCCCTCGGTAGTCGGGATCGCATCGAAGTGAAACGTCGGCACGATGGTCGCAATCAGTCGGCCTCCATCAGTTTCGGGCATAACTGCAAGGAGTTTGGTGGCATCCATGACAAAACTCTGCGAGATGAGGTGGTGATAGTCGCGACCACCGGGTGCGTACTTGGACTTGTCAAGCAGATCGAACCAATACCAAAGCTTGAATTCTGCGCAAAGAACAGGGGACTGCGTGAAGGGGTCGCTCAACGGAACAGCACTCAGGTCGACGATGCCCTTCGAGCGCTTGTCGGATGGCCAGAGCTTCGTCCACCGGTCAAATGCTTCGGGTGGGGTGTCCCACTCCGCGCGTACGAGCAATTCGGGGCGGGTCCTAACGAGTTCATTAAGTGCAATATCGCGAAACAAGCCCTCGTTCTTGCCGATGATTGAAGCACGGGCAAGTTCTGCCCCAGTGGACTGAGCGCATCCGCTCTCGACGATGGCAAGAAACTCTGGTCCGGAGAGCATCAATAGAGATTACAACCGGCATTAGGGCCTCCGTTGAGACCCCTTTTGCCATCGCTTGTAGTCTGCGAGTTGTGGGCCGCATGAAGGAACTCTGGCAGCAGGCGTTAGAGGACGAGGCCGAAGCGGTTTACACGATCGAGTGTCTGTGGGAGGATGTTCTCGCCAAGTGCGCGTTGACGGAGAGTCGAACAGGCGAACAAGCTCAGCTACTCGTCGAACATGTCTGTTCTTTGCAGGAGATCGTCCTTCGGTTGGCGGGAGAAGTGAGGGGTGACTTCAACTATCCGAAGTTTGAAAACGTCGAGGCTCTTGGTATGGACGGACACCTCGCAACACAGATTGCAGAGGCCGTTCGCCTGTCGCTTGACTCCTGTGCCCTGTACGAACATCTCAACCCCATTTGTCCCGACCCTCAGGAGGACAACTTTGTTGATGAGCCCGAGCCCTGGGTTCCGGATCGGGTCGAAGAGCTCGACTAACTTACGACGCCCAGAAATCAGCGGCTGCGCTCGTCCAAGTCAATAACGGGCACGCTGAGGGAATTCGCAAGCTCCCGAATTTCGGGCTTACATGTGAAGAAGAGAGTCTGGCGACCCTTCAGCTCCTGCACCATCATCGTGAATGTGCTGGCAAGTCGTGCCTTATCGAGATGAAGCAAAGGGTCGTCGCAGATCAGCGGTAGACGCAGAGCATTCTCTTTCTGGTCCTCCTGCTGAATCATCGCGATCCGAATAGCGAGGAACAGCACAGATAGTTCTCCGGATGACAACTCGGAGTCGCGGACTTCACCTCCGTCTTTGGTCACCCAGAAGGTTTCATCGTCTGCTCGACGTACCACCTTCCATTCGGGGGCGCCAGTCAACGCGATCTGGGCAACCCGTCGTTCAAGCTCTGGGGTGGAGTCCTCTTGGCGTGCCGTCGCGAGTTGTTCGAGCAAGGTCGCCTGGAGTTGTTTCAGGGCGGCTGATCGCTCGAGGGACTCAAGTTCCACTTTCAGCGAGGAGATCTGTTCGTTGAGTTGCGGAAGGCGAGCCGACTGCAACAGGAGCTTGCGACTTAAATCAGCGTCTGTGAGTTTGCGTTTTCGATCGTCAATCTCTGAATCAATCTTTGACTGCTGATCTTCGATAGTGAGTTTTTGATTACTGCGTTCCGACTCGGACATCGCGAGGTACTGCCCGACTAGTTCTTTGAGATCGAGAGGAACTCGATCGATCATTTTTTCGCGATTTCGTATTTCCTGACGTAGACCTTCCTGCATCTTGAAGTCACGATCTAATGATTCGAGCCTTCCAACTGCTGCTTGCGGCGAGCCTTCCGCCGCAAGATCGATGTCGAGCGACGCGGTCATCAAAGCTTTCCGCACTTGAGCGGAGATCCGGCTGTAATCCTCTGCTTCCTTGGTGGTTTTAGCTTCTGCTGCCACAAGCCGACCCTCGAGAGATGACTTATCCGAGAGGTCAGAAGCGAGTCGGTTAAGGGCTGTCTGATAGGCGACTGCTTCAACAGACGTTAACTCGGGATTTTCGCGGAGCCCCCACGACGAAAGTATCTGCTTGATCTCCGCGGTGGCTTGGTCGTGGCGCGTGTTCGCCTCAATTATTCGAACCTCTCGACCGGCCAAGTCTTTGATCAGATCATCTCGAGTCCTTCTTGCTTGCAGGAGCTCGTCGGCAAGTGCACGCGCAGCACCGAGCGTGCCGCCGTCCGCAGTGCTCCCAACCTCTGACTTGTCGGCCTTTCGCAGAAGCCTCTTGGCGGTCAGCCCGCCGAGAATGAGGGCAACGACGAATCCGCCAATTCGAGCAAGAACCGTGTCGCTCGTGATTCCAAGCGCCACGGCGGCGCCGGCAGCAACGATGAGCGCGGCTTGCTCGAACGATGATGCCGACGACTGTCGCGAGATGTTGGCACTGATGGCCTCCGACTTCCAAAGTTCTGCAGGATCGATTGGATTGTTTGCTGAATCTTGAACACGAAGTCTGCTCCACCGATCTTCTAGTCCGTTTACGTCGGCGATCTGGATGGCGAGCTTCTCACGTGCTTCGACGATGTTGATCCTGTCGATTTCACGCTGCTGCGCAGAACGTTGTTCAATGGCTGTGTTCAGTCTGGCAAAAGTACCGTCGCGATCAGCATTGGCGAGAATTCGACTAAACAGTGCAGTCTCGTCACCTTGGATGCCGAGCTGAGTGACCTGGCTCTGAATCGATGCCACCCTCTCTGCAAGAGACTGGCGCAGGGAGGAGACCTTTTCGCTCTCATCGCTTTCCGCGAGTGCCTTCAAGCGCGCAGTCTCTTCTTCTAGGGACGAGGCGATCAGAGAGAAACGTTCAGAAAGAAGCAAACCTGCTGCCTCGAGGCGGTCGACTTCAGCCTGCGCTTCCTTGCCTTTGGTGTCAGCATCCTGGAGGGGTTCGGTGAGGTCAAGGGCCTGGAGTTGGCGTCGAAGGTTCTCGGCGATTCCTCCGAGCTCCGCAATCTGTTCACTAAGGCGAGCCGCCACCGACTCGTAGCGCTCGACTTCTGCCTGAGAAGTCTCAGTTTGAGCTCGCTCTTCAACTATCTTGTCGTACTCTGCTTTGGTCGCGTCACGACCCCTGCGAGTTTGTGAATCCGCCTCGACCAATGACCTGGCAAGTTGTCGGTAGGAATCGATGATGGCGGTGTAGTTGACGCCCCGTTTGTCGCCACTCGCGTAGTTCCGGAAACGCTTTTTCAGCGCCGCGATGCCTTCTTCCTTGAGTTCATTTTGGAGGCTTGCGACGATCTCAATCGAATCGACGCGGTAGATGTTGCGAATGATCTCGGACTCCACCTGCTTCTCTATGGCTGTCCATAAGTTTGACTTCGGATTGCTTGTCTGTCGTTTAGTCCTTGAGCTTCGATCGGGTACCCTGGCATCGGCATCGAACTCGATGCGTACGGACTCATCTCCTTCGGTAAGATTGATCTCGCCGCGAACCTGCGTACCTGGTGTTCCGTGTCGCGACATGAGTGCAGTGTCGTACCTTTCAAGCAGTAGCGCGATGAGTAGGTCGGCGTATGTTGACTTTCCAGTGCCGTTACTTCCGAAGATTATGACGAAGTCAGCCTCAGGGAGTTGCAGACGTGATAAGCGTTTGCCGAACTGCTGAGGCCAGATGTCGACGACTCTCATACGGCGATGTTTATGTGAGCTTCAGAAGTCTTGGAACGAGATCGGACAAGATGTTTGCCCGAATCTCCTCGGCATCACTTGGGAGCACTTTGATCTGCGAGTCAATACCGCGAAGATGTTCTTGGTACAGAGCAACGAGATCTGCAGTGTCGAGGGCTCGTAGCAGATCGCCGAGCAGGGTGTCTTCTGAGCGGAGGGAGTCGAAGTCAATCTTTGGTTGAACGTTATACACGACGCTGTCTATTCCGCCGCCGAGTAGTTGAGCCTTCAAAATTCCGTTCAGTTGGCCGATGAGAATGTCTTCCCTTTCGTTCATCTTCTCCAACTTTTGAAGTGCAACATTCGATTGCCCGGTCAAAGTGATTCTGGCGACGATCGGGCGTCCGCCTGAATCAGGAAATGTACAACTAGCCGCGATTTCTCTATCCGGATTGTCGAAAGCCAGATCTGAACAGTCGATGGAGAGGTGCTCAAATCGAATCACATCACACGGCACATGCTCGGGCGTTCCAACACCTCGCGCCAAAATCGGCACAACAAGTGCACCCTTAGAACCAGACTCCTTGAAGAATCGACCTTGGAGGTTTCCGGGGTATGCCCAGAATCGGTTGTCGCCCAACGGGTTGATCGATCTCTTGTGCACGTGCCCTAGCGCCCAATAGTGCATGGGCGAATTGCGAAGATCGGCTTCGACGCATGGTGCGTACGGGTCATGATCAGGGGAGTTCACATTCGTATGCAGCACACCAATGACAGCCCGCACATCCTCTGTCCCGTAGTCGTTGACGACCCTCGAAAGACGGGGCACGAGATTCTCCGTGACGTCTTCTCGCCAGTATGAGATGCCTGCTATCAACACCTTCGAGCCGTCACGAAGGGTGTGTTCAACGACCTCTTCTTGATTGGGGCCGAATACCTTGATGTATTTCTCGGGAAACTTAACCAAGGTGACAAGATCGTCTGACACCGGATCATGGTTTCCATGAGTGATGTATACCTTTATTCCTGCTTCGGCGAGACGTTCGATCTGCGTCCTAAATGAGAACTGAGAAGCGGCCTCGCGCTCCGCTCGGTCGTAGATATCGCCGGCAAGCAAGAGAAACTCGGCACCACGTTCAATAGTGAGATCAACAAGGTTGGTAAGGGCTTTGCCAGCTAGTTCACGAAGCTGCTGGCGGACATCCTCCTGTAGGCCTTTGCCGAGCTGTCGGAGCGGTGCTCCGATATGGAGGTCGGCTGCGTGAACAAAAATCGGAGCCGCCATACGGTTAGCTGAGGCTAGTTGTTGGGCAAGAGTCTGGCAACTGGTTGAAGGTGACACCAAAAGCTAATGGGGTCAACGATTTTGTCTAGCGAGGGGCAATGAGTAAGGTGCGAATGTGGTGCGGCGACGTTCGTGGGACTGGCCCTATCCGCTACCTGAGTGGCAGGATCAATCTGACCAGCCAGTCGAAGGGGATCCGCGTGTACCGGGACGTGACGACGCTCCGGAAGCTGATGTCATTGCTCGAAGTCAGCGGGGCGACACCTCAGACATAGAACGAGCAATCGAGCGACTTCGTCGACAGGCCAAGCGTGGAGCTCCGCCACGTCAACCACCCGACGAACCGCCTCCACCCCCATGGCCGCCAGATGGCGGCTCGGATGAGTGCGCTTGGTACTGGTCGTTCCGGTATGGTGACTGCTTCGGCATTTACATCTGCGAAGAGTGTGTTGACCAAGTCGCAAATCGATTATGGCTCTACGGAATTCCTGAGGACACGGCTCTTGAGATAGCTTTTGCATTTCTTTACGGCCACGAGATCTTCCACTACCGAGTAGACCGCGCCGTTGAACTCCTGGAGCGCTCAGTGGGTCGAGCCAACGGCATGCCGTCAACCATGTGGCTGAATCGTTGGACGAGCAACAGACATAACGCACCGGGTGCCGGCCTCGACCTCCTCGAAGAAGCGTGCGCTAATCGGCATGGATTGACTGAAGCGGTTAACCGGGCCAGAAAAACGGTCCCTGGTGGTGCTACTTCGTCAGTAGCGATGACTACCCAAACCTTGTTGTGTGCGATGATGGACGAATCGGGGCCGGGGTACCGCGACTATGCGCGAGCAGGACCACCCAACACGCTCAGATCCCAAGACGAGCTTCTCTCTTGGTACCTGCTTCTGGCTTGTAGCGTCGCGAAAGTTCACGGTGCGCCAGTTGGGGAGATTCGCCGCACTATGCCCGGTTCCGTAAGGAAGGGAAATTTGGGCATCGACCCAAGCGTGCCGCTCTATTGGGTGCAGTGCTGACCGAGCGGTCGCTCATCCGAGAGAGTGGGTTCGGCGAGAGAAGTTCGGCCTAACTCGTCTTTGACAAGTTGAGCGTGTCAATTAGTCGAGTAACCCTCGAGAGCCGAGCGCGCGCGGTCCTGACTGCGTCATTCAGGTACAAGCGCGCATCTATCCAGCGTCGCACTGCCCAGCCCGTGAAGGGAATCGGAGAGATCATCGCGGCAATAACTCTTGAGGGGAGAGCCCAGGTGAAGATCCGCTGCATGAAGAAATCGGGCAGTGGCAATGTGTTCAAGATAGTGCTGACTGCATTTACTGAACAAGTGTGAATCACTGATGGCTGTGGCACTTACGGGTCAGACAACGCGGGAAGCCGAGTATGGCAGCCGAACGAGCGTGCGTGGAGCTTCGTTAGCATGGCGATGAGAGGGCATGTCGACGTGAGAGTCATAAAGGAACGCTTCGGCGACAAGAAGGAGTGGTCCGTAGGTCCTGGAGCGAATCTGCGTGGGGCCAACTTTAGAAGCGTTGACCTTCGTGGAGTTGATATGACTGGGGCCGACCTCTCTGACGCGATTTTCAACGGGGCCGATCTCTCTGGTGCTCGGCTTGATCGCGCGATCCTTCGCGGTGCCGTGCTCTTTCAGACCGTACTGATTGGGGCGTCAGCCGTCGGAGCTGACTTCCAGGGTGCCGCACTTCGGGAAAGCGAGCTTCACGGAGCAGATCTTTCCGACGCGATTATCGATGTTGGGGAGTGCGAGGCGGCATATGGAAATGCGTCAACGAAACTGCCCTCAGGTCGATCGGTGAATCTTGCAAATCGCCCTGATGAGCCGATCCTGGGAGTGTCGAGTTGGGGTGGCGGGTATAGAGCACTACGACACATGCTCGACGACGATGCACCTGGTCAGCCGCTCATGGCTGACGGCACTCCCGCAACGACGCAGATTTCAGAGGAGTTGCGGGCAGATCTGATGGCGTCGCTGGTGAGAGTATTGGACGAGGCGATTCAGCTATCTGCTGGTGTTGTGAGTCGTGTAGATCGTGATTTTGATTCTCCAGGTCGAATCTCCTGGTACGGGTCGGGCCGTTCAATGGGAAGCGGCACGCCGCATTCGTTTTCGATGCTTGCTGATTTTCTTGTGCGGCATCTTGATGTCAGTTTCGAGGCCGTTCATTTGGACGGCTCAATCGAGGCGGTTTTTCGACCAGCGAAAGACGTAGTTGACTCACTCACCCGACATGTGCTTGTGCCTGAGCAAGTATCGTTCTTCTCCTTCGAGGATCATGATGCCGAGGTAACCGAGATCGATATCACGATTACGTCGCTCAGCCATTTTCTTGTCAAATTCGAGAGCTTTATTGAAAGTGGTTTAGAATCAGCAACTACTTATCGGTTCTTCATCAAGCCATCCAAGCGGAGGCTTCATGTCGCAACTATCGATCGCGGCTCGGATGAGATCCTCCGAATCGAGGTTACTAAGTCGCAATTCGGTCAGGAGATTGCCGAGTCACTCTGGTCGGACTATATAGGAGTCGGTGATGATCCGCAGCACATAAATGTTGCTGATTCCGGCTGGACGCTAGAGATCGAGCTCGAGGCTGATGACTCCGGTGATGCAGAAACCCACCCAATTGACGAGGAGGCTCTGCGTGAGGTCCGCGACGTCTACAAGCCAATTGCAATCTCCCAGTGCGGCTCGATTGTTGGCTTCGAAACATGGGAAGACGGTCTTGTTATGGCAAAGATCGTGCCGACTGGCGATACGACAGCTGATGCTTCGGTTGTTGGTGCATCCCTCACGGATCGAGATGCTCTACAAGCGTCACTCGACGACGCGATCTCGGCCTACGTATTGACGCGAGACCTTACAGAGGATGATTTCTGGGGCGACGATGATTCCGGTGGGGAAGTTTCAGAAGACTCTGACGATGTGACTGACGACGATGAGGAATACGAGGACGAAGTTGAAGATGATGAAGGATCCGATGATGACATTGAAACTGACTCAAAGAACGCGGAGATCCACTTCGAAGACCCGCAAGAGGAGCTCGCTGAGGTAATCAGGGTTCTCGGTGAAACTCGACCCGCAGTCGCCAACATCTGGGAAACATCCGAATTCGATTACCTAAGCGGTGGTGTTCTTGATGTCGAAATCTTTAAGGTTCCCGATACTCGCTGGAGGTACATGCTTGAGGCAGCGCGGCAAGGCGAACTGTATCTGCGGTCCTGTGACGAGTTGGTAAAGGCATTTGGAATCTTGGAGCTCAAGCGACTGGATAGTCATACTTTCAAGTTGCGAATGAAGCCCTGCGCAGCGCGTCGATTTAACTTGAACTACGAGTGGATTCCGCCCAGCAGTTGGCAACCAAAAGTCGTCGCAGACACCGAAGATGAGTAGAAACTCAACTCCCGTTTCATGCAACGAGTATCAGAATCAGACACTCTCAACCACACGATGTATCCGACATCTCCTTCTCGGCCTGATCAGATGATGAAGTCGCGATTGTAGGACTTGGGGATCGCGTAGCGCATGCCGCGCCGTTTCCGGACCTTCGAGGTCATCGATACATCAAACTCCACGGCCGTCGAATTTCTAGCCTGGTGTGCCGCGCGCGAAGAACTTTACGCGATCTATCGAGGATCCACAAAGTTGATCGTCTATGTCAAGGTGCGCGGCGATGCAATAGAGGAAATCGCGAGTTCAGGCTCCCTTGGTGGCTCGCTCGCAAGGCTCCGTCAGTCAGGACTGCACTACGCGAGCCCCCAGGAGTATGTTGATGGTTGCAACTTTCTGCGCAGGGCATCGGGCCAACACTCCTGGCTTCGATTTCCAGAAGACAATGTCGGCTCGAGGCAGCGAGATTCCGACAGTGAGTTTGATGCAGAGTTGTGGACCGACGACGAAGAGCCTTGGTTCGAGGACGATGAGGACGGAGAAGAACCCGAAGACCCATACCTTGAGGCTTGGGACATTGCCGAAATAGTTGAAGAACGGACGATTTATAGGGCATCAGTAGAGGATGTATTCAATCGAGATCCAGTGCGCCCGCAATCGTTGCCGTTCGCTGACTTTCGCGCTGCCATTCTCGATGGTTGCACGCTTGAAAGTGCAAATCTGGAGGGAACTCTGTTTGATCGAGCATCGCTAGTCCGATCGAACTTATCGAGGGCGTTTCTCTTCTCTGCGAGCTTGAGAGATGCTGTATTGGACTTCGCGAATCTGGAGGCCGCGTATCTGGTGGGAGCACAGTTGCAGGGAGCACGACTAATCGGCGCCAATCTCCGCTATGCGAATCTGGTCAGTACCAATCTCGAGGCTGCCGACCTGTGCGACGCAGATCTTCGCGGTGCCACAATCTCAGAGGAGTCGTTGGCGCAAGCCACGACTACCAGAGCTCGGTTGCCGAATTCGATGTAATCGGTGATCAGCCCTATTGTGCTTGCGCATCACCTTGTAGTTGCGTGAGGGTCCCGATAAGGCGGTTGACCCTTGAGAGCCGACTGCGCGCGGTCCTGACTGCGTCATCCAGGTACATGCGCGCATCTATCCAGCGTCGTACTGCCCAGCCCGTGAAAGGAATCGGAGAGATCATTGCGACAACCTTGCCAACCACTCGCGATCCATAGCGCCGACGTATGAGGGTCATTGAGCCATGAGCTTGGTACTCCTTTTGAGCGGTTCGACATCCGCTTGAGCGGTTCGACATCCGCGCGACCTTCATTGATTTGCTGAAGGCATCTGTCGGTAGCGTGGCTGCCGACGCGATTCTTCCGTACTTCGAAACTGACGACGACTAGTTGTCGAAAAAATTTGTCACGTACCTGAAGCTTGAGGCAAGTCGACTGCCACATCGCTGGATTACTCTGGGTGTCCGGAACGGGGCTTCACTTTGCAAGATGCACTGGGATCTTCTTCCTTTCGCTCCCGTCAGCGATGTAGAGATCACCCGACGTGCCGTTGAGGTGGTTCTTGTACAGCATTAGTCCATGCAGTCCAACTGCGCGTTGACGTGAGTGTGGATTCAGATAGTTGCCGAGCAGCAAGCTGACGCCTTGTCCGTGGGACAAGTTGGTGCGACCTGCGATTATCTTCTTGCCGTCTGACGACTGTTGCCTATAAGCGATCGGCTGTTTCACGATTAAAGCGTCCGTGAGGGGGTCGAGTCCCTTTACAGCGTTTCGACGCGAATAGGCACAACAGAGGGACTCTTCAAGCGGTGAGCAACCATTCGGGTGTTGGCGGTAGGCCAGATGAAACTGTTGCCAGACGTTGTGTCCGAGAGGCCGGCCCGCGATCTGAAACGCCATCTCCAAGGTGGAGACGGCTCGGTCGATGAGAAAGTGGTGAATCTGGTGATTCAGGATGAAGCTCCACGCCGCCGCCCTGCAGTCAGCTTCGCTTCGGTCGGGATACTCGTCCCGCAACATGGCTACGTAACAGCTGTAGCCCTCGAGCGAAACCACAATCCCAAATGGACGGGTGCGATCAGGTGGGTGGATTCCGCTTCGGAATGAGTTGTACTGAGAGATCTCATCCACTGGTTTGAAGACGCAAAGTGCCGTCTTCTTGACCGGTCGGTCTTTGCTCCTCTGGGACTGCGTTGCGGTCTGCGGTTCATCGTTTCTGGCGATGCCACCCGATGGATTAGGTCCGGGCATTGCAGGAGTGCCCAAGGTTGTGGTGGGGGGCTTGCCCGGGGGCTGGTTGGCTCCGCCAGACAGCGGCTGCGGTTGGGGCTCGTAAATCGGCTCTGGTGGATCAGCCTCAGGAGTAAGCGGCTTCCTCGACGGATCAGGCTCTAACGGTCGACGCGTGGGGCTGGGTCCAGGACAAATCTCAATTGGGCTTCGCTCTGGAATGATCGGTTCGCCCGGATCAATCGGTTCTGGATACTCAGCCATGTGCAACGCTCTGTACAGACACTATATGGGTGAGCCCAGTGCTGTATCAGATGTGGGTCAGAGCCAAAACTGTCGAGTTCGTGGCCGGGTGGAAGGATGATCTTCGCCTCACTCTTCGGCACTACGTACATTCGCGGCGCGCTCTGGTTAGTCGCTAAGGTCCTCTAGGAGTGTGACCTGATAGCAATCGACGGGTGTCCCGCCATCGAATTCATTGCCTTTCACCCAGTAACGAGCGGTCAAGCGCGGCCATGCTTCAAGGCTTGAAGCGAACTGGCGAGATTTCAGCTTTGCGGCAAACTGCTTTTCCTCAAGCGACTGACTGGTATCAGCGGACTTGTAGCCGGCCTTCACGATTGCGACACCAAACGAGAGCCCTGCCTGCTTGCCAACCTGGTCCAGTGTGGCGTCAACCTCAGAAATCACAAGACTTGGATCCTGGGGATTCGACACGCAGACGCCGTCTAGAACAACAGGGTTGACGCTGACGCCCGGACGATTCGGCGTAAGGGTTGTCGTAACTAACGGTTCCGTCGTCGAGGTCGGGGTTGTTGTGGGTCCAGATTCCTCCTCGTCGTCTGGTGCCATGACAATCTGCGAACCCAAAAATGTGAGCGCAAGCACCAATGCGATGTCGGCAAAGAGCCAACCTGCCAACCCGCCGTTGTAGTCTGCGGTTGATCGGCGTATTCGTCTCATACAAATGCGATGGGTCCATTACTCCTGCGAGCGGTATTCGTCATTGACGCGCGCATAAATGTCGGCTGCTTCACGAAGATTATTGACGATGCTGCGTAGATCATCGTTGGCAGCGTGAAAGTCAGAAGCCCCTTCCTTCATCGCAACAGCAACCGGCGTTGTGAGCTCGAGTTGACGTGCAACTGCCTCGATACGGCTGGCGTATTCCGCGAGCACGTTAGGTATCTCTGTAAGGACCGGGACGGTCTTGCTGAAGTCCGCGAAAAGATCTCCGATCTTGTCAGTCATCGTCGTCGCTGAGTCTTTGATGTCAGCGACTTCTGCGCTCAGGTCCTTTGCAAGTTTGGCGAGCGACTCATTCACGCTGGCTGCGTTGCGCTGGGATTCACCGAGTTGGCGCGACAATTGCTGAAGCTGGGCTTGAGCCGCGTCCAAGGCGAGCAAGAGCGGTTCGACACGCTCGGGAAGATCGGCAAGCGGGGTGGTCGCTTCAGCGATGCTCGAAGCAGTTGTCCCCAAAGATACGGAAACCCCAGACAGCCCTGAGACGATGTTGTCCAATCGAGTCGAGATCGTGTCAAACCGTGGCAGTACGTCTGCAACACTCTTCAGTGCTCCTTCAAGCGCCCCGGCCGCCATAGTCAGCGAATCAGAAAGCTCTTCTGGGGTTACCGCACGACTCTTGGCAAGGAGAAGTTGAGCATCAAGCAGCAGAGTGTCCAGCTCCAAGAAATACTTGTTTCGAAGCCGATTCAGGAAAAAACTCAAGATCCCACTTGAGACATGTGCTAACACAATGAGCAAGACACAGATCGCGACGATGAGTGCGACTTGCTGAAAACCGAAACCGGAATGGTCTCCATTCGCGCCGGACCAGAGTGCAAGGAAGTCGAGAGTCTCGCCGGATTCAAGTTTCTTTGCGGCATCTCGGTACTCTCCGATTACTCGGTAGAGATCAAACCACGTAACGAGAATTGGCGCGACGTAAAAGATCGGCAACCCGGCAGAAATGCAAGAAAGAGCAAGCCTCAATTTGCTATCAGCTACTACCGCATCTGCATCTTCCGAGCGAGAATCAAACTCTGCTCGAAGATCGAGAAATGCCCACAGCTTTCTCTTCTCGGGATCGCCTAGATCATTCGCCAGCTGAGTCGCCAGTGTCGCCGTGGCATCGGTTCGCTCGCCAGCCCAAGCCCGCAATTGACCTCTTACTTCCGCGTCGGTCATTTCTGCCCCTCTATCGGATCTGTTGCAACTTCTACACTCTAAGTCGGAGCGATCAATGGCCAACAATATCGGGCACAACATCGATTTTGCAGAGCAACGTGTGCCGGTTGTGATTTTGGATGTGCTAAATCTGCGTGCGGATCGGCCGCCAGATCCAGATTCGACAGCGAAAGAGGAATTTGACCTACGGCATTTCCAGATGTACGAAGAATGCGTTGCAAGTACAGCTCCAGGTGCGGCGATAATCAAAATTGTCGACGGAAACATACTCAATAATCAGGACAAACTAAGCAAAGATCTCAAAAAACTCGTAAAGTACGGCGGGTTCAAGCGCAGTAATCCGAAGTATGTTCACATACTGCCCAAGGGCTTCAAAAGCGACCGAAAGTATCTCTCTGCAGATCCCGTGATCGTGCAACTACTTCACGACTTCAATCCGAACTGCGCGGCGGTAACGT
>Ga0194134_10002280_pt1 | contig 23157 bp, 26 predicted proteins | sample TA2KigOff0mmetaG_FD_148602 | JGI IMG/M metagenome (GOLD analysis project Ga0194134, IMG submission 148602) | Freshwater microbial communities from Lake Tanganyika, Tanzania - TA2015056 Kigoma Offshore 0m | ecosystem: Environmental > Aquatic > Freshwater > Lake | place: Tanzania: Lake Tanganyika... | reverse complement strand
CGATCGGCTATACTAAAAGGAATATCTCGATATTCTTTTCCGTTAATTTTTATATTAAGCTTAACAATCGGTCTATCTTCTTTTACCCCACTTCCTATATGAATTTTAATATCCCCGGCACGAGGTGCTTTTAATTGCTTACCATCTACGGTAGTGAAAGAAATATTTTCACCGTCCTCAGATATATCCACTCCATGGAGGACGTTATAGGCCTCATTACCACTATCAATTTTGGCTTTAAGACGACCCACACCTTCAATATCAATGAATTCACTAATACCAAAAATTGGACGATCATAAAATTCTTTAAAGGTTTCCACTATAATATTTATGGATTAAAAAGACGTTTTCATGTATAATTAAGTAATGGACAATATTTTTAAGAAGTGTACGGAAATTTCTTATGCTCTATTAAAGAAGCATGGTAATTATCGCTGTAAGCATTTCTCGTTCATTTTTCAAAGAAATAGGCTAATTTCGATCGGTATTAATAATCCCAATAAAACCCATCCAAAAAATTTAAAAATAGGGTTCTTTAATAGGAGAGGTGAAGATATATCACATACAATAGGTGTACATTCTGAGCTTTCCGCTATTTTGAAACTCGGTGAAGAAGACTGCTCTCGTTATATTATCGTTAATACCCGTATTAATAGAAACCATCAATTAGACTTATCAAAACCGTGCAATGGTTGTACGTCTCTTTTAGATCAGTTAAACTTTAAGAAAGTATATTATTCTACTGGTAACGGCTACCAGTTCTTACAGCTGTAGTATTTTGCTGTACCGGGTTTTGCCGAAGAGCATTTGTGACGGGCTCTAAATGATTTTCTTTTAGCAGGGTTAGACTTTTTAATTCTTAAATTTGGATCACCATAATGTACGCGTTTTAACTTACCACCTACCTTAGTACATCTCATATATTTTTTATCTTTTCTTGTAGAAGACTGCTGTCCAGTAACCTTAGTACAACGAGAACCTTTCTTCTCTTCTACTATATCTTGTTCTAATGCATCAATAAATGCTTTTTCGAATAACATAAAATTATTTATTAGTTTGAATAAATATTTATATGTTTGCCAGAGATTTTAATGCTCTAAATGATCTTTATAATAAAAAGATTATAAACGAAAGCGTTGGATTAGGTCCTAAGGCTGATCAAGATGTTGTACCTACTGTTGATAAAATAGTAAAGATTAATACTGCACCTAACAAGAGTGAGGATTGTGAGGGATATGATCCTTCTTCTTATGACAGTAATGGTCAAATGGCTAAACAGCTATTGTTTAGATGTGCAAAGATTTCTGCTATGTTACACGATATTCTAGGCGGTAAAGATAATGTCGAAGCCTGGGTATTAAGTAAGATTACGAATGCCCACGATCAACTCGAATCTGTATTTGGATATGAGGATTATGAGGCTGCTATGAACCCCATGCACGGTTCATGCGGGGATACTGCCGGTAACTTAGAAGAGAATAATGAAGAAGAATTATTTGCTGCTATTGCCCACGGAGGAGATAAGCTTTTAAGTAACTTAAAGAATATCTTAAGAAAAGAATCAAAAGAGAATTTAGAAAAAGTATTGTTTGAAACTATTCTTATTTTAGAAGAAAAAAATAAGAAATAATTACTTTAGTTTTGCGTTAAACAAATTATAAATTTTTGGATCAAATTTGCCTAATACTTGTGTAATAATTTCTTTACGTTGTTGTTCGTTTGATGCTTTATAGAGATTTCTAAGTTCGGTGGCCCCGGTAATATTTTTACCACCTATATTAAAGTTTATCGTCCCCGGTGAATAGATATAACCATGTCCCCCTTCTTCCTTAAAAGGCACCATTTCATTTAAACTTCTAAAAGGCTGAAAATATGTTGATTTTCCTTTTTTAGTTAAACCAAAAGCAAAACGCGGATCTTCTTTCATATCCTTTTCGCCAACTACATATACTACCTTTGCTACATTGGAGTCATAATCCTTTAAAATTTCCAAAGGCTTGTAAGGCTGTTTTACCTGTTTAATTTCTTGTTCCGGTATCCCTGCTGCTAATATAATCTGCTTCTTTTCATTAAAGTTAAATGGATAGCGATTAGGATCCTTTGCAGCATCTTTGGTAGGTATATCTGAGGTCGCTATAAAAAAGTCTGCACCAGGAAACTGTTTTTTAGCCATATCAAAAAACTTTTTATGACCAATATGGAAGGGCTGAAAGCGCCCAGGAAATATAACAATAAGGTTATTTTTTTGATTTACAGGTGTTAGTAACTCATTAACTAAATCGTCAAATTTCATATATTTATTTAATATATAATCCAACTGGACGCTCATTAGAATAATATAAAGGTCTAGACCCTCCTTTAAACTTACTTATGTAAGGTAAAAAAAAGCTAACCTCTTCAATAGGTACTATGTATGCCATAACAGATTTTTTATTTTCTATGTCTCTTATTTTTTTTAAACGGTGCATACCATCTAAAACAAATAGTTTATCTTTGTTTTTTAATAGAATAATAGGTATTTTAGTATCAACCTCGACTACTCGATTTAGTGATTTTGATGTAGGCTTTACTTTATGGAAATTAAACGGATATTTATCCCACCAAATAAATCCTAAATACAAATCTTCAATAGACACTTCTTTTAATAAAAACTTATCTTTATTTTCTAAGACAAAATTTATTATGGGCGTTTCTTTTTTAACATTCATTAAAAAGAAGAATTTGGTGTTAAATATCCTCGAGAAATATTCTTACTGTAAGGAGGTGCTGTTTGATAGTTGGCTTGTCTATTCACCCTATCCATATTAGTTAATTGACCGCGTATTCCATACTCTTCATTTTCACCGCGCTTGGCAAACTTACCAGCCTCTTTTCCAGTAATAAAGCTTCCAGTAATCTTAACTGGATTAGAAGAGACAGAGGAATCTCTTACCACTATACCTTCTTGACTTGCTATATTACCTAGCTTTGAATTAGCAGCCTGTTTAATCTTATCACCCAGTTTTAAAGTAGCATAATAAAATAAAGCACCGTTAATGGCTTTATCAATAGCTTTTTTGTCTTTACCGATATAGGTATGCATGGGAACACCCCCGGTAACGTTCTTAAAGTTTTCTAGACTCATAGCACTTATAGTTTTACCAGAAGCAAGTTTAATCTTATCACCCCGGGGATTAACCGCTTTAGATAGCCAATCTTTTAAAGGATAGGTAACTATATTTTTTGTATCAAAGTTTACTGTAAAGGATGAGTTTAATACATCATTAAAATCTACATTACCTATTTCAACAGTAAATTCATGTTCTACATCGAACCCACTTTTCTTGGCAATTGGATTAACTTTAGAAATTAAAGATAATAATGCTTTTTTATCATAGGTTATTTCTCTTGAAGCTCTCCTTACACTTCCTCGTACCGGGCTCTTAACTTCTATTATTTCATTCAAACCATGAATTGCTAGAAAGTTATTTGCATAACCTATAACATTGGTCGCCCCTTTAACAAATTCCATATTAAAAAGAATCTTTGAATTATTCCACATTTTAAGCTTTTTTAATTCCGGTTCAATGTTAGGAATAGCTGTATTAAAAATATTAAGAACAACTTTACCCGTCTCAATCATACCATGACCCTCAGGAAACCTAGTAGTTAGCTTAGCTATGGTAACACCCTCTACATCTTCAGGTTTATTAGAACCCCTATCCATAGCAAACTCCTTATTACCTTCTATATTTGTAATAAGCTTTATAGACGCATTAACACCATCTATTTTTACTGAAGAGGGCTTCTTTTTTAAACTTTTAGCAATTTTAGTAAAAATATTAATTAAATCTTTACCCGTTTTTGCATTAGGTAGATCAAAGGGATGTGCCATATGCCCTGCAACCCCACCTTCTAATAAAAACTGTGCAAACGTCATCATGGATTTACTGTTACCTGTACAGATTGACCTTGGTTGTCTATTGAATTTCCGATTGCGGCTTTAACCTGGTTAAAAAAATTATATGCGCTTTCTACATTATCTCCGACTGAACTACCAGAAAAAGTAAATGTTACTAAGTTTTTAGTTTTATTATTACCAAATATTATATACTTAAACCCCTCTACATAACGATAACACACTAACTGTATAGCTGCTAAAAATCTAAGTCTTGATTCACTAGAAGAAAATATACTTTTATCAGATTTTACCTTATTTAAAAGGTAAGCTTCAAGTTCTGACTTCATACTTGATTCCTTACCTTTAGCTAAAGTATAATTTCTACAGGCCAGTAATCCCTGTGCTAGTTGCTCATCTGTTAATGTTTGCCAGCTATTAAAAAATGATTCAAAAGCAGGTTTAAATGTGCCTTTTATATCACCGGCTTTTTTACGTGAATATTCTTTTACGTGTGTTTGTATAGATTTTTTTAATTGACTAGCCCATTTAGCCTCATAAGGACCAAGTACCTGATCAATTGTAGACATAATTTGTTGTAAATTTTTATCGTCATCAATAGCACTCTTAACTTGATTTAAAAAACCTACAATTTGAGTATCTTTACCTCTCTTTTTTTTCCATGATTCAATTCCTTTGAAGGCCATATCTCTGGCTCTATCTAAAACTTTTACGGATAATTGCTGGGATTCGGGAGTTGCAGCATAAATTTTTGCTAGTTCATTAGCTGAAGAAACTACAGCAAACCCATCACCCCCGAGTCTGGCCTCAGAGGCTTTGTATTCTACCTCTCCTATACCGTCAAAAAATAAATCACCCTTTTCTCCTTTAATAGCATCCGATATCAAAGTTAAAGCTATTTCACCTTTACCTACAGAAACTTTTGCTTTAAAATCAAAATTATAAATTTTATCCATAACGGTTAATGCATCTTGAGGATTAACAAAAAGCTGTTTAAACTTATCTGGGATAAGATCGTTAAAATTGTACGCTGCAACCGCTCCATTTGATCCTAGGCTCTTACCTAATAAAACAGTACGAACAAGATTATCTTTATCACTTTGCAAATTTATTAGTTCATAAAATTTATCTGCATTTAAATTTGCTTCATCAAAATAGCTTTGTATAGAAGCTAAAACCTGCTTCCATCTAGGATTGGCTTCATTCCAACGATCTATTTCTAAAGCTCGTTGAATGAGTGAATCGACAGAGGCTTCGCCTTCCGGTGTTTTAACTGACTTTTGTCTTGTAAGAGTGTTAATTAATTTGTTAGCTAGTTTATCACTTACTTCAAATTCATGCATTTGACCATGTGGGGGATTCTGCTGTACTACCACATCTGCATTTTCTTGATAAATAAGAATTTTTGAACGCGGAGGTATAGGAACAGGCTTAGCAAATGATTCTTTTAGATAAATGTCTTTAAGGGACTTATACGGCTTTTTAACCTTAGGCTTACGCATATCATTTTGTTTTTAAATTAGGATCGTTACTGTAACGCTTCATTATATTAAGAATCTCTTTGTACTTTGCCATAAAATTGTTTTCATTTATGGATTGTTCGAACTTTCTAAAATGAGGATTAGTCAGTTTTTGAGGATTATCTTCATAATTCTCATTTTGTGCAATAGCCTGTTGTAAGGCCTCTCTTACTTCTGTTGCCGATTCTCTTGTTATAGGCTTGGTAAAGAGAGTATCGATTGAACCTGGAGGTATATTCATTACTAATGCTTTAGCTAACATCCTAACAATATCTACATAGCCTTCAGGGGGAAGAGCATCAGGTTCTTCTTGACCTTGAGGTTTTGGTGTAGAAGGAGCAGGAATGGCGGTTTGTGCCTGAGGCATTGCAGCATCTTGGGGCTGTTCTTCACCCTGTTCATTAAAAAGTCTCATATAACTAGAAATTTTGTCGTTAAAGCTCATATAAATATTTATTGTGGGTAAGTATAACTTATTATAATTCTACCATTAGAACCAGCTGCATTAATACCTTTTCCACCTTGTCCTGCACCATTTCTATCTACATCATTTGGATTACCGGGTAACCCGGTGTTATTATCAGGGCTATCACCTTGAACAGAATTAATATTACTAGATAAACCACCAGTATAGCCAGATCCACCGCCTCCGCCTCCACTGGCTACCGTTGTATAATAACCATACCCTCCGCCACCTCCATAATAACCACCCCCACCTCCACCACCCGGTCCATACCCACCAGATGGTTGCCCTCTACCACCTTGTAATTGAGAGCCAATATACAATGAATTAGAAGAACCTTGACCTGCTGCACCACCCGCTGTCTGAGTACCACCCTTACCTCCGGATGCACCCCAAACGTTTCCTGAATTGCCCCCCGCACTATCTGATCCTGTAGTACCACCGCCCGCTCCTCCTTTTAAACCACCAGAATTTCCTGCTCCTCCTCCACCACCTCCAGCAATCGCAATTGCTGTTGCAAAACTTTTACTGCCTAAGAATATACCAGAATAGCCGCCACCACCACCTGATCCGTACGTTAAATTGTATGAGTTATCACCAACACTACCCCCTCCGTTGTAACCTCCTATATGTGTGCTTGATGCTCCACCTCCAACAGAAACAATATATACCTGCCCAGGAGATACTGTTCTTGTACCGCTAGTATAACCAGCGCCGCCACCTGCTGTATCTGAACCCACAGTTGAACCACCTGCACCCCATATTTTAACAGAGATTGATGTTATACCAGCTGGTATTGTAAGACTCACATCTAGCCCGGAATATTCATAAGCAGTAGTTATTGTACCTGTAGAGGAAGCAACCTGCGCGAGACCTAGCCAATATCCGTTATTATAAATTTCTAATGTATTTAATGTTGTATTAAACCTAAGTATTCCAGATCCTGGAGATGACGGTCTTTGTGCTGTAGTACCTACGGGTATAGGAAGTCCGCCCCCTATATCACCGGTAGCAGTAATAATACCGCTTACAGGTATTCCGGAAGTAATGCCTCCGACTGAAATAGGCACGATAGCACCGGTATTAGTTGTCAGAATTCTAGATAAACCAGAAATGGTCGTGTCAGCCATTCAAATATTTATTAAACTAAACAATGAGAAGTTGTTTAGTCTTAAGTCTATTAAAGTAATCTTTATTTAAAAAGGTAAGTTCATTTTCTTTAGTAAACGTCTTAACACTAGCAAATGTATAGTTTTCTATATTAACACTATCCATATAGCTTCTTATTGAATTAATAGTTTCAATACCTCTCCCATCATTTGTGTTTAATAGGTGAGTTAAGAAATCAAAAGAGATATTTGTAATAAACACTTTTATTGGTAACAGTCTTTTAACTTTCGATAGGACTGTATTAAGTATTTTTAACACATCTTCTTCTTTAAAATATTTAAAAATAAGAAATTGATCAAGCTGGGTATTGTTAAAGTAGATAATAGTTTTTTCTTTTGAAGCATCATTTAAGAGCTCTTCACATATACTCAAAATAATATGATGAAAGAAAAACTTCTTTGCACTAGTAGTTATTCTGTCTTTTAATAAACCAAATTTATGTAGATCGTTTATTAGATTAACTTCTATTTTTCTGGCAAAAATATAATTAAAATTTATAAGCCTAAAGTTATATTGACTAAACTCAATCTTTTTGAGCATATCTTATTATGAATGAAAATATAAACTACTCAAGAAAATTCTTAGGCGGTCTTCCAATTCTTACATTAATAATACCGTTATAGTAATCTTCTCTCATTAAAACATTTTTGTCTATTTGTTCTTTAATTTCGAAATAAGCTAATTCCCATTTTGAGCCACACGCACGTAAAATTTTAAATATAAATTTATCCTTTCCATATTTTAGAATATCAGCATTTAATTCTACAGAAGAACTAGTATAAGACTTCCAATCTGATTCTTTAATTTCTATTCTTTTATTCTTTTTACCTTTTAAAGGCTTTCTTTTTAATTTAGATTTACACTGCTTTTTACCAATATACTTTTTTCCTGTTACAGTATTAATAATTTCGTAAATAAAACCAAAAGTATTCTCATCTACTTTTACGTTTTCATTTAATAACCAATGACCTAGATCCACAAGTTATTTAGAAAGCTTTAAAACTAATCCAGGTAAGGGACGACGCTGTACAAAAAATTTCTTTTTCTTTTTTCCAACACCTAGAACTTTAGGTACACGAGAATCGCCAGGAGCGTAATTATCTTGATCACCAGGAAAAGCTCCACCAGTTGCACCCGAATCTACAGTTCCAAATACACTCACAGCACCTCCGGCTACATTCATCTCATTTAATGCTTTATAAAAAGCCTGTTCAAATAGACCTATTGATTTCATATAACTATATACTATTATTTAAGTTAATGCTGCTAGAAGATTACATAAAAGAGCTAGAAAACGACTTAAAGATTGATGAACTTATTTTAAAAGACTATCAATTAAAGCTACCGGGTATTAAGCATAAGTGGGCAGGACGTTGTATTCGACATAAATTAGAACTCGTTGATATTAAAAAGAAAAGAGAAAAGTTAAAGAAAGAGATTGTAGATAAAATACAGGAACAGAGTCCTGTCAAATTAGCATTTCCTGTGGTAGAAAGGACAGCTGAAAAATGCTCGGAAATAATAGAAATAGATGCTAAGATAAAAGAAATAGAATTAGTAATTGAATTACTAGAAAAGTCAGAAAAGACTCTTAGCTCTACTTCATATGATATAAAGAATTTAGTAGACATTATTAAGCTCGAAACCACATGATAGCGTTTTCTTTTGACCTCAAGAAAGGGGCTGGAATTATATCTGGAGATAAGCTTGAAGATATAAGAGAGGCTTTTTCCGTAAAAAATGAAGCTGCGTTTTTTGTTCGTAAGCGTTATGGGAGATTTTTACCTCAAAGAACATATGCAATAACACCTACGGGTAGATTTGAACCTGGATTATACTTTGAAATTAGAAAATATTTAACTAGCAATCAATATGTAGGTGACGTTACAACTGATTCAGGTTTAACTGAATATATAATGCCAGCTACTAGATGGAAAACAAACCCTCAATACAGTGAAAATATTATTCCTCTTTCTCTTCCTTTAAGAGACTATCAAGAGGAAATAGTTAAGAAAGCATACACAATTGGAAGAGGTACCATTGTACTTGCAACCGCAGGTGGGAAGACCTTAACAGCAGCCTCCTTACTTACAAAATTATTTTTATTACATGGGTCAAATTTTAAATGCCTATATATTGTACCAGATCTCGGGCTTGTAGTACAAACTACTGGTGACTTTGAAACATATAAAGTACCATTTACAGTTCGTAAATGGACAGGTAGCAGTCCTTTAGAGGGAGATGCTAATGTAACGATAGCTAATCTGGGTATTCTTCAAAGTAAAAATACAGATCTTTCTTGGATAGAAAATATAGATTGTTTAATTGTAGATGAGGTTCATAAAATAAGAAAAGGAAATGAAGTCAATAAAATTATTAAGAAGATAAAAACACCGGTCCGATTTGGGTTTACCGGTACAATGCCGGAGAATCTAATGGATCAATGGAATATTATTGGTAAGATCGGACCGATTATTTACGAAAAACATAGTCATGAATTGAGATTAGAGAACTATGTTAGTAATGTAAATGTTCAAATTCTAAAACTGTTGCATAAAGAAGATCCCTTTAAAGATGTAGTAATTTCTTCTGCTAATTTGTACAGAGAAGAGCAAAGATTTTTAATGCGCAGTCAGTTTAGAAATAATGTTATCGGTAAAGTGTCTTGTAAGCTGACTAATAATACTCTTATCTTAGTCGATTTTATTGAGCACGGAGAAACACTTTATAGGACAATTAAGCAATTATGTCCAGACAAGCAAGTTTATTTTATACGAGGCGAAGTAGAAGTCACTGAAAGAGAAAAGATTAGAGCTTTAATGGAAAATAGAACAGATGTTATAGTTGTTGCAATTTCTAAAATATTTTCAACCGGAATTAATATTAAAAACCTTCACTTTATTATTTTTGCATGCGGCGGAAAAGCTAAAATAAAAATCGTTCAATCAATTGGTAGAGGCCTTCGCTTGCATAAGGATAAAGATAAGCTTATAATATTCGACATCGCCGACGACTTTAAGTATAGCCACGCTCACATGGAGAAGCGAATAAACCTTTATGAAAAAGAAAAAATCCAGTACAGCATTAAAGAAATCCAAGAAGCTTAAATCTACAGATGTAGATGCTTCTGTAGACGAGGAGTCTATTAAAAACGACCCGGATCTCAAAAAGATTTTATCTAGAGGAGCAATTGCTGTTCCGGAAGTAACCCCAGATGGTAAAAAACTTAAACCAAAAGAAAAGGTCTACTATGTCAACGGTAAAGAATTTGAAGAAGAAATAAGACAGTACTATAAAACCGGGCATGTGACACAAAAACTAGGTGAGAGTATTACTAAAATTGCAAATGGTTTATCTTATGCACCTAATTTTATCAATTATTCTTATAAGGATGATATGATTGGTGATGCTATTGTAAAAATGTTTTCTGCATTACGCAATAAGAAGTTTAAGCTTGATACCGGCTTTAGCCCATTCTCTTATTTTACTACTATTGCTTTCCATGCTTTTATTAACCGTATTAAGAAAGAAAATAAACATCATGCAGTTTTAAATGAATACCGCGATAAAGTTTATACTGATTTAATGCTTAATCCGGATGAAAACGGTAATTCCTACAATATTTACGTTGAACCAGGGGATGACAATTACAACAAAACCGGTGAAATTTGATAAAGAAATAGCATTAAGTACAAATAAAGTTTGCTGTATATCCGATATTCATATTGGCGTACATCAAAATAGTCTTGTGTGGCATGAAACGGCTCTCAAGTGGGCTGAATGGTTAAAGAAGGAACTTCAAGCGCATAAAATTAAAGATATTTTTTTATTAGGCGATCTGTATCACTATCGCGATGAAATTGCAGTTAACACTATTCATGTTGTTAATCAGATTCTTAAATTATGGGAAGATTTTAATATAGTTATTCTAGTCGGAAATCACGATTCATATTACAAAGACCGCACCGATGTTAATTCGCTATCCATTTTAAATGGGTGGAAAAATATTAAAGTAATAAGCGACATATATCACTGTACTATATTAGGAAAAAAAGCTTCATTTGTACCTTGGGGTGCAGATATATCTAAGCTTGAAACCGCAGACGTGATGTTTGGTCATCTAGAGATAGAAAGCTTTAAAATGCATAGTTACAAATTATGCGACCATGGGTTAAAGTCTAGTGATCTGTTAGCTAAAGCCAATCTTATTATAAGTGGTCATTTTCATCTACGTGATGAAAGAAAATATAGTGATAAAACAATTCTTTACTTAGGTAATCCGTTCGAAATGGATTTTGGTGATATTAACGACATTAAAGGTTATTACATTTTAGACTTTAACGATTTAAGCTATAAGTTTTATGAGAACACTGTATCACCTCGCCATAGAAAAATAGCTATTTCTGAGTTATCACAATTTGCTGCTTTAAGTGCAGCAGACATTAAAAATAGTATTAACAATAATATTGTTAAGATACTAATCGATAAGAATATTCAAACCGACGACATTGATTTGCTTATTCAAAAATTATCCGCCCACCAGCCATTTAATTTATCTGTTGATTATTCTCTATACAATAACAGCGTTATTATTAATGAAGACCAAGCGTGTGATATATCTGGTGTAGATATGAGTAAGGCAATTGAAGAATTTATAGAAGTACTAGATATTGATAAAAAGTCTGAAATTTCAAAATATTGCGTAGAGCTATATAAGAAAGCGGTTAATAAATGAAAAATGTAATTTTTAAAAGTATAAGCATAAAGAATTTTTTATCTGTAGGTAATCAACCAGTAAAAGTAGAATTTAAACCCGGGCTACATATTATTACAGGTGTTAATAAAGATAAAGAAGACCGAAGAAACGGTGTTGGAAAATCTACGATTGCTGATGCAATTTATTTTGCGGTGTTTGGTGAAACGCTTCGCGATCTTAAGAAAGAAAATGTTATCAACAATGTTAATAGGAAAGGATGCGAAGTTATTTTAGATTTAACTATTAATAATTTAGATAAAAAAGAAGATATACAGATTATAAGAACTATAGAACCCTCAAAATGCTACCTTTATATTAACGGAGAAGATAAAACAAGAGACAGTATATCCAACACCACCTCTTATATAGCATCTAAAATTAGTAGTAACCCTGAAGTATTTCAAAATTGTGTTATTATGACCATAAACAACACAATACCGTTTATGGCAAAAAAGAAGCAAGAGAAGAGAAAATTTATAGAAGACATTTTTAATCTTAGTGTTTTTGGAGATATGTTAGATATTCTTAAAACTGATATTAATGAAAAGAAGAAAATCTTTGATATCAATGTAACAAAGTACGATGAAATACAAAAAACAATATTAGCATATGAAAAACAAAAAGAGGCTTTTTCTTTTGAAAGATATAAAAAGAAAGAAAAATATCTTACCCGTCAGGAGAATAACGCAAAAGAAATAAAAGAAATTAAAGAAAAGTTATCTAAGTTTGTTTTACCTGATGTTGATAAAATTAAAAAAGATATTGAGGAACAGGAAGCTCATACAGTTAAGGTGGACAATAAGCTTAAAGATATTAGACACACTATTTCAGAAAATACTACTCTTATCTCTCAATGTAACAAGAAGCTTACTTCTGTTGGTACAGATAAGGATGTATGTCCAACATGCTTACGAACAATCGAAGAGACAGACCGTAATCATATTAAGAATGAAAAGAAAAAGATAAAGATAGAAATTGAGGAGTATGAGTCTGGTATAGAAAAACTTAAAGGAGAAGAGAAGCAATTAATTACTTTACAAAACGCTCTAGATATACGAATTCAAAAATTACGGGAAAATGCTTCTGATTATAAACATAAACTCAAAGAAAAACAAAATTTAGATGAGCGCTTTTCGCAGTTAGATAAGTGGCAAGTAGAACTACAACAAGATTTAAAAGATATAGATAGTGATTCGAATTCGTTTGATACTCTAATAAATGAGCAAAACGAAAGGCTGATTACAGTTAAAAAGGAAATAGAGGATATTAAGAAAGATTTAAATATGTTTGATATAGTCAAATTTGTAGTATCTGAAGAGGGTGTTAAGTCTTATATTGTAAAGAAAATACTACAGCTGTTTAATAGTAAGTTAGCTTATTATCTTAAAAAGATGGATGCAAATTGTATTTGTACATTTAATGAATATTTTGAAGAAGAAATTATTGATAACAAGGGCAAGAGTTGCTCTTATTTTAACTTTAGCGGTGCAGAGAGAAAGAATATTGATCTTGCTTGCTTATTTACATTTATGGATATTAGACGCTTACAAGGTGATGTTTCATTTAATTTTAGCATATATGATGAATTATTTGATTCAAGTTTAGACGAAAGAGGAGTTGAACTTGTTATTAATATTCTTAAGGAGAGGGTAGAAAAACATAAAGAATCTATTATGGTTATTAGTCATAGAAAAGAAAGTATTAAAGCTGCCACCGGTGATATTATTTTCTTAGAGAAGAATAACGGTATAACTCGTCGAGTGGATTATAAGGAGTACAGTACTTAATATATGGATATGTTTCCTGGGCCTTTTGTATCACCATTTGCATCTCCCTTTCCTCAAGTTGTGCCTAATATGCCTAAAAAGGCTGAAACACCCAGGCCTCCAGAATTAGATTTACCTCGCGCCTTAAACTACTATGCAGATTATAGTGGGTGTGGGTTTTGGAGAATGATATGGCCTGAGCATATTTTAAATGCTCATCAAAAATTTATTGTACATGGTAGTACTGTAATGTGTTTTGATCCTAATTACTATCGAGGAATTAAGACTGTTAGAATTCAAAGACAGGCAACACCTCACCAGTTAAGATTTGTTAAGTTTCTTAAGGAGCTAAGTCAGCAAGCTGGATTTAAGTTAATTTATGAAGTAGATGATTTAGTTTTTATCGAAGATATTCCGGAATATAACAAATTTAAACCCGCGTTTGCCGATCCGGAGATTAGAAAAACAGCTCAAGAAATTATGAGTTTATGCGACGAGATTACCGTTACATGTGATTTCATGAAATCGTATTATGCAGAAAAAACAGGTCATAAACATATTACAGTTATACCGAATTTTCCTCCTAAGTTTTGGATGGGTAATTATTATAATGAAAAAAAGATATCAGAAAATTATGATGAATTTGAAAAGCGCCCTCGTATTTTATATGCTGGGTCTGGGGCACACTTTGATGTAGAAAATAGAGTAGGATTTAATGATGATTTTGCCCATGTAATAGAATCTATTATTAAAACTAGACATAAGTACAGATGGGTATTTCTTGGTGCATTTCCTTTACCTTTACAGTCTTATGTTGCAAATGGAGATTTAGAATTTCATTCTTGGCAGCAACTGTATAGCTATCCGGAGAAGATTTTTAACTTAAGAGTAAATATGATGGTAGCTCCTCTTCAGAATAATACATTTAATAAGGCTAAGAGTGATTTGAAATATATAGAAGCATGCTGTTACGGGATTCCTATTGCTTGTCAAAATTTAATTACATATAAAGATGCACCTATTAAATTTCAAACCGGAGAGGAAATGATTAATTGTATTGAGGAAACGTTAAGCAAAAAGGGTAAGTATATGAATAATTGTGCCAAGCTTAGAAAAATAGCCGAAGGAAGATGGTTAGAAAATGAAGATAACCTTAATTGCTATACAGAGCTTTATAGTCACCCTTATGGTGATTCAAAGAGAATCCTGCTAAATAAAATAAATGGTTTATGAGAAAGTTATCTAAAAAAGAAATAATAAGATTAGAAGAGGAAGGCAGACTAAGAGATTTAGTTGAAATTTGGGTTGACCGTCACAATCATAAACTAGAATTACTTAGAACACTTACTAGTTTAATTGCTGCAATAAGTTCATCTATAGTACTGTTAAAGCTATTACATCTTTTTTAACTTTTAATTTTAATAATTGATACTATAATAGTATTGTGTATAGAAATGTAGCATACCTACCTAAAGACCAATTAATGCGTCTTTTTACCTGGGATAAGGACGGTAAACGTATTGCCGTTGATACTACGTTTGAACCTTATATCTATTTAGAAACTAATAATAAGCCGGATTGTACTAGTATTTTTAATACCAAGCTTAAGAAGAAAAAATTTCGTAACCAGGCCGAGCGCGCGCGGTATTTAAAAGATAATAAAATTACTCGAATTTTTGAAAACCTTAATATTCAACAGCAATTTCTAATTGATAATTTTTGGGAGTTAAACGAAAGAGATGAATTTACAAACCACAAAGTACGTGTATTGTTTATCGATATTGAGACCTATAGTCCTGATGAATTTCCTAAACCCGATAACCCTCAACACCCTATTAACGTTATTACTGTTTATGATACACTCCGTAAGCAATTTATAACTTGGGGACTGAAGCAGTATCATAAGAAAACTGAAAACGTTCTCTACATACATTGTAAGACGGAAAAAGAATTATTATCTAAGTTTGTAACATTTTTTACATCCGACTACCCCGATATTCTATCTGGTTGGAATAGTGAGTTTTTCGATTTACCTTATATTATTAACCGAATTACAAGAATATTAGGGGAAGATGAAACAAAGAAGCTTTCGCCGGTTGGTTATATACGACCGATTATGTTCAAAGGTAAGTTTGGCAGAGAGCAAGTGCATTGGCATATTGAAGGTGTTTCATGTGTAGATTATCTAGATATCTATAAAAGATTTTGTCCAGTATTAAGAGAATCATATAAGTTAGATGCCATTGGTGAAACTGAATTAGGTGAAAATAAAATAGATTATGGCGATACAAACCTTGCTAGTCTTGCAGACGATAATTGGGAATTGTTCGTAGACTACAATATCCAAGACGTTAATCTTTTGATTAAACTTGAAGAAAAGCTTCAGTATCTTAAGCTTTTAAGAATGATAGCGTATGCGGGGCTTACCACCTTTGAAGGCGCGTTAGGTTCATTATCTGTTATTACCGGGCTATGTGCAATTAGAGCACGAATGAGACAACAAAGAATCCCTACCTTTAATAGAGAGGTACATAATGATGAACAAAATGCTGGTGCTTATGTAGGCGATCCACAAAAAGGTTTTCAAGAAAATGTTGTATCATTTGATGCTAATAGTCTATATCCAAACGTTATGATTACGTTGAATCTTTCCCCGGAAACTAAAGTTGGGGTTATAACTGAAAAAACCGATAAAGAAATTACCATTCAGCATGTAAACGGTCAAACGTTTAATTTATCACATGAACACTTTGTAGAATTTATTAAGAAAGAAAAGATATCTATATCTAAAGCCAAGGTACTTTTTACTCAAAAAGAAAAAGGTATTATTCCGGAAACTGTAGATCATTTTTATAAAAAGAGAGTAGAAATTAAGAGAGAGTTAAAATTGGCTAAGAAAAAGCTTTTAGAGTTAGAAAAAGGATCGGATGAGTATAATAAATTGTCTAATCAAATTGAAAACCTTAATATTACCCAGCATACTATTAAGATCTTGATTAATACCATTTATGGTTACTTTGGTAATAAACACAGCCCCCTGGGTGATGACGAATTAGCCGAATCTATTACACTAACGGGTCAAGCTGTTATTAAAGAATCTAATCGCTTACTAGAAGAATATATTAAAGAAAAAACCGGACTCACAGATGAGGACCTTAAAACCGATTCGCCTATTATATACAACGATACAGATAGTTCTTATATATCTATTAGACATTTAGTTAAGAAAACTGATTTAAAAATGCTTAATAGTAAAGGTAAAGTAACACCTGAATATTACAAAGTAGTACATGATATAGAAGACTATTTGAATAAGAAAATAGTAGAGTGGGGTAAGGTGGCCTTAGGTTCAACAGATTGTAGATTAAACTTTAAACGAGAGGCAATTGCAGACGTTGGTCTATTTTTACAGAAAAAACGGTATGTTTTACATGTATTAGACGAAGAAGGTATACCGTGTGATAAGTTTAAGTATACAGGGGTAGAAGTGGTTAGAACAACAATGCCTGCTCCTATCAAACCGTATGTAAAGAAAATTATTGAGACAATGCTCCTTACAAAAGACCTATCACAAACCAATAAAATTTTTAATGAAACGTATGATATTTTTAAGAAACTACCCGTGGAAGACGTAGCATTTGTTATGGGAATTAAAGGATATGAAAAGTACGCAGCACAGTGTGATGGATTTAAGACTGCCAAGCATATGCCAATTCATGTAAAAGCTGCTTACTTTTATAATAACCTTCTGGATCGATTTAATACAGGTAAAAAATACGAAAAAATTTCATCCGGTGATAAAGTACGGTATTTTTATGCAAAACAGCCTAATCGATTTGGTATTACTACAATCGGATACAAATATTCTTTCCCCAGAGAATTTGAAGAACACTTTCAAGTCGATCATGAATTAATGTTTGAAAAGATTATCTTTTCGGTTATTGAGAGGTTTTATGAAGCAGTTAATTGGAAACTTCAATCTCCAGGCACTCAAGTGCAAACAGATCTATTTGAACTATTACAAGATAGTTGATTTCAATTTAATGTATATTAAAATAATCTAATTATGAGCGAAAACAACCTAGTAACTTTTATTGACCATATTGGCCGTACAATTTTAGCTGAACAAGTTAGTTCGGATAAGACAACCTTAACCGTTAAGAACCCTGCTATTATTCATGTGCAGCCCACACAGCAAGGTCAACTTAACGTACAGACAATACCTCTTTATTTTCGCGAATTTGTTGGACCAAAGAGTAAAGAAGCAGGAACTGTTTGGAAGTTTAACCTAGCCAATATTGTTTTAGGCGAAGATATTGATAATGATACTCGCTTAGTTGATCAGTATCACAAGTTGTTTGCTGCACCTGTAGTCAGCTCTCCTCAGCAAAACGAAAAAGTTATTAAGCTGTTTGACGAATAATTTTGCTTGTTTTTTATAAGCGTTCTTTTATACTAGAAGTATGAGTAAAGACCTTAATAAGATATTTGCATCCTTAGATAAACTAAACAGCGAGGCTTCTTTTTTAAACGAAAATGCACTTAGTAAAGTTGATGAGTGGTTTGATACAGGATGCTATGCTCTTAACGCTATACTTGGGGGTAGTTGTCGCAGTGGCGGTGTACCTAAGGGGAGAATAACAGGGTTTTCAGGTCCGAGTCAGACCGGTAAGACATTTATTGTAAATAAGATTCTTGCCACTGCCCAGAAGAAAGGCATTACTCCGGTCATATTTGATACCGAAATTGCAATTGACGAGAATAGTACCAAAGGTGTTGGCTTAGATCCCGAAAACGTAAAATATGTGCCCGTAGATACAATTGATCAGTGTCGTAATCAGATCAGTGCATTACTGGATAGTATTATTGAAAATGATGCCCGGGGTAAGTTTATTATTAGTATTGATAGTCTTGGCAACTTAGCCTCTCAGAAAGAGCTAGATGACGTAGCTAAAGATAAATCCGCTTCAGACATGGGTCTTCGTGCAAAATCTCTTAAGAGTATGTTTCGTACTTTGACCTTTAAGGCAGCCAAGGCCGGCGTTACAATTCTGTTCACTAACCATACATACGATGATCCGGCTGCAATGTTCCCAAGTCTTGTAAAGAATCAGGCCGGTGGGTCAGGTCCCGTATATATGGCAAGTATTTTAGTGCAGCTTGCCAAGCGTCATGAAAAGGAAGGCGAAGGAGATTCTATGGATGCTGATGATAAAAAGCTTGCTGAAGCTAACAAATATAGCGGTACTACGCTTCGAGCTCTAACTGTAAAGAATCGCTTTCTTCCTCCGTTTTTAGAGACAGAAATGTATCTTTCCTTTAAGACCGGTCTTAACAAGTATAGTGGGTTACTTGGTATGGCAGCAGTGAGAGGTATCGTTGAACAAAATGGTGCAACCTATACCGTTGGTGTAAATAGCGGTAAGTATAAAAAGGGCGATAAACTAGGATATGCAAAGACTTTTGCAAAAGATCCCGCTTTCTACGAGGAATTTATTATCCCCGAACTCGACAAGCGCTTGGCTGAAGAATACAAGTACAACGTAAATGAAGCGCAAGGCGAAGAAGAACCCGTCGAGTAAAGCTGTAGTCCCTATTTCCGGGGGAATGGACAGCTCTGTACTACTACATTTAGCTGCTAGTAGGTATGATGAGATTATTGCTGTAAACTATGACTACGGTCAAAAGCACAGAGATAAAGAGCTGTTATGTGCTACTCTACAGATTGAATCGTTGGACATGCCAGTAACATATCAATCTATTAAATTACCATTTTTTAAGGATATCTGTCAAGTTTCATCTCTCCTTAACAACAAGATTGCAGTTGCTAAGGCCAAAGACGTAATGGGCGATCCTCAAACGGTAAACTATGTTCCCTACCGTAATCTAATGCTTCTTAGTATATCCTTGGCAATAGCAGAGAACGTGGGGGCTAGCACTGTTTTTCATGGAGCTGCACAGGCTGATAGCGTTGCAGGGTTCTGGGATGGTAGTGAAGAATTTCTAGAGCAAATTAATAAAGTATCAGCTTTAAACAGAAGAAATAGAATTACCGTTCAAGCACCGTTAATCGATAAATCTAAAGCAGAAATTATAAAATTAGGTATAAAACTAGGAGTAAATTTTAAGAATACCTGGACATGTTATGAAGGAGAAGAACGAGCTTGTGGTGAATGTACAGCTTGTTCTTTAAGAATAAAAGGCTTTATAGATGCCGGTTATATAGACCCATTACCCTATAAAATTTCAATACCTTGGGAAAAATATAAGTGTAAAAATATTACTGTTTAATTTTTGAAACTAAATTAATCTCCGTAACTAAAACCACCTGCATCATAGCCACGACGACCGCCTATAGCGCCCATGGATCTTAACTCACTAGTTACATCATCATCCTCAGGATAATCTTCAACATTTGGCGCCTCACCGGTACCTTCACCCTCTTTTTGCTTAGCTTCTTCTGAAGGTATATAACTGTTTTTATATTTTAAAGAGTCTATAAAATCAGTAACCAATTCTTTATCTTTAGCTTTAGACTCATCAAAGGCTCTAGTTATAGCTTCAATAACCTCATTTCTTAATTCCGGTGAATCATATAAATCACCCTTACTAACAGTAATTTCATCAGGCAATTCAACAAATATAGGCTGCCACTCTTTAATAAATCTGACTGCAGAATTTTTTACAAAAGATTTTTCACCCGATACTGAAGCAGGTGTCGTAGGAGTCGCAGGGGTTGAATCACCTACCGGTGCATTAGTAGCTTTACCCTCTACACCTGCAGTTACAGCTTGCTTAACCTGAACCGGGCTAGCAACAGCACCACCTTCAACATCAACTCTCAATACATTTAGTAAGTTGTCAACCACTCTTGCTGTATATCTCGCTTCTGTTGATCCGAGTTTAAGCTCATTTTTAATGAGATTTTCTAATTCAGATCTAAATTTCATTTTACTTCCAGGGTAATAAAGCTGATATTCTTTACCATCAACTGTATGTGCTTCGGGCTTAAAGAGCTTAGTCTTTATAACATTTAATAAATGATTTGCTATCTCTGTCTTTGATTTATTTTCTCTAGCTGCAGCCTTGCCTATACCATAGCCTTTACCCGGGGCCTTTTCTATATCACCGGTATACCCTAAGTCGTCCGCGTAAATAGGTGCTTCTGATACGACTTTCTTATTTAAATAGGCTTCGAAAATAAACTTTGTATCTTTGTTCATCTTGAATTATTTATTGTTTCTATTATAATATTTAAGGAGGTAATATACTATTTGCGGAATATTTGGATCTAAAGAGTTTAACAATTATGTTAAACTCTATAAGAATAATAAGAAAAGAGGTACTTTCTCTTACGGCGGGCTTTTGATAAACACAAAGGTACATGCTATCCTTAAAACAGCTGGTGTTACTAGTCTCTCTAATAAGCTTACCATTGAATACGGTAAGAAGAAAAAGTCTATTACCGATTTTAACTATTTTCTAGGACATACACAAGCACCAACCTCTGCACAAAGATCTTATACACCACAAACATCACATCCTTTTCAATACAAGGATTGGATAATAGCCCACAATGGGGTTCTTACGAATGATAAGGGTATTAAGAATAAATTACCAAACAAAAAATCATATAACACAGTTGACTCTTCTGTTATTGCTCCATTAATTGAGATGAATTTCTTAAAATATGATGATGAAATTACTGCCATAGTAAAAGCGCTTTCAAGTTTACAAGGAACGTTTGGTGTTTGGATTTTTAATCAAAAATCCGGTAACATTTATATTGCTCGCTCTGGTAGTACATTGTATGCAGATTTCTTGAATAATTCATTTTCCTCTCTACCCGAAAAAGATTATGTTGCACTTGAAGAAGGACTGCTCTATCTTCTCACAAAAGAAGGAATAACCAGCGTTGGTAAATTTACGACCAACTCACCATTTTTTACATGAAAATAGCTGTATACAGTGTAACAAGAAATAAAATTACTGATACTATCTTACATAAGAGCGTTTATCCTTTAGATAAAACATTTGACTTTTACTGCACAGAAGACAATACAACAGGACTTAGTAAGAGGTATAATTTATTTTTATCAACAAAAGGCAAGGAATATGATTATGTTGTCTTTGTTCATGACGATGTATTTTTAGATGATAAAAGAATGGTTGAAAAACTTTCGAGAGCTCATAAAGCTTATGATATTGTAGGGCTAGCTGGTGGTTTAAATCCAAAAATAACTCAACCTGCATTATGGCACTTGATGTGCGGAGGGTTTAGCGGCGGTAATCTCCGAGGTGCGGTGGCACATCCTTGCTCTAAAGAACAGTTAATGGTTACCAATTTTGGCCCTTCGCCTGATAGAGTTGCAATTTTGGACGGACTTTTTTTAAGTGTTGATGTAAGAAGAGTAAATTCAGTAGGCTGGAAGTTTAATGAAAATTACGACTTTCATCATTATGATATTGCTAGCTGTATAGATGCAAATAAAAAACAACTTAGATTAGGAGTAGCACCTCTATGGGTGGTCCATATTTCTCCTGGTCTCCTTGACGTGAATGATGAAAGATTTGTAGCTAGTCAAGAAAAATTTTTATCAGAATACAGTAGTAACAAGTAAAACTGTATATATAATGGGATTATGGGGAAATTAGATTTAGATTATTTTGAGACAGTAATAGCGTACAAGAGTCTTACAGATGAAACATATCTAGCTTCTGTTGTTGATTACATTAAACCTATATATTTTAAAAATAATGATATTAAAGCCATTTTTCAAATTATTAGCGACTTTTACGAAAAGAGAAGTACAAAGCCAACTATAACTGAAATAAAATCATACTTAGTTACTGATGAACTCAAGACATCTTTAAAAAATGTTGTCAGTTTGTTTGCAGGAATAGATAAAAATCTGAATAATGATGAACTCTCTACAAACACAGAAGTGTTTTTAAAAGAGAAAGCCGTTTATCATACCATGATGGATGTGGTGGATGACATTAATAAAAATTCAGTAGATACATCTAAAATTTTAACTAAATTTGAAAAAGCTTGTAATATTTCCTTAGCAACAGACATTGGTTTAGATTTATTTGTAGATATTGATAAGATTGTTGATGATTTAAACACCACTGAAAAATATATACCAACGAAATGGAAATGGCTTGATGATAAAATCGGCGGCGGGCTTTTAGAAAATGGAAGATCATTGTATTTGTTTGCAGGAGAGACAAACATAGGTAAAAGTATCTTTTTAGGAAACGTTGCCATAAATTTAGCAAGTCAAGGCAAGACTGTTCTTCTCGTCTCTCTAGAAATGCCAGAAATGATATATGCAAAGAGACTATGCTCTAGTGTTTCAAAGATTCCATTAAGCCAGCTCAAGATAGAATCAAGCACGTTACAAAGTCAGATATCTGAATACTGTGTAGAGAACCCCACATCAAAAATAATTATTAAAGAATTTCCTCCTGCATCAATTACTGTAAATAATCTTAAAGCTTTCATAAAAAAACTTACACAAAAAGGCATTAAGATTGACGCTATTGTACTAGATTACGTTAACCTGCTTCTATCTACTGTA
>Ga0194134_10002256_pt1 | contig 23275 bp, 22 predicted proteins | sample TA2KigOff0mmetaG_FD_148602 | JGI IMG/M metagenome (GOLD analysis project Ga0194134, IMG submission 148602) | Freshwater microbial communities from Lake Tanganyika, Tanzania - TA2015056 Kigoma Offshore 0m | ecosystem: Environmental > Aquatic > Freshwater > Lake | place: Tanzania: Lake Tanganyika... | reverse complement strand
GCAAGGCTGATTCCCTGGAAATCGTGAAACCTGGGACCTACTCGGTCAAAGCCGACATCGTGCCAGCCGGGACGCGCGTCAAAATCGGTTTCTGGGCCGCCACCGGCACTCCCGGCATCGACAACGTTAAAGTCGAAGCCAAGCCTTTACCCTAAACACGTGGGTTCGTGGCACAAAGGTCCTGATCTTTGGCCTAACCATCTGTGCTGACTGAAGGTCCCGTCACCTAGGCTAACGTTTCAATGGCTGCTGCCAACAAACTCAAGGGCTTCCGCGTGGTTTCAAGCAAGCCTAACTCCTTCACCCTTGTGGAGCTCTTGGTGGTGGTGTCGATCATCGGGCTATTGGCTGCCTTGGCGGTTCCGGTGACACAAAAAGCCATTGCCGCGGGGAAGACCGGCAAGGCCACTGGTAACCTCCGGCAAATTGGCACCTTGCTGAACTCCTATGCCGCGGAAAACAGTGGGTGCCTGCCTGTCCTTATGGATTGGAGGCAGTCGTGGTGGCCTCCTTGGCAGTATCGTCTTATGGAGTCCGCCGGGGTGGCGGCCAACTGGAATCGTCCGCTCTATCTGGCGGACTGGGTCTACGATCCGATGATTAGGGACTCCCAACAGCATCCTTACGGTGGCTTTGGCGCAAATGATGCCATCATGCTAGGGTTGGGAGCTGGAGGTAACCGGGATTGCCTGGTTGTCTTCAGGAATGATCGCGGCACTCCTTTGACCGCCATTGGTCCTCTCAGCAAGAAGGTAGTGGTGGTTTCGGCAACCGATTCCCAGGGATCCCAGTTTAAAAGCAGCTGGTATTTTCACGGTTCTGAATGGGTCAATGCCGGATCCGGATACACCAGCTGCAAGCCAGATCCTCGCCACGGCGGAAAAACCCTCTGTCTGTTTGCCGACGGGCATACCGAACTGCTCGACACCGATCGGATGAGTTCCGCGGACCGAAGAAAATATTTTTTACTTCCTCAATTCGAGTAGTGGGAGGGCAGGGGGCTGGCAGAGCTCCGGATTCCAAGTCTTTAGCAGACCCGGACCACTTCCATCGAGAGCAGGGAGCCAAGTTTGGCGAGGCGGGCGGAGATGTGGCCGACGCCAACGGCGCAGTGGTGGGCCGGACCCTGGGCGTTCCAGCGTTCCACAAAGGCCCGGGCGCCGATCGAGAACCGGTAACGACTGTTGGTGTTGCCGATCTCTAGGATCGGTCCGGGTACGGATTCGCCCTCAGCCACCAGCAGCTTCAAGGAGCCATCCGCGTATTCGACGACGGAAAGGAGGGTCACCGGCCCGTGCCGGACACTCATCTCGACGGAAAGACCTTTGCCGACCTTGCCGTGATAGACCTCCAAAGGACGAACCTTGGTTTTGCCTGAAGCGATCTTGATGTGGCCGGGGCCGTCATGCCCCATCAGGACGACATCGTCCTCAAAATCCATCGCGTAGTACTCGGTGAAAGAGCCTCCCACACCAAAGGCGTCCATGATCTTCATGGCTTGGGCGTTTTTCACCTCGTACTCGCCGGCGACCGGAATGCCGCGGGCGGTGAGCAGGGAGTTGCCGAGGATCACGGAGCTCATCACATCCTCATGTTCCTCATTGCCGGTGCCCATGTGGTAGTAGGCGAGGGAGCCGAGCTTTTTGGCGGCCACGAGCTTGTCCAACGCCACGGCGGTGCGAGCAGCCCGCTCCAGTTCGGCAGGGGAGCAGTCTTTTTGGATGTCGAACTCCTTGCGGAACTCGGCCAGCTTGGCCTCCGTTTCGGCTGGCTTCACCCCCCGCCGCAGGGCGGCCAGTTCTTCCACCTCCACGATCTCCAGATGGCCGCCGAAGTAGGCGACCTGGCGGGTGGTGTCGGTGTGGATATCGAGCATGCCGTTGTAGTAGTGGCCCATCAGGCCGAGGCGGTTGTGGGCCATGATGTGGGCTACGCGGGCAGCCTCGATCCAGTCGTCGATCTCCTTCCAGGCGGGGTCGCCGGGCTGAAGGGTGCCGGTGACCTGGTGGAAGCCGATCCGGGCCCGGTTGAAGGCGTTGGCGATCTCCGGCACCGGGCAGGCCCCGCAGTGGGCCAGCCATTCGCCGGTCATTTTCGTGCGGTCGCCCATCTTGTTGAACTTTTGGTAGTCCATGGCGGCCACAGGCTGGAGGTTGAGAATGATGACCGGAACCTTGGCCCGCTGGACCACGGGCAGGACCGTGGAGCTTAGGGCATAGGTGGTGACGTGGAGAAAGATGATGTCCACGTCGTTTCGGCGCATCGCGTGGCCGGCCTCCATGGCCTTTTCCGGGGAGTCCACCAAGCCCAGGTTGCAAACCTCGACGCCTGGGCGACCCAGCTTGGCGGCGACTTGGCCTAGGTAACCTTCCAGCTTCGGTTTGAGGCCTGCAAATTGCGGCCAGTAGGCCTCGAGACCGATTCCAAATAAACCAACCCGTAGCGGGTGGGAATTCGCCATAAGATTTTATGGCGCAATGGCTTTGGGCGGGCAACGCCCAGTATTCAGCGCGCGAAAAATTCTTAGATATGCTTGGAATCGGCGTGGTCTTTGACGGCGTAACCGGATTCCTGACGCTGGTGGTTCACCTCGTTCTTTTTGACGTAGCCATCGTAGATGTCCTGCGCGGTCATACCGAGGGTCTGGGCCAAAGAGACGAGGAAATGAAAAAGATCCACCACCTCCACGCGGGCGTTCTGTTCGTCGATCTTTTGGTACTTCGCCCACCACTTCCACGGAAAGCTGTCGATCAACTCGGCGATCTCCTGGGTCATGGCCCGCGAATAGTTGAGTGCCCATTTTGTTTTGTCCTCGGGGGAGAGACTGGATAGGTCGACCCCGATCTTTTTGTTGAGGATCTCCTGCATCCGGAAGATTTCGTCGAGCTTATCGGCTTGAGCCATGAATCTTTCGTAGCGCTTGCGAGGGTAAGCGGGAGACTTTTTTGGCGAAAAGCCGATGCAGAATGTGAAAAAGAGCCGAGGGATGTTTGGACGCTCTCCATCGGCGGCGTTATCCATTTTGGATGAGAAATGCGGTAGTTCTGGGCAGCGGCTGTGCCGGTTGGACGGCGGCCCTCTATCTGGCCCGGGCGAATCTCAAGCCGTTGGTGCTGACCGGGGCCCAGACGGGGGGACTGCTGACGACCACCTCCATCGTGGAGAATTTTCCCGGATTTCCGCAGGGCGTGGACGGGACGGCCCTCATGTCGCAAATGATGGAGCAGGCGCAAAAGTTCGGGGCGGAGGTGGAGTTCGGCGTGGTGGCCGACGAGGTCATCTTTGGTAAGCCCGCCCATAAAATCCGGGCGGGTAACCGCACGATCGAAACCAAAACCCTCATCATTTCCACGGGGGCCGGCCACCGTCACCTGGATGTGCCCGGCGAAACGGAATTGGAAACGAAGGGAGTGACCTATTGCGCGACTTGCGACGGGGCGCTGCCGATGTTCCGGAACCAGCCGCTCGTGGTCGTGGGCGGAGGCGATTCCGCCTGTGAAGAGGCGACGTTCCTGACCCGTTTTGCCTCGACCGTTTATCTGGTGCACCGGCGCGACCAACTGCGCGCCTCGAAAATCATGGCCGAGCGGGCCCTCGGGAATCCCAAGATCAAGCCGGTGTGGAACGCGGTGGTCGAGTCGGTCGAGGGGGTTTCTCAGGGGAAAGTGACCGGGGTGAAGCTCAAGGATACGAAAACGGGTAAAAGTTCTGTTCTCGCCTGTGCCGGTGTCTTTGTGGCCATCGGCCATGTCCCCAACACGCAAATCTTTCAGAAAAAAATCAAAATGGATGAAGCCGGCTATTTGCAACTGGGTCCCGGGAGTCGAACGAATATCGAGGGTGTGTTTGGGGCAGGGGACTGCGCGGACAAAGTATACCGGCAGGCGATCACCGCCGCGGGTATGGGTTGTGTGGCCGCGATCGACGCGGAACGTTACTTGGCGGGCGGCTGAGAAACAGGCGTCGGTGCCGATAAGGGCGCGGCGGCCGAGGGTGGCGGAGGTAGTTTGTCCAACATGGCCCGGGCTTCCGGGAGAAATGCGCTGCCGTTGTTTTGGGCGAGCACGTCGTTCAGGACCTGCCGGGCGGCTTCGGGTCGGTTTTCCTGAATCTGGATCCGGGCGAGACCAACGGCGGCAGCGGTTTGGAAAGCGTCAGGCGGACGTTCCGTGACGATGCGAAGGTAAAGGGATTGAGCGGCGGCGCCGTCGCCGGCCAGAGCGAGTTGGTTGGCTTGGCCGAGGCGGGCGGCGGAGAGCAGGGGGTGCTTGGGGAACTCTTGGACGAACTTTTGATAAAGTCCGGCGGCCTTGCGGTGATCTTTCTTGGAGGAGGCGTCCTCGGCGGCGTTCAGGATGGCGAGGGCGGTGGCGGGCTGGCCGGGGTAGTCGCGGATCAGCTTTTCCCAGGTTTCAGGGGTGGAGTCAGAGGCCAGCAGTTGGGCCGCTTCGTTTTTGGCCGTTTCAGCCTTGGAGACCTGCCAGAGAACCAGGCCCACCCCGGCTGCCACGGCTAGAATTACAGGAACGATGACCTTGGCCGAGAGCCAGGCAGGGGTTTCGGCCTCCAAGATCCGGGGCTCTTCGGCGGGGACGGGTTGAGCTTCAGCCATAAAAGGAGGCGATAGGATGGTCGGACACCCTCTCTCGGGCAAGCCGACTCCTCACCCGCTTTTATGTCGGGGTCGGGGGTACCTGCGACCCCACCCTAGGGGTCGTACCCACCCCCGAACCCGAAAATAGCGGGGGTTGAGGATCAGGGATTTGGCGAAAAAAACAGGTTGACGCCAGTGGTATGCAGTGGGTAAAAATGGGTAACAGAGGTGAAATTTGTACATTTATGGTTCATAAGGACATAGGAAGATGAAAGAGGCCTATACAGATCGGTTTGAGTTTTCCTTGGACGATAAGGGCCGCATCTCCGTGCCCGTCGAGTGGCGGGGCGAAGCCTTCGAAAAAAGATTTCTGCTTTTGCCCTCGGAGGAAGGTTGCCTCCGCATCTATCCCGCCTCCTTCCTCGGGCGGCAGCTCGAAAAACTTTCTGCCGAGGGCGTCACCTCCACCGACGTGCGCCGCAAGAGTCTGGAAAAACTGGCCAGCGTGATGCAGGCCGCCGAGCCCGATCAGCAGGGGCGGATCATGATCCGCGAAAAGTTCCGCCAACACGCCGGCTTGAACCGCCAAGCCGTCCTCGTCGGGCGCCTCGACCATTTCGAAATCTGGGAGCCGCGCCGCTGGCAAAAGATCGCCCCGCCCGCGCTCACCTTCGAGCAGTTGGCCAAGGAGGCCGGCCTATGATGATTCAGGTGGCGAACCGCTCCGGCGCCGACCTCCGGCCCGGGAAGCCCGTGTCCGCGGCCGCCCCGAACCCTTTCCATCCCCACGAAACCGACCGCCGGCGGAAGTTCCGCCAAGAGTTGGCGCGGCGATGGGATCTCCTCCAACTGGAGGAGGAAAGGAAACCAACCGGCCGCCGCGGCTGAATCCGGCGGGCGGGCCCGGGAGGCACGCGCCGCGGAAACGGCCCGCGCGTCCCTGGAGGACAACATGGACTGGAAACAGATGATGCGAAGCAAGCTGGCTTTCGGCTTTTCCTGCCGGAGGGATGAATCCGGACGCGTGGAAGGCCACGGAATCGTCAAACTCCCCAAACGCAACCCCTACGAACTGATCGGCCTCCGCCGCCCGGTGCGCCGCGAGGTGCTCCGGCTCCGCCCGGCCGCCTAACGGGTGGAACACGTCCCGGTCCTCCTCGACGCGATCATGGAGATGCTCCCAGCCGCCCCCGGACGCACGGTGATCGACGCGACCTTTGGTCGCGGCGGCCACACCCGCGCCTGCTTGGGGCGGGGGGCCCGGGTGATCGCCCTCGACGTGGATCCGGACGCGCAGGCCGAGGCGGAAAAACTTTCCCGCGAGGCTGGAGCCGACCGGTTCCGCTTCGTCCGAAAAAACTTCGGCCACCTTGCCGAGGTCGCCGCGGAAACCGGCCCGGTCGACGGGCTGCTGCTCGATCTCGGCCTTTCCTCGCCGCAGCTTGATCGGGCCGAACGAGGCTTCAGCTTCCAACAGGCCGGCCCGCTCGACATGCGGATGGATCCCACCCAAGGCGAGTCCGCCGCCGACCTGGTCAACCGCCTGCCCGAACCGGAGCTGCGCCAGCTTCTCCGCGATGGCGGGGAAGACCGCGATCCCGGCCGGATCGCCCGGTCCATCGTCCGCGCCCGCCCGCTCCGCACCACCGAGGATCTGGCCCAGGCGGTGATCCGTGCCACGAAGCCGCCCCGCCCCGGTACTAAACATCCCGCCACCCGCACCTTTCTGGCCATCCGCCGCGCCGTCAACCACGAGGGCGCGAGGCTCGACCAAGCCCTGGCGGCGGTACCGAAAATTCTCAGACCCGGCGGTCGTCTCGCCGTCCTGACCTACCAGTCCCTCGAGGATCGCGTCGTCAAAAACTGGATCCGCGAACATGCCGAGGAGGAAAAACGGCAGCCCGGCATGGCCTTCGGCCAGCCCAACCCGGAACGCTGGGTGAAGTCCCTGGGGGAAGTCGTGCCCTCCGAAGCCGAGATCGAAGCCAATCCGCGCGCCCGCAGCGCCCGCCTCCGCGGGGCCGAACGGATCGGAGGGACGAAATGAGCCGCAACCAGATCCGGCGCACCAACGAGGTGGGCGGCACCCACCTGATCCGCTTCCTGCTGGGCGCCGGCGTGACCACCTCGCTGGTCGTGGTCTTCGTCCTCCTGCACGTCACCAATATCCGCGCCGCCACCGAGCTGAAGAAACTCGAGACGGCGCACGCCCGGCTCGACGACCTCGTGAAATCGGCCCGGCTCCAGGCCGAGAAGCTCCGTTCCCCCCGCCATCTTGCCGAGCGCTCCGGCGAAATGAAACTTGGGCTGATCAGCACCAGCCAGTGCGAAGTGGTGGAGGCGCCGACCCGCCGCTCGTCGCCCTCGGCGGAACTTATCCGGGAGCTCGGCCGGTGAATCCCCGCGCCCGGATCATCACCGTCACCGTTGGCCTAGCCGTGGCCTTCACCGCCGTCTCCGCCCGCCTGATCTACCTCCAGCTCGTCAAACAGCAGGAGTACCGGGAGGAGGCGATCCGCCTCCACACCAGCGGGGAACCGGTGCCGGCCCAGCGCGGCTCGATCCTCGACGCCAGCGGCCGGGTCCTCGCCCAGAGCGTCCCGCGGATCGAAGTGCGGCTCGACGGAAAAATTCTCGCCGAACGTCCGCAGGAGCTGCCCGTCCTCGCCACGCTCCTGGGCGTTTCGGCCGGATGGCTGCGCGGTCAGATTGACCCGAATCACCGCTATCAAAAGATCGCCGACTCGGTGAGCACGGAACTGGAGGGCAAACTTCGTGCCGCCCAACTCCGCTCGATCCGTTTGGAGCGAAAAACCGTTCGCGATTATCCCAACGGGTCGGAAACCTCCCAGGTCCTCGGCTTCGTCAACCTGCGCGATATGACCGTCGGCTCTGACCGGACCGTCAGCTTCGAGACCGGTGAGGCCGGCATTGAGCAAGCGATGGACCGATACCTCAAGGGCATGCCCGGGGAGCGCCGGATCATCCGCGACGCCAAGCGCCGGGAAATTCCCTATTTCCGCCTATCCGACCGCCCGGCCCGCGATGGCTACCACGTGGTCCTCACGATCGACCAGGGCGTTCAGCACATCGCCGAGCGGGAAGCCAACAAGATCGTCGAGCAGCACCAGCCCGACAACCTGCATATCCTCATTGTCCGCCCGGCCACCGGGGAAATTCTGGCGATGGTCAGCCGTCCAACGTTTGATCCCAACCACCGCGACACCTTCCAACCCGAGGCGATGAAGGAACGCACCCTCGCCGATGCGTTCGAGCCCGGTTCCACCTTCAAGATCGTCACCTTGGCCGCCGGACTCAACGAGGGGGTGGCCGATCTGGACAGCACCTTTTTCTGCGAAAACGGCAAAATGTTCATGGCGGGCGAGACCCTCACCGATCACGAGCCTTATGGGTTGCTGACCCTCCGTGAAATCACCGCCAAATCGAGCAATATCGGCATGGCCAAGCTAGCCGTGCTGCTGGGCGAGGAGAAACTTCACCATTACGGGCGGCTCTTTGGCTTCGGGGCCAAGGCGCAAAAAGGGGAGGGTGCCCTAGCCGGGGAAAGTCCCGGCCGGCTGCATCCCTTGAAAAAATGGACCAAGGTTTCCCTGACCCGCTTCCCCATGGGTTACGAGGTTGCCGTGACCAACCTCCAATTGGCCTTGGCTTACGCTGCCATCGCCAATGGTGGGAAACGGATGGAACCGCGCCTGATCAAGGCGGTGGTCAACCGGGACAACCGGGTGGTGATGCAGTTTTTACCCAAGGTGGTCTGCCAAGTCGTCCGTCCGGAGGTGGCCAAGCAAGTGACCGAGGCGCTCTGCGGGGTGGTGGCCGACCAGGGAACCGCCAAGGAAGCCCAGGTGCCGGGCTTTGGGGTCGCCGGCAAGACCGGCACGGCTCAAAAATACACTCCGCAGGGGTACGTCAAACAGTACCGATCCTCCTTTATTGGATATCTTCCCGCAGAAAAACCGGAGTTCGTCGTCTCGATCCTGGTCGATCATCCCAAGGGGAAAAAGTATTACGGCGGCCAGGTGGCTGGCCCGGCCTTCCGCGAGATCGCCACTCACGTGGCCGAGCAGCTCAACCTAAACCGCACGGCGGTGGTGGCTCGCAAGGTGGCCCCGTGAAACTGACCGAGGTGATGGACGGCGTGAAGGTCCGCTCCTGGGAAGGGGCGAAGCAGGCCGAGATCTCCTCGTTGGCCTATGATACCCGCCGCGTCGCTCCCGGTTCTGTGTTTTGCACCTGGAAAGGTCATCAGCGCGATGGGCATGCGTTGGTGCCCGATGCGCTGCAACGGGGTGCCGTGGCGGTGGTGGCGGAGAAGCGGTTGGCCGATCTCGCGGTTCCCAACATCCGGGTGGAAAGCGGGCGCCGCGCCCTCGGGCGGATGGCGGCAAATTTTTACGGGCATCCCTCCCGCCACCTGCAGGTCGTCGGGGTGACCGGCACCAATGGAAAAACCTCCACCTCGATGTTGCTCCAGTCCCTCTGCGAGGCCGGCGGGCTGCGGTGTGGTTTACTCGGGACGGTCTTCAACGATACCGGCCGAGGCCGAGTACCCGCCCGGCACACGACACCCGAGGCGCTCGATCTTCAGCAACTCCTTGCCGAGATGCGGGTGAACGGTTGCCGCGCCGCTTCCCTGGAGGTCAGTTCCCATGCGCTCGACCAGGGGCGCGCCGCAGAAGTTGAACTTGCGGGAGCCATTTTCACCAACCTGGGCCGCGATCATCTCGACTACCACGGCACGATGGAGGCCTACGAGCAGGCCAAAGCGGTGCTCTTTCGCGGTCTTCGCGCCGGTGCCTTTGCGGCGGTGAATGTCGACGATCCCTGCGGCGTCCGGATGGCCGCGGTCTGCGCTCCCGGCGTTCGAATCCTCCGTTACGGGATGGAAAGAGGGGAGGTCCGTGCGGCCGATCTCAAGATGGGCATCCACGGATCCTCCTTTCGCCTGATCACCCCTGAGGGTGAATTTCCCGCGACGCTGCCGTGGCTGGGACGGTTCAATGTCTCCAACGCGCTCGGTGCATCGGCCGCCGCGATCGCGGCGGGAATTCCTGCGGAAAAAGTGGCGGCCGCCTTGGGCCGCGCCCCGGCGGTATCCGGCCGGATGGAAACCGTTCCCGGATCCGGCGAAATCACCGTGTTGGTCGACTACGCCCATACCGCCGACGCCATCGAGGCGGTCCTCGGCACCCTCAAGCCGATCACGCGCGGATCCCTTTGGATCGTGGTCGGTGCCGGCGGTGACCGCGACAAGGGCAAGCGTCCCCAGATGGCGGCCGCAGCTGCCAAGCTGGCCGATCGCGTCATGCTTACGTCCGACAATCCTCGCAGCGAGGAGCCGGCGGCCATTCTTCGGGAGATGGCCGCGGGACTGCCCCAAGGTACCGCCGCGCAAAAAATCGAGAATCGTGCCGAGGCGATCCGCACGGCCGTCCGTTCCGCCGGCCCGGGTGATGTCATTCTGGTTGCCGGCAAAGGCCATGAGGAGACACAGGAGATCCGCGGGGAGAAGTTTCCGTTTTCCGACCGACGCGAGGTGGAGAAAGCCCTTGCGGAGAGGAGCCGCGCGTGAAGCCGCTCTCCCTTGCCACCCTGGCGGAGCTGGCCGGTGCGAAGATTATCCGCGGCTCGGGCGAACGCGTGGCCTTCGGCGTCGGCATCGACAGCCGGACGATCAAGCCCGGCGAACTTTTTGTGGCGATCCAGGGACCGAACCACGACGGCCACGACCATCTGGCCGGAGCGGCCACCAAGGGTGCACTCGCGGCGGTCGTTTCGCGCGAAAAAGTCGGGGAGGTGCCGGCCGGGTTTGCCCTGCTGCTGGTGAAAGACACCCGGGTGGCCCTGCAGCAGATGGCCCGTGGCTACCGCAAACTTCTTTCCACCCGCATCGCCTCCATCACCGGTAGTTCGGGCAAGAGCAGCACCAAGGAGATGCTCGCGGCCGTCCTGGGCAGCTTGGGCCCTTGTCACCGCACCCCCGGCAATCTCAACAACCATTTCGGCGTGCCCCTCACGCTCCTTGGCATCGGCGAGCAGGATCGGTGGGCGGTGGTGGAGATCGCGATGAATGCCCCGGGCGAGATCGGCCCGCTGGCGGAACTGGCCGGACCCGAGGTCGGCCTCGTCACGAACATCGGCTGGGCCCACGTCGAAGGCACCGGATCCAAGGAGGCCACCTCCAAGGAGAAAGGGGCTCTCTACCGCGCGTTACCAGCTTCCGGCTTGGCCATCTCCAATGCGGACGATCCGATGGAAAAAAGAACGCTCGAAGGATGTAAGGCCCGGGTGGTCCGTGTCGGCCGGAACGAGAAGGTGGATTACCGGCTGAGCTCGATCGAGACCGATGGCACCAGCAGTCGTTTTTCTTTGGAAGGGTCCAAGGGCCGGGCCGAAGTGCGGCTGCCCGTTCCCGGTCCGCACATGGCGATGAATGCCGCGATGGCGATGGCCACCGGAATCGAGCTCGGGATCGAACCCAAAGCCGCCGCCGAGGCCCTGCAGAAAATCCAACTGCCGAGCGGCCGGGTCCGGTTGGAGAAGCACGGGGCGGGCTGGCTTCTCGATGACAGCTACAACGCCAATCCCGATAGCCTCGCCGCCGCCGTGGCCACACTGGAAAGCCTGCCGGGCAAGGGGAGGGAAGTGGCCCTGCTCGGTGCGATGGCGGAACTTGGCTCCTTCAGCCGGATGCTTCATGAGGAGTCCGGCTCCATGATCGCCCGCAGTGGCACCGCGCTCTGCTTTGCCGTCGGGGCCGACTCCCAATTTCTGGTCGAGGCCGCCAAAAAGGCGCGTCAAGGCGACTGGGCCCGTTGGTTCGCAAACCGGGATGAGCTCCTCGCTGCCTACCGCCGTGAGGCCAAGCCGGACGACCGGATCCTCGTGAAAGGGAGCCGCTCCCAGCAGATGGACCTCGTCGCCGCCGAACTAAGAAAGGGGAGCTGAGCGATGCTTTACTATCTCAGCCTCCTCAGCGAGCAGTTCGGTCCGCTCAACGTTTTCCAATACGTCACCTTCCGCACGGTCGGCGCGGCGATCACCTCGTTCCTTCTCTGTCTCTGGATGGGGCCCCGCGTGATCGAGATGCTCCGCCGGCTCAAGCTGGGTCAACCGCTCCGGAAAAAGGAAGAAGTTCACAAGCTGGCGGACCTGCACGAAAGCAAGCAGGGGACACCCACGATGGGGGGCGTCCTCATTCTCTTCGCGCTCGCGCTGGCCAGTGTTCTCTGGGGCAAGCCCACCAGCCCGTACCTGTGGATCGCCCTCGGCAGCACGCTAGCCCTCGGCACCCTCGGCTTCTGCGACGACTACGCCAAGGTGAGGAAAAAATCCTCCGGCGGTCTCGGTGGCTGGAAAAAAATCGCCGTGCAGGGATTGGTCGCGGCGGGCGTGGCCGGATCGCTGCTGCTGATCCCCAAGGCGCGTGAGGCGGCCCTGACCCTGCAGATTCCTTTCATCCGCGAGGACTTCTTCCTCATCCACCTCCCGATCTGGGGCGCGATGCTGCTCTTCGTCTTCATCATCGTGGGGAGTTCCAACGCGGTAAACCTGACCGACGGCCTCGATGGTCTCGCCTCCGGTTGCATCCTCACCGTCGCCCTCGTTCTTGGTCTCTTCGCCTACCTGTCCAGTCACGCCAACCTCGCCGCGTATCTCTTCCTGCCGAAGGTTCCCGGGGGTGAGGAGCTCGTGATTTTCTGCGCGGCCCTGTTCGGATCAGCCCTCGGCTTTCTCTGGTTCAACTGCCATCCCGCCAAGGTGTTCATGGGCGACACCGGATCCCTCGCGCTGGGCGGGGCGGTCGCGGTGGTGGCCATCTGCATCAACCAGGAACTGCTCCTCGCCATCGTGGGCGGGGTGTTCGTGATGGAGGCCGTCTCCGTGATCCTGCAGGTGGCCTCCTTCAAGCTGACGGGCCGGCGGATTTTCGCGATGTCGCCGATCCACCACCATTTCGAGTTGCGCGGCTGGAGCGAGACGGCCGTGGTCGTCCGCTTCTGGATCCTCAGTGCGGTTTTCGCCCTGGCGGGCCTGGCCTCGCTCAAGTTGCGGTGAAAGGGGAGACGATTTCATGGACCGGCAAAAAAACGGTGGTGCTGGGAATGGGGCGCAGCGGCCAAGCCGCGGCGGAATGGTTGCTGGCCCAAAAGGCGGAGGTGACCGTGTTTGATGAGTCGAAGCGTGGAGGCATGAAGGAACTGGCCCGCCGTTGGGAGGGCCGGGGCGTTCGCTCCGTCTTCGGAGCCGAGACATTGCCGGCGACCCGCTTCGACCACGCCATCCTTAGCCCCGGGATCGATCCCCGCCGGCCCGTCGTTGTCCAACTCCGTTCGGCGAAAGTTCCGATGTTTGGGGAACTGGAACTCGGCGCCCGCGCCTGCCTTTGCCCGATCATCGCCGTCACTGGCACGAACGGAAAAAGCACCACGGCCGAGCTGCTCGCCGCCGTCTTTCAGGCCGCCGGTAAAAAAGCCGTGGCCTGTGGCAACCTGGGTCAGCCCCTCTGCGAGGTGGCCCCGGTAAGCGGCGGATTGGACTACGCCGTCGCCGAGGTCAGCTCCTTCCAACTGGAAACGATTGTAACCTTCCGGCCTCGGGTGGCCGTCTACCTCAACCTTACGGCCGATCATCTTGACCGGTACGCCGATATGAAGGAGTACGGTGCGGCGAAAAACCGGATGTTTGAGAACCAGACTTCCGAAGACGTGGCCGTGGTCCAGAAGGGCTTGGCCCTACCCAAGCTGGCGGCCCGGACCGTGACCTTTTCCGCCACCGACGCTTCCGCTGACTACGTACTCCGCGACGGCTGGCTTTGTGCCGGCACCGACCGGGTGATCCGGCAGGAAGAGACGAAGCTGCCCGGACCGCACAACGCCGAAAACCTGCTCGCCACGCTGGCGGTGGCCGATGCGGAAAAGATTTCACGGGAGGCCGTCAAGCAAGCCTTCGCTTCCTATCGTCCGCTTCCGCACCGCTGCGAAGTGGTGGCGGTGAGGGGTGGCGTCACCTGGATCAACGACTCCAAGGCCACGAATTTGGATGCCATGGAGCGGGCGGTGCTTGGGGTGCCCGGCCCGGTCATCCTGATCGCCGGCGGAAAGGACAAGGGTTTCGATTTTGGCCCCAGCCTGGCGCACCTGCGCGGCCGCGTGCGCGCCGCGCTGTTGATTGGCGAGACGGCGGAAAAAATCGAGAAGGCCTGGCGGGAGGGGGTGCCTTGCCGCCGGGTGGGCATGCTGGAGGAGGCGGTGAAGCGGGCGGCGGCGCTGGCCAGCCCCGGGGAGACCGTCCTGCTCAGCCCGGGATGTTCCAGTTATGACCAGTTCAAGAATTTCGAGGAAAGAGGGGAGACATACCGGCAGTGCGTCAAAGCGCTGCCTCAGGAGGAAAAACAACACCATGAGCGATGAACTGCTCGAATACTCAGCGAGAAAACAAAGCACGACGCTGCTCGACGAAGCCGCGTCCGACGCCCCGGCGAAGAAGGGAGGCCTGAACCGCCTCTCGACCATCTTCCTGGTGGTGCTCGGGCTGCATGTCGTCGTGATCGTCGGCATCAGCGCCTACCACCTGCTCCGCGGCAATCCGGACACCGGGATCACCTCGATGGATCCGATGCCTGCGGCTGAGGTGGCCAAGGCCCCCGAAGCGGCCCCGGCCCCCGAGGTCGCCAGCAGTATGCCCAGCCCCGAAGACAAAGTGTGGCAAGCCACGGCTCCGGCCGAGGCTGCCGCCCCGGTCGCGGCGGCCCCCGTGGCCCCCGTGGTCGAAACGGCTCCGGCTCCCGCGGCGGAACGGATGCACGTCGTCGTGAAGGGCGACACCCTCGGTAAAATCGCGAAGGCCAACGGCGTCACCGCCGCGGCCCTGGCGAAGGCCAACGGGATCGACGGCACGATGATCCGCATCGGCCAAAAGCTAAAGATCCCCGAAGCGGCCGGTGCGGGCATGGAAGCCAAACCCATGGCGGCTCCGGCCCAGGCGGTGGTGGCGGCGGCGGCCCAGCAGGCCTCCCACCCGGCCGGCACCTACACGGTGGCGGCAGGGGACACCCTCGCGAAGATCGCCAAGAAGTTCGGCACCAAAGCCGAGACCCTGGCCAAGCTCAACTCGATCAGCGACCCCAAGAAGTTGAAGATCGGGCAGAAGCTCCAGGTCCCCGGCGAGGCCTCCGCGAAGGCGGAAGCCCCGACCGCGGCTCCGTCGGCCCCGGCTGCGGCGCAGGACATGGCGATGCTTCCCAAGAATTCGTCGAACTGACGATGGGACGCAACGCCGCGTACACCCTGATCGCCTGCGTGGTGGCCCTGGCCGGGCTCGGCCTGGTCATGCTCGCCAGCGTGGGCGCGTTCTCCCCCGAAAACCGGGGCCAACCCCTTTTCTTCCTCCAAAGGCAGGGGCTCTGGCTGGTGGTGGGCGTGGGGGTGTGCGCGGCGCTCAGCCGGCTGGATCCAAAGGTCCTGGTCTCCCGGGGCCTTTGGATCCTGGTCGGCGCCACTTTGCTCGTGGCGTTTTGCCTGATCCCCGGAATCGGCAAGACGGTGAAGGGCTCGGCCCGCTGGATCCCGCTCGGTCCGTTTGCGATCCAGCCCGCGGAGTTCCTCAAGTTGGCCACGGTGATTTTCTGCGCCATGTGGGTGCAGATGAAAAAAGACAAGATGTCCAGCCCGTGGCACGGCTTGCTCCTGCCCATGCTCATTCTGGCGCTGCCCGTGTTGCTGCTGATTCGCCAGCCCGACCTCGGTGCGGCCATGTTTGTGCTCGCGGCGGCGGCGGTGGTTCTGTTTGCGGGCGGAGCGCCGATTTTGCCCCTTGGAGTCCTCAGCTTGGGCGCCGTCATCGGCGTGATTGCGTTGGCCATGACCATGCCGGAACGGATGGGCCGCATCCTCGGATTCCTGAATCCCGCAGACCACCGGCAAGGGGAGGGCTACCAAGTCTGGCAGGCCCTCATCGCCCTCGGCTCCGGCGGCACCCAAGGTGTCGGCCTCGGCCAAAGCGTCCAGAAGATGTTCTATCTTCCCGAAGCGCACACCGACTTCATCTTTCCGATCCTCGGGGAGGAGCTCGGCCTGCCCGCGACCCTCGGGGTGGTCGCCGTCTTCCTGCTTTTCACCGTGATGGGCGGCTACATCGCCTGCCACGCCCGCGACACCACCGGCATGGTGCTCGGGATCGGCGTGACCGCGCTCGTCGGCTTCCAGGCCTTCGCCAACCTCGGCGTCACCACCGGTCTGCTTCCGCCCAAGGGGGTGGGGCTTCCGTTCATCAGCTACGGCGGTTCCAACCTCGTCCTTTGTCTCGCCGCCGTCGGCATCCTGCTTTCCCTTCATCGTCAGGCCCAGTACCGCGAGGAGGCGCGGAGTCGCCGCCTCGTCGGAGGCCGGCGGTGATGTTCGCCATGGGCCGACTCGCCATTGCCTGCGGCGGTACCGGGGGACACCTGTTTCCCGGCCTCGCCATCGCCGAAGCCGTCCGTCGCCGTGGCCACGAAGTCCGTTTCTTTATCTCGGCCAAGCCGGTCGACAAGCGCGCCCTCAGCGGGGCGGGGGAGTCGGAGAACGGCGTGGAAATTCCCGCGGTGGGTTGGAACGGACTCTTCGGTGCGGTTCCCTTTTTATTCCGACTGATCGGCGCCGTCCGGAAGGCCGGGGAGGAGCTTTCCAGGTTTAAGGCCGATGCCCTGCTCGGCATGGGCGGATTTGTCTCGGCCGCCTCGGTGGGTGCGGCCCGGCGCGGCGGACTTCCTTATTTCCTCCACGAATCCAACGCCATTCCCGGCCGTGCCACCAAGTTCCTGTCCGCTGGGGCGAAAAAGATGTTTGTGGGCTTTGAGGAGTGCGGTCGCCATCTCCCCAAGGCGAACGTCAGCGTTACCGGAACACCTGTCCGCGGTCGGCTCGGAAAAATCTCCAAGGAAGAAGCGCTGAAGAAGCTCGGTCTTCATCCCAAGCGGCACCTCGTCGCCGTCCTGGGTGGCAGCCAGGGGGCGAGGGGAATCAACGAGGCGATGCTCCGAGGCCTGCCGGCTCTCAAGTCCCTCGCTAGCACAATCCAGATTCTACATCTCGCGGGCGAAGCCCATGCCGACAAGGTCCGTCACGGTTACGACCACTCCGGCTTCAGCGCCGTGGTCCTCGGTTTCTGCGACGATATGGATGCGGTCTACGCGGCCGCCGACCTCGTGGTTTCCCGCGCCGGGGCCGGCACCCTGGCCGAACTGGCCGCGTGTGGCGTGCCATCCATTCTGATCCCGTTTCCGGCGGCCGTGGACGACCACCAGACCGCCAATGCCCACGCTTTTGCCGATCGCGGCGCCGCCGAGATCGTGGCGGAAAAGAATCTCATCGGCACGGAACTCGGCCAGCGGATCGCCCGGCTGTTGGGTGACTGCGTCCGCCAGGAACACATGCGCCGCGCCGCCCGCCAGCAGTTCACGCCCGAGGCCGCCGAAAAGATCGCGGAGGAGATCGCCCATGTCCTTTGATGCCAAGAGCTGGACCCGGGGCCGGAAAAAAATCCACCTGATCGGGATCGCCGGCTCCGGCATGACCCCGCTTGCCGACATCTTGGTCGACCTCGGTCACGAGGTGACGGGCTCTGATCTGAAGGAAGCCCCCGAACGCCTGCGTGACCGCGGCGTCCGCATGACCATCGGCCATCGGGCCGAACATCTCGGCCATGCGGAGGTGGTGATCGCATCCGGGGCCGTGCCGGACACGAATCCCGAGTGGGCGGAGGCCGGCAAGAAGGGAATCGTGCGTCTTCGCCGGATTGAGGTCCTCGCCCAACTGGCCTCGCTGAAAAAGCTCGTCGCCGTTCTTGGCTCCCACGGCAAGACCACGACTTCCACGATGCTCGCCCATATCTGGAAGGAGGCCGGTCAGGATCCTTGTTTTTACCTCGGTGGTTACGCCCCCTCGTTGGGCGCCTCGGGCGCCTGGAAATCCGGCGAATGGATGGTGGCAGAAGTAGACGAGAGCGAAGGGGCGCCCGCCCAACTGAGGCCGGCTGCGGCAATTTTATTGAATGCGGACCATGAGCACGCCGACCGCTATGCGAACGAGTCGGCGGTGGTGGAGGCGTATCGCCAGGTGCTTGGACAGGTCTCCGGCCCGCTCGTGGTGGTGGCCAAGGAGGAAAAGGCGGCGATGGAGGCGGCCGGAAAGCTGGCCGCGAAGAAAACCTTCGGCTGGGAAAAGAGCGGCGCGGACTACATCGGCACCTGGAAAGGCGAGGACAAGGACGGTGTGAGCTTCTCCGCCAAGAAGGGCAGCGACGATCTCGGCGCCTTCCGCGTGGCGGCGCCGGGCAAGCACAACGCGGGCAATGCGCTCGGGGCACTGGCGTTGGCCCGAGAGGCTGGACTGGATGTTGAAAAGATCCGCAAAGGTTTGGCCGCGTTCCGCCGGGCCGATCGCCGCTTTGAGGTCGTCCTCGCCACACCAGAGCTTGAGATCGTGGATGACTATGCCCACCACCCGCGGGAAGTCTCTGCGACGATCGATGCGGCCAAGGCCCGGGGTCGCAAACGCGTGGTGGCCATCTTCCAACCGCATCGGCACACCCGCCTCTCCACGTTCATGGAAGGATTCGTAGAGTCCTTGAGCCGGGCCGATGCCGTGGTCGTGTTGCCCGTTTATTCCGCCGGGGAAACGTCGGTGGAGGGCTCCGGCTCTGCGGTCCTGGCCGCCAAGTTGGCCGAAAAGAAGGTTCCGGTGGAACTGGCGAACTCGATGCCGGAAGCCCGGACCATCCTTGGAAAGATTTGGCAGGAGGGGGATCTGTTTCTGGTGATGGGCGCGGGTGACTCCACCCAGTTGGCTCACCGGATCGGGCTCGAGGCGCCGCTCTTCCTTGAGATCCGTAAACTGGTGGCAGGGCAGGGAACCGTTCGCTGGTACGAGCCGATGCAAAAGCACACCACCATCCGGATCGGGGGCCCGGCCCAGGTCTGGTTCGAGCCTGATTCCGAGGAGACCCTCGCCCAGGTCGTTCGCCACTGCGCCGGAAAAAACGTGCCCCTCACCGTGATCGGCCGTGGTAGCAACCTGCTGGTGCGCGACGGGGGGCTGCCGGGCGTCTGCGTGAATTTCGGCAAGCCGGGCCTGAGCAAGATCGAGGTGGTCAACGGAAAGGTTCGGGCGGGAGCCGGGGCGCGGTTGAAGCAGATTGTGGCCGCGGCCAAGGCCGCGGGGATTGGGGGACTGGAATTCATGGAAGGAATTCCGGGGGCGTTAGGCGGGGCGATGCGGATGAACGCCGGGGCGATGGATTCGTGGACGTTCGAGGTGGTCGAGGCCGTCCGGGTGATGGACCGCAGCGGAACCGTCAAGGACGTGCCGGCCTCGGAGTTTGAGGTGAAGTACCGCAAGGTGCCGCGGTTGGAGACCGACATTGCGGTGGGCGCGGTCCTGAAAGGCAGTGCGGTTCAGTCCGAGGAAATCGCGGAGAAGCTCAAGCAGTACAGCCGCAAGCGTTGGGACTCCCAGCCGGCCGCGCCGAGTGCGGGTTGCATCTTCAAGAACGCCAAAACCATTCCAGCCGGTAAGCTGATTGATGAGCTGGGCCTGAAGGACACGGCGGTGGGTGGCGCAAGGATTTCGCCGGTGCACGGCAACTTCATTGTGAACCAGGGTGGGGCCAAGGCGGTTGATGTCCTGGCGTTGATGGACCAGGTGCGCGCCCGGGCCAAAGCCGACCGCGGGATCGAGCTGGAACCCGAGGTCATCGTGCTGGGGGTGGATGAATGAAGCCGGAGAAGATGAAAGTGAGCGTCCTGGCGGGCGGCGTCTCCGGCGAGCGGGAAGTATCCCTGCGCAGCGGGGTGGCCGTGGCCAAAGCCTTGCGCTCGATCGGGGTGAAGGTGCTGGAGGTGGATGTGAAGGAGAAAGGGGTGAAGGTCCCCCAGGGCACCGACATCTGTTTCCTCGCGCTCCATGGAACCTACGGGGAGGACGGCGAGGTGCAGCGGGAGCTGGAGGCGGTTGGCATGCCTTTTACGGGGAGCGGATCGGAGGCGAGCGCGTTGGCTTTCGATAAGTTGAAGGCCCGGGATGCGATGCTGGCCGCCGGCGTGCCGATGGCGGAGAGCCAGGAGTGGACCCCAACGTGTGATTGGAAGCCGCCCTACGTTCTCAAGCCCGTGGCCAGCGGATCCAGCCTGGGCACGTTTCTCGTCCGCACCGAGGACGAGGTGAAGAAGGCGGTGAAGGAGGCCAAGAAGTGGAAGGAAGGCGGGATGATGATCGAGCGGCTGATCGAGGGTGCGGAGATGACCGTCGGCATTCTTGGCGAGCAGGCGTTGCCGGTCATCGAGGTGCGTCCTGGCAAAGGTTTCTACGACTACAAAAACAAGTATACCTCCGGGGCCACCCAGTACCTTTGCCCCGCGCCCATCCCAAAGGAGAAGGCGCAGGAGCTGCAAGCGCTGGCCCTGAAGGCGCACCGGGCAATCGGTTGCGAGGTGCTTTCCCGCGTCGACCTCATGGTGGACGCGGAGGGGAAGCCCCATGTGCTCGAGGTCAACACCCTGCCGGGGATGACCGACCTCAGCCTGCTGCCCAAGGCCGGCCGCGCCGCCGGGATCGATTTCACCACCCAATGCTTGCGGATCCTGGAGCTGTCGTGGGCCCGCTGCCACAAAGGAGCCAAAGTATGAACCTCCGCCCTTGGACCCGCTGGTTGGTGCGGCGCCGACCCCGGTCCCGCCGCCCCCGCCACGTTCTCCACGCCAAGATGAACGGCAAAGCGCAGGCCCGGGAATTCAGCCGGCGCATCGGCCTCGGCATCCTCGTGGCCGCCTCCCTCTCCATGGTGGCGCTGGTCACCTCGATCGGGATGGACGTCATCCTGGGCACCCTGCTTTACCGCAACGCAGATTTCACCCTGCGCCGCTTCCAGATCGAGCAGCAGGGCCGGATCGGGAAAGGGGAGCTGGTGAACGCCGCCGGGGTGAAGATCGGACAAAACCTTCTTCATCTTTCATTGGATGAGGTGACCGCCAACCTGCAGCGGCTGCCCAACGTCGCCGCCGTGCGGATCGAGCGACGCCTGCCGGACACTCTTTATATCCTCGTGGAGGAGCGTCGCCCGGTGGCCCTGATCTGTCCCACGCCCACCGCCGGCACCACCCTGGCCCAGCCCACCTATTACATCGACGCCCGTGGCTACGTTCTCAAGCCGAAGCCGGGGGAAAAGCTGATGTCGTTGCCGATCATCCGCGGCATCTCCTCCGATGAAGTGGTGGAAGGGGAGCGCACCAACAATCCCGAGCTCCGCGCCGCCCTCAACTTCCTGCAGGCCGCACCCCTCAGCCAGGTGCGCGACGGACTGGACTTCTCCTCCATCCGAATCGAGGGACCGGGCCGGTTCGTGATCGCCACGCCCCGGGGTGGCAAGATCCGGTTCCGGGCCGGCCAACTGGGGGAACAGTTTGATCGCCTCAATGTCATTTTCACGTATGCGGAACACCACGGCCGCTTTGTGCACACGGTGGATCTCACCCCCGAACGGAACGTGCCGGTCACTTTCCTCAACTAACGGAGAACCTCCCATGATCATGCGCAGCACCCCCTCCAACGAAATCCTCATTGCCGCCGATCTCGGCACGCAAAAGATGGCCGTGGCCGTCGCCGAAATGGCCGGGGACGGTTCCCTTACGCTGCTCGGCGTGGGGGAAGGCGTCTCCGCCGGCATGCGAAAGGCGGAGGTGACCGATTTCGGCCACGCCCGGGCGGCCGCCCGGATGGCCTTGGCCGATGCCGAGCGCCGCACCCAAGCGGAGGTTTCCGAATTGTATCTGACCATGAGCGGCACCCATCTGGCCTCGCGCAACGAGTCCGTCCGCGTGGCCACCTCCCCGGATGATGAGCACCGTGTCACCGAAGGCACCTTGGAGGAACTCCAGCAGCTGGCCGCGCATCTGCCGCTCCCGCGCGATCACGCCATCCTGCATGAGCTGCTCCGGGGCTACTCGCTCGACCGGGGCGTGGCATCCCCCAACCCGCTCGGCACCCACACCGAACAGATCGAGGCCCACTACCATCTCGTCACCGGCAAGCGCACCCGACTGCAGACCGGCGTCCAGTGCGTGTCCGATCAGAAGATCCGGGTGAAGGGCTGCACCTTCTCCAGCTACGCCTCCGGCCTGGCGGTGCTGACGGAGGAGGGGAAACAGCGGGGCGCGGTAGTGATCGACCTCGGCGCCGGGGTGACGGATGTGAGCGTGTGGCGGGACGGGGCGGTCGTCCACTCCTGCGTTCACGGCGTGGGCGGGGATCATCTCAGCCAGGATCTCTCCATCGGGCTGGAGATTCCCTACGCCCGGGCAGAAAAGGTGAAGAGGGAGCTGGGCACCGTGACTCTCGCGGCGGAGGAGCAGGATGAGAAGATCACCCTCTCGCGAGAAATCAGTTTCGATGGGCGCACCTTCTACAAGGAGGCGATGGTTCAGGTCCTGCAGGCCCGGATGGCGGAGATTTTGGAGATTGTGCGGGACGACATCGAGGCGCAGGGGCTGTGGAGTGCGGTGGAGGGCGAGGTGGTGGTCACCGGCGGTGGGGCGCGAATGCGCGGACTGGCCCGGCTGGCCTCGGAAATTTTGCCAAGGCCGGTGCGGATCGGCCGGGCACGCGATTTTCTCGGTGAGCAGGGGGATCTGGAGCGGCCGGAGCTGGCCGCGGTCCTCGGCACGCTCCGCTATGCGGCGGAGCACGAGATGAAAGAGGCCGGCCGGCCCCAGGGGCTGAAGAAGTTGTCCCAGTCGATCGGCCGGATGCTCTCCGCGATGCGTTTTCTAGCGTGAGCCCCAAGGAGCCCAAGACCATGAACCCACTGCACCACGACAAAAGCCCGGTGGCCATTTTGGCCGTCGGCGGAACCGGCGCCGCCGTCCTCGATAATCTCGCCGTCAGCTGCGAAGGGGAGCACCGCACGGTGTGCGTCGACACCGACGCCCTCGCCCTGCGGGGCACCGTCGCGCAAAAGAAGATCCTGGTGGCTCCGGAGCGGGTTCACGGCATGGGGACCGGCGGGGAACCGGAGCTGCTTGAGGGAACCACATTGGAGGACGGGGACGGCTTGAATCCGATCTTGGAGGGGATCCGCACCGCTTTGGTGGTGTTGTCCACGGCCGGGGGAACCGGTTCGGCCCTAGGACCCAGTCTGGTGCGCCGGCTGAAAAAGCAGGGCTGCGAGGTGGTGGTGTTGGCGGTGACGCCGTTCTCGTTTGAGGGGAACCGGCGGAAGGACCGCTCCATGCACTGCCTGGCGGAGTTGAGGAAGTCGGCCGATGTGGTGCTGACGTTCAGTTGTGACCGGTTGATCGAGACCTCGCTGGCCAAGGATCTGAAGGAGGCCCAGCGGGCGATGGACAAGGCGATCGCGCGGACGATCCATGGTCTGGTCCACGTGATGCAAAAGGATGGACTGCAGCATCTGGGGGCCGCGGAGCTGAAGGAGGCGGTCGGTCCGGGGGCCGATGCGATTGGGTTCCTGGAGAACGCTTGGGCCGGCGTGGCCGAGGCGAGTGGGGAGGGCCGGGAAGAGGCGGTGATCGAGGCGGTGGTGGAGGACATCATGTTGGAGGACGGGAAGGCGTGGAAACACGGCAACCGGATCCTCGTGAGCGTGATCACCGGTCCCGAGACATCGCTG
>Ga0194134_10002251_pt1 | contig 23304 bp, 23 predicted proteins | sample TA2KigOff0mmetaG_FD_148602 | JGI IMG/M metagenome (GOLD analysis project Ga0194134, IMG submission 148602) | Freshwater microbial communities from Lake Tanganyika, Tanzania - TA2015056 Kigoma Offshore 0m | ecosystem: Environmental > Aquatic > Freshwater > Lake | place: Tanzania: Lake Tanganyika... | reverse complement strand
CGGGAATTGATGGGCGTCAGCCATTTCCTGGAGCACATGATGTTCAAGGGTTCGCAGACTCGGCGGGCCGATGAGGTCAACGAAGCCTTTGACCGCATTGGCGCCCGCAACAACGCGTTCACATCTCATGAGTTGACCGCGTATCACGCGCATACCGTTCCAGAACACACGCTTGATGCCCTTGGCCTCGTCGCCGACCTCCTTCGGCCAGCACTGCGACAAGAAGATTTTGATCAGGAGCGCGGCGTGATCCTCGAGGAAATCGCCATGTACGAGGACAATCCATTCTGGACCATCTATGAGCGTGTTCAAGAGGCATACTTTGGCGATCACCCGCTCGGTTTTCGCGTGCTTGGCACACCAGAGTCGATTCAAGCGCTGCAGTGTGAATCCATGCGCAAGTACTTTGACGAGCGATATGCACCATCCAACACCGTTGTGGCTGCCGCTGGAAACATCGACTTTGATGCACTCGTACGACGGGCAGATATGGAGAGTGCCTTGTGGAAGTCGCGTGGTGTTGCACGAACCTATCGGCCACATACTCCCCGCGAGTCAAGGTTCACCTTTTCAGACAAGCGCGCCACGCGCGCGTACATGATGTTTGCCTGGCCTGGGCCAGACCAAGCAGATCAGCGCAGGTACGCAGCAGCGATGTGCGCGTACATCCTTGGGGGACAGGATGGATCTCGGCTGTATTGGTCGTTGATAGAGCCGGGCATTGCTGTTCATGCGACAACGGAGCATCAAGGGCACGATCGGGTGGGGCAAGTGATTGGTGCGGTCGTGTGTGCGGGTGATGACGCGGAACGAGCGAGCGACATTTTTATGAAGGAGTGTGCGGCACTGCGAGATTCACTGACCGATGCCGACCTGATGCGTGCACGCAGCATGGTCGCAACGGCTGTTGCGTTGGCGGGGGAGAGCCCATCGGGTCGCATGCGGAGACTTGGGATGAAACTCTCCACCACAGGCGAGTACAGGTCGCTCGAAGACGAGCTTCGAAACATTCAAGCGCTTACCTTGACGGACCTGCGGGAATATCTGGACGCATTTCCTGCTGTGCCGATTGTCAGTGGTTCTGTTTTGCCCCCGAAGTGACACAGAGCTGTTACAAGAGGCGAAGCCCGGCCTCCCAAATCACATCGTTGCCTGTGGACTTTGATTCGCGTGTCCAAGAGAGAACAACCGTTCTGGTTGTGGGAATACCCGCTTGAGAGAACGTGGCACGCCCCGTCAAACCCTCGGCCAGAAAGTTGTGTGTTCGGATACGAAGCCCAGTCTCGCTGCAATCAAGTCCCTCATAAGACTGCAACTCGAAGGGCCGATGATGCCAATGGATGTTGACTGGGCAGGTCAGTTTTGTGCGTCCATCACTGCGCCGCTCTTCTGCCAAAGCGAGTTCTGTCGCACGCCGTATTGCTGATCGAATGGATTGACTGAGTTCCAAGTTCCCTTTCCTTCCGCGGGCAAAACACCCACACAGAAATTATTGGATTGCGCGGTCCCAAGGGCAAGCGCGAGAGCCAAAAACAACAACTTTTACTCGGCGCGCAGCCGCAGCGACCGCATTATCTTCCAGTCGCGAGCTGTGCGGCCTGCTCATCCGCGTGATAGGAGCTTCGCACCAATGGGCCGCTCTCACACACCCGAAAACCGCGGTTCAGAGCTTCCTGCTTGAAGCCCGCAAACACTTCCGGATGAACCCATCGGTCGATGGGCAGGTGGTTACGCGTCGGTTGGAGGTACTGCCCAATCGTCAGGATGTCTGCATTCGACTCCCTTCGCACATCATCCATCAGCTCAAGGACTTCGTCGTCGCGCTCTCCAATACCGGCCATGATGCCCGTCTTGGTGATCAGGCCGCTCGCCTTGAAAGCAGCAAGAACAGCGAGACTTCGTTCATACTTCGCTTGCGGGCGAACAGCAGGGTGCATGCGCCGAACAGTTTCCATGTTGTGACTGATGATTTCGGGCTTGGCATCACACACGACACGCACAGCATCAAGGTCGCCACAGAAGTCACCCACAAGAACCTCCACACTCATGCGTGGACACGCGTGGTGCACGCGCTCGATCGTTTCCGCCCAAATGGCAGCGCCCCCATCTGGCAACTCGTCGCGGTTGACGCTCGTGATCACGACATGGCGCAGGTCCATCAGGCGCAGACTTTCTGCAACTCGGCGCGGCTCATCGTGATCAACAGACATCGGCCGCCCAGTCTTCACATTACAGAATCCGCATGAGCGCGTGCATGTATCACCCAGAATCATGATGGTGGCAGAGCCTCTGCTCCAGCATTCACCCATGTTCGGGCAGCTTGCCTCTTGGCACACGGTGTGGAGGCGATGTTCGTCGATGATTTTCCGAAGGCGTGTGTACCCCTCGCCACCAGGCATTCTTGCACGGAGCCAATCAGGTTTGCGGCGAAGATCAAGTTGTTGGAGACCATCACCATCCTTCTGTCCAAGGATGCGATCTGTCAAACTGAACAAGGATGCACCAGTCGAACGTTGGGTATCGCCACCAAGCGGTCTTGGATGTCGGGCGATCGTTCGAGCAACGGCGTCTTGTGGGATGGGTGGAACAGCACTCATCGAGCCACCAAGTCTATTCCCCCCATGGCCCACACCAAGCACATCGCACTATCTGCTTGGCACGGTCTGTGGGGTCGCTTGTGTTGCCTTGGTGGCAGGTGGGGGTGCGATAAAGAGTCGGTCAGGCTGTAAGACAAGGGTCTGGATCTCGCCACCGGCATTGTTTGTGATGATGACTTCACCCGGCTGATTATCGAACTCTCCAAGCGTGAACGGCACACCATCGATTCCACCAGTCTTGATCCCTTCATCGGGTTCCCACGTCCACCGACCATCCATGGGTGTTCCGCCGTTCCAGATACGCATTCGGCCGTCTGGCAGGAAAAGAATCGAGTCAGCACTCACAAATCCCTTGGTGGATCGCTCGGTGTCGACAGTCCACTTGCCAAAGAGTGGTGATGCAGCCTGGGCAATCGGCAGCGCCTTTCGTACACCACCTTTGATGGTGGCACCCTTCGAACTTCGTCGTTGTGGCATGGATGTGCGACGCGATGAATCAGTCGGCGCAGTCTGTTGCTCGGTCTCCTCAACCTCCGTGGAACGCTCCGCCCTTGCGCCCGTCGCCTCCGCAGGCGAACCGTCCTTCGCTTCGGGAGCGGGGGGAATCTTGATTGTCCCAGATTGCGGTGTGGGTGTTCGAGTATTCGATGCCGCCGACGAAGCCGAATCATCATGGCTATAGAGCGGTGTGATCACGTCATCTTCGTGGGCGGTTTGTGTTGTGCCGACCGGCAGGGGCTCCTCGACCGGCGTGCGCGAATTCACGCCTTGCTGTGCATCACATCCCAGGAACACAAACACCCCAGAGAGAACAGCAAGGACCAGCGCGCCCCTGAAAACGTTGTGTGTACGACGATTCATCGGAGAATCAGCGTAGCGCAGAGACCGGTTGGCTAGGGAGCTAATACCAGCGGGAGCGGAACGCCGAGACGCTCGGAAATTGCCCGCAGCAACAAATACTCTCGGTCGGTGGTTTCTGCGTCATGTGAGACACAGGCAAGGGCCGCATCGATGAATTGTCCGGCAGCCGCAGGGCGGAGCATGCTGATGACGTCCAGATCTTGAGCAACAGCATCGAGTGTTCGCTGGTCTCTGGGTGGCGGTTCCGCCGGCTGAAAACCGATTTTGGCAAGCGCGACATTCAACGCCACGGCCGCAGAGCCGTCATCTGCATGCCCCTGCAATGCCAGCATGCCAAGCAGTCGTGTGGCAGGAACGCCGAGCGCGCGGAGACTCGCGTCATTCTTGCGCGCTACTTCACCTGCCTTGAGGCTCAGGGGTACTTCCACACGCATGCGCAGCACTTGCAGCACGACCCACTCAAAGAGGGTGGTTTTGCCGTCGACACGGACGACATCCGCAAGCAGTGAGCGAAAGGATCCATACGCAGCAGGATCGAGTCGAACAAGTGTTGCGCAGGCCACATCCACTATCGCCATACGGTGATGGGCATTACGCGAAACAACAAGTGGTGCGAGTCGCCGTACCGTCGCAAGAACATCGGGCTGTCGCGAACGGATAAGCGTGAACTGGCGCTCGGACAGATCGACATCTGGATGTATGCAGACGGCGAGAACGATCGCGCGCGCTCCCGTTCGGTCATGAATCGCCTGGTCAATCTCGGGCGAAGTCTCATCGAATGCAGACTGAACAGCTTGTAATCCTTCGGCCGGCACACTGCCTATGGCTGCGACACTTGCCGCCAAGTTCCCAGGAATCGGTCGGATGGGTGGATTGGTGCCAGTTGGTTGGGCAGTCGATGGGGCAGTCGTTGGAGTGGAGGACGGGACAACACCTCCAGCGATCGCCTCGATGCGTGCAATCCGAACATCAATGGGTGGATGCGATGCAAAGAATGCGTTGAACCCAGAGGCGAAGAACATGTGGTTGAACTGACTCGCCTGGGGCGAGGAGACCGCACTCCCATATTCCTTCGCAATCTTTCGAAGAGCGCCTGCAATACCAGCAGGATTCCGCGTGTACTGAACAGCACTCGCATCTGCAAGAAACTCGCGCTGACGGCTGATGGCGGCTTGCATGAGACGTGCAAAGAAAGTTCCAACCGAACCAATAAGCAGGAGCGCAAGGCCAACAACAGCTATGCCCGCAGCCTCTTTTCTCCGCCCGGCACTTCCGCCCGCACGAAGCAGAATGTGGCCAACGAGCCCAACGGCCATCACGCCGAAGATGGCAGCGACCGCGCGCATATTGATCCGCATGTCACCATGGAAAATATGGCTGAATTCATGGGCCATCACACCCTGGAGTTCATCCCGCGTCAGGGATTCGATCGCGCCCCGCGAGACACCAAGAGCTGCGTTTTGGGGGGTGCCCCCAGCAGCGAACGCATTGATGGAAGAGTCCTCCATCACATAGACAGGCGGGACAGGCATACCGCTGGCAATAGCCATCTCTTCGACAACATTCAAGACCTTGCGCTCCGACGGATCGCGCGTACCAGGATCGATTCGTGTGCACCCAAGCGATTCCGCAACCGCTTGTCCACTGCCGCTCAGTGTCAGCAGTTTGAAGAGGAAGGGGATGCCAACCAGACATCCACCAATCAAGACGCCCAAAGGCCACGCAACCGGCTGAATGCAGGCGATCACAGTGGTGACGGCACCAATGACACCAAACAGTCCAAAGAGAAAGAGAACGACGAGCCACCCCGTGCGCGACTGGGCACGGTCCTGATGTTCGAAAAAAGATGCCATGCGTGCGTGAGGAAGACGATGGGTGGATCAGGACAAGCGCACTTGAGGCAATGCGCGGTCATCCGCCGTCGCTTCAAAGAGTCCCATCGCCTGGAAAGCAAAGAGGCGGGCGAACAGGTTGGATGGAAAGACGGAGAGCGACGTGTTGTAGGACATCACAGAATCGTTGTAGGCCTGCCGCGAGAATGCGATGCGATTCTCGGTCGACGACAACTCCTCCTGCAGTGCCAGCACATTGGTGGATGTCTTGAGATCTGGATAGTTCTCCACGGAGATGCGAAGTCCCGCAAGGAGTTGGTCCAGCGACTGGCTTGCCTGTGCCACCGTGCGAAGTGCGGCAAAATCGCCGGGTTTCATCTGCAGCGCACCAAGACCGGCAAGTGCGGCCTGCCGAGCACGCGTCACCGCTTCGAGCGTCTGCCGCTCATGCGCCATGGCGCCCTTGATTGTCTCAACCAGATTCGGAATCAGATCACAGCGGCGCTTGAGTTGCACATCAATCTGGCTGAACGCTGCCTGCGCGCGGACTCGTCCGCGGACGAATCCGTTGTAGGTCACCAATACCCATATGCAGGGCAGCACGATAGCAATGGCGATGGCTCCGAACACGATTTCCATACGGCGAAGAATAGACCAACCGATCACACTACCCTTGCACATGCGTGACCCCGAGATCCTCGGACATCCCCGCGCACTTGCGCAGCACACTTGACCGACTGGGGTTCGGAACGCCCACGGCTGTGCAGGCCGCCATGCACGGGCCGTTCATGGAGCGCCAGGATGTGCTTGCGCTCGCACCAACGGGAAGCGGGAAAACATTGGCATTTGGAGTGCCGCTCTTGTCGCAACTCCTGCTGCAGCCCCCCGTGCGGCACAAGGCGGGGCGTGGTGTTCGCTTTGTGAATCCACACGACAGATTGCGAGCGGTTGTTCTCTCCCCGACGCGAGAACTCGCACAGCAGGTGGCGGGCGACCTGAATCAGGCTGCGAAGGGCACGGTTCTTCGCATCGGTGCTGTGTTCGGCAAGAGTGCACTCGCACCGCAGCGAGAGCTTGTGGCGGGGGGCATAGACATTCTTGTGGGTACGCCGGGGCGGTTGTTGGAACTACTTGATCTTGGAGCGTTGACGCTCGCGCGCGTTTCATGTGTGGTTGTCGATGAGGCGGACCGCATGATGGACATGGGTTTCATGCCGCAGGTCGAGCGAGTCATGGGCTGGGTGCCAACCGATCGTCAAGTGGTGTGTCTCAGTGCAACACTTCCTGCGGCGACCGAATCGCGTGTGCTGCAGTTGCTGCGCAATCCAGCACGGGTGGATGTAGGTCTTCGAAACGCTCCGGCGCATCGCCGGCATGTGCGGTGCGATGTATCAGATGAAGACAAGTCGGCCCTGCTCGTTGCGCTGATCCGTGAACACCGCATGAAGGGACTGGTGATCTATGTGCGGACACGGAGGCGCGCAGGCTGGGTCACACAAGCACTGCGCCATCACAAGATCTCCGTCGATGTGCTGCATGGCGATCGCTCGCAGCGTGCCCGTAATGAGGCGCTTGCGGCATTTGCTGCTGGAAATGTGGACTGTCTCGTGGCGACAGACGTCGCTGCTCGCGGACTGCATGTGCCGCGCATCAAGTCGGTCGTGAACTATGACGTGCCACTGATGCCGGAGGACTTTGTGCATCGTGTGGGCCGTGCTGGGCATGGTGGTGGAGAAGCGGAAAGTTTCACTTTTGTGGACCGCGAGGAGTTTGGTGCGTGGCGCGCGATCGGTGCGCTGTCGGGCGTGGAGACGACTGCGTTCACGCTCCCGGACTTCACGCCGTATCAGCGCGTCAGGAGCAGCCGTGTGCAGCGGCGAAGTCGGGATGCCAAGGTGGATTTTGGTGGAGGTGCGCCTCGGCTTCGCGGTGGAGTGGGGCAGAAGCCTCTTCAATGGGAACGCTCGGATGATGGTCGTCGCAAGGGACGTACAGGAAAGATCGGCGGGAAAAAGAAGCGTCAGCGATCGGCGCCGATCACGGTGGGGCAGAAGCGGGGCTCTGGCGTTCGGCGCACTGCGCAGTGACGCGACGAGGGTTTGATCAGTCCGCTCGGAGCAGTGGGATGACGAAGTACACGAACAGGTAGATCGCGAGTGCCAGCAAGCCAAGCATGGCGTTTGCCTTGACTGAAAGGCGGACAACACGGCCCCAGTAACCGTCCATGGTCGGATCCTGGACTGCTCGGTGCACGACAGAGACACCAAAGACCAGTGGCACCATCAAAAGCCACCAGGCGTTCCCGAGGGCGGTCATGGGTTGAAGGAAAGGAATCCAAGCGACAAGAACGCTCATGCGCCCCATCCTCTTGGACTTGCCGGCTGCCGTCGCAGGGCATCAAGAATCACCACAACGTTCATCAGTCCAGCTGTGAAACAGAACAGGGTGCCGATCTCGTTTGACATCGTCACCGTCTTGAACGAAGTCACCTGCGGCGGGGGTAGCCGAGGGTTTGAGGGCGGCGATGGGATGAGCCGGCCAACTTTGCCGCTCTTCAGCAGCGCGCTGTTCGCCCAGTCGGTTGCGAATGCAATGGGGCCCGCACCCGCCTGCGCGTAAAACCACAGCGCATCCTCACGGCGGTCCACACAATCAACGCCACCCACGAGAACACCTGCCAAGAAAATCCCAAGAATGCCGCCCATTGCTCGAAAACCGCGTTGTCGATGCCCAAGCAGCACCTGTCCCAGACCCGGCAGCACCCAGCCCATCAACGCAGGGAACCAGTTGAGTGGACCATCGACCGAGTCAGACTGTTGGGTCATGTGGAGGCCTACTCCTAAGGCAGGCTACAGTACGGGCTCGACCCAACGGAGGTGGTAGCAATGGCGAATCCAGACGAAAACAAGGCGGCAAGCGAACGGGAAAAGTCAGTGATCGATCGACGCGTTGGAATTGATCGACGAGATGTTCGCCCAGCATCCGCAACCAACTTGGAACGTCGGCGTGGCCCCGGGCGGCGCCTGACGGACTTTGTGAAGTCTGCCGAAGAAGGCGAGATGAGCCGGGAGCAGTACACATTTTTGATGGCGATCGACGCTTTCAAGCGCGTCAACCACAAGACCTTCCCGACGTGGACTGATGTGTTGGAGGTCGTTCGCAAGTTGGGCTACCGCAAGACGATGCCGTCAGAGCTCAGCCTCGGTGACACGGTCCAAGATTGGACCGAAAAGCCGAATTCATTGAGCAATGTGACCAAACTGGCACACGAGGCGGACTGACCAAGCCGGTCGGTAGGCCGTGCGTCACTGCCGTACCTGTTTCGTATCCCGGTGGCACACCTTGCCGCGGCCCCCCTCGGAGGGGACGGCTCAGGTTTTCTTCTTGAAAAAATCTGCGTTGATCTGGACGTACTTGGACCATTCGGCGGGCAAGTCATCCTTGGGGAAGATCGCTTGGACGGGACACTCATCGACACAGAGTCCGCAGTCGATGCATGTGTCGGGGTCGATGTAGAGCTGTGTGCACTCCGAAAACTTCTCACCCTTCTTTGTTGGGTGAATGCAGTCAACGGGACAAACTTCAACGCACGAGGCGTCCTTGGTACCGATGCAGGGTTCAGCAATGATGTGCGGCATGACGGGTCGGGATAGTAGCGAAAGTAGCGGAAATGAAGCCCAAAAAGCACCGAAAGCCGGCACGATGCCGGCTTTCGGTACAAATCATCCATTCACTGCGACTTAGCGGCTCTTCTTGGCCTTCTTCGCAGCCTTCTTCGCAGCCTTCTTCTTCTTTGCCATGGTGTGGCTTCCTTTGTCGTTACGCTAATGCGTCGGAGAGAGCCTGCGCCAGCGTAACGAAGACGCACACTCAGGAACAGTCATTGGTGTTATCGACTGTTCACGATCGAATCTTGACATGATGATTCCACAAACCCCCTCATCTTGTCAAGACCTTCACCTGAAAGTTTTTCTTTTTGGAGCCTCCGGGAGGATGGGGCAGCGCATTGATCGACTCTGCTCAGTGTCATCTCGGCGCGTTCAAGTGGTTGGACGAGTGGATCGAGACAAACCGCATGACGCATGCCCGCCCGAAACGGATGTGATCATCGATTTCTCATCGGACGAGGGCACTCGAGAGGCGATTCGGCACGCGCGAGCGGCCAAAGTACCCCTCTTGGTCGGTACAACGGGCTTGTCAGCGACCACCCTTGCCAGTCTGCGCAGTGCATCGGATGAGATTCCAGTTCTGGTGTCACCAAACACCTCTCTTGGCGTTGCTGTCATGCGTCATCTGACGAGTGAGGCTGCGCGCCTCCTTGGCGAGGCGTTCACACTCTCCATCCGTGAAGTGCACCACAGCCGAAAGGTCGACAAGCCATCAGGGACAGCACTTGCCCTTGCGGATGCAGCTGCGCGGGGAGGTCACCAGATCGATGCAGCCAAGATCGAATCTGTACGCGAAGGCGATATCGTGGGCGATCATGTCTTGGTTTGGGAGGGTTCTGCTGAGCGAATCACGCTGCGCCATGAGGCGAAAGACCGCGATCTCTTTGCACTGGGCGCGATCTCGATAGCGCGTTGGATTTGCACGCAAAAGGCGGGGTTTTACACCATGGACGATTGGTTTGCTTCTTGGAAGGAATCTCGATCATGAGCCCTGCCGTTCCGCTCCACACCATGAATATCGGTGAGATGCCGCTCGTCGTGGAGACGGTCAGCGACAGCAGCACCGCAACGGTTGTGTGGCTATTACCAGTGGGTTCAGCTGGCGATCCAACCGACGCTGCAGGTGAGGGCGAGTCCGCGATGCTTGCGGAGGTGATTCAGCGGGGCGCTGGCAGTCGCGACAGCCGCACATTCTGCGACGCCCTCGATCTGATTGGCGTCCAGAGGGGTACCTCGAGCGCCATGCACCACATTGCCATCACAGCGACCTGCTTGGTGGAGCACATGCCCCAGATGCTGGCGTTGCTCACCGACATGGTTCTTCGCCCCACCATCGGGGAGGAGGCGGTCGAAGCTGCGAGGGATCTTGCCCTGCAGACCCTTGGATCGCTCCGTGACGATCCACAGCACTACGTATCGATGCTGCTTGGCGGCATCGCTCACCCCGCCCCCTTCAACAGGCATGGATACGGCACGGAGGCGGGTCTGATGGCATGTACGCAGCCCGCACTCAGGGCGGCATGGGCGCGGCGTGCGCGACCTGGTGGCAGCATCCTCGGAGTCGTTGGGGGTGTGGAGGCAGCGCAGGTCCGGAAGACGCTCGAACCACTTCTGTCGGGTTGGAGTGGGCATGCCGAGGAAACGCGCGAGAGTGCGCCGGCGCGTCGAGGCACCGCCTTCGAGCGGCAGGAGTCTGCGCAAACGCACATGTGTATCGGCTTGCCGGCACCGAAGGAGTCGGACAGCGCAAGCATGCTGCACCGCCTTGTGGTGCGTGTTCTGGGTGGTGGAGGCATGGCCAATCGACTCTTCAGCGAAGTGCGGGAGAAGCGGGGTTTGTGCTACTCCGTGGGCATGGATTACGCGGCTGGGCGCGACCGCGGACTTTCAAGCATTTACGCGGGCAGCACGCCAGATCGTGCAGCACAGACGATCGACTGCATACGCAGTGAACTGCGCCGAATGGCGGAAGGAGTGACGCCCGATGAATTTGAGCGCGCTGTGATTGGGCTGAAGAGCAGCACCATCATGAACGGAGAACGATCGTCAGCGCGGGCGACGGCCATCGCAAGCGATATCCATCGCGTCGGCCGGGCGCGCACGCTCTCGGAGGTCGTTGCGCAGATCGATCTGTTGACGCTTGAGTCGGTGAACGCCTATTGCCGAAAGGCGTTCTCTGGATCTGCTCTAGATACGGCGTCGTTGGCAGTGGTTGGGCCAGAGCCACTCTGATGGACTGTGTTGACGGCAGTGGATGGGAATGGGCTCAGCGAGGGGGAGCGTTGTGTGGCATCCCTATACTGCTGCCATGTTCGAGGGCGTTCCCATCGAGGCTGGAAAGCGTGTGCGTGTGACACAGCAGTTGCCTACACCCGAGGGTGCATGGACCACCGCCGTGGAGGGCACGGTCCGGCGCTGGCGTCAGGCGACGACGGGGTCTTGGTTTGCGCACAGCAAGGACGACCGCCTCTGGCTCGATCGGCTCGAGATGAGGCTCGACGATGGCGAAGTCACTGTGCTCAACCTTGACCAGTACTCGCTCGTCGAACCGATTGCGACTTGAATGTCTGCTTGGGTGCGCGGAGGTCAGGCATCCTGATCCATGCGGCGTATACCGATCATGGCAGCGCGCGTGCCGAGCCAACCCGACAGCCACAACGTGACTGCGGTTGCCAGAAGCATCCACAAACCAACTCGAACTTCGACTCGAATGATCCCTTGCCCTTCCATGATGAATAATCCGAGCCCGAGCGCCAAAACATCGAGCATGCACCACTCGCGAATCCAATTGATCCAACGCCATCTGCGTCGATGGACGTGCGGCGTTGCAGGAACGATCCATGCCCAGGCCTCTGCGGCCAGGGTCAGCGCGGGCATAGTGACGAGTCCCACTGCAGAGAGGATTGCAAGCGCCCAGTTGTGATCATGGATCATGGTGTTGGTGACCGAACCAACGGCATAGGCAGAGGCGTGAAGCAGGAATTGGTTCACTTGCAGGAACGGCTGCGTGAGTGCGGTAACAAAGAGTCCCAGGGCGAGCACCAAGACGGCGATAGCGATGGGGCCGAGCGAACCCGTACGACGCACGAGTGCTTGACGCCGCTGTGGTTGTTCTGCTCGCTCTTGAACCCCGTGAGCATCCAGTGCAGATGCGACGATCGAAAGGCACATGGTCAGAGCGATGGCGATGAGGAAACAGTAAACGCCGACATACATGGTGGTGGAGACCGCCCACTGATCTGTTGCGAGGAGTACGAGTATCAGCACACTGAGTGGATCGAGCATGCTCCATTTGCCCAGCACCCCGAGCCATTCGATGACATGCGTACGCCGAGGTCCCGAGGGCAGGATCAACCAGGTCCACGCCAACAGGAGGATCTTTACAAACGGAAAGACAACACTGAAGCCGGTGATGAGCACCACAAGCACGTACACCTTGCCTTCCCACAACAGAGATACTGTGTGCAGAAGCGAGTAGTCAGCGCCGCCCGCAATAAAGACTGCGATTCGTAGGAAGGGGAGCAGAAGCCCTGCAATCTGCAGCCCGAGTGCGAGGACGAGCGCAGAAAGCCACACCCAGCTCCATGCGCCGAGGCTGTGGTGGAGGGTTTGTTTGTCGGCGTGTGATGACATTGCGCGATCAGACTAACAACCATGCTGCCCGACGCCCGATCTAGCAACTGAGTGTGGTGCGGTTACAGCGTGCTGATTCGGTGACAGCGGATCTTGTCCTCCACAAAGGGTTCCTCCTGCGATTGAGGAACTGCCTAGCCTCCTGTTGCAGTGCGCTGTGGCGCGGCCGCGGGTCGACCTCGGTCGTTTGTGTCCGTCGGCATGTTGGGCGTACCGGGAATCTTCGGCGATGCCACTGGGCGTGTCGGTTCAGGTTGGAGTTCTGCCGGCAGTGGAACGTGCTTCCAAGCGACCGTTTCAACAACGAAGTCTTTGGAGACCTTGCCTCGTCGCACGGTCAGGGTGATCGATTGCCCCGGTAAAGTCCGTTGAAGCGCAGCGCGAATGGCTTGGGGGGTTGCTGGGGCTTTGCCGTTCACGGCAGTGACGATGTCGAAATCCTCGATGCCCGCACGGTAGCCAGGTCCATTCGGCATGACGCTCACGACAACCGCACATCCAGTTACGTCAGAACCAAGGTGTTTGACCAGCGCTTCCCCGGGTTCCTCAAAGCGGATACCGAGCATGACGGGAGGATGCTCCGGAGGCTGTGGGATCGGGATGCTCTGAAGCACTTGCCCCTGCGTACCGATGATTTCAATCGCGTTGTCCGTACGGCGCACATGTTGTTTCGCGACGGGTCGTCCGTTGATCGTCACATGAACCTCGTCGCCAACGAAGTGCAGGTCGATTTGGGGTGTTGGAGGTGGCGCCGGCGGTGGAGATGGCGGCGGTGGACTTTGCGCTGTGGGAGTTTGCGTTGCGGGCTGGGGTACTGTGGGTGGGGGTGAAGCAGATTCCGCGGCCGGCGCAGGGGGCGTCGGGGTATCGGGTGTTGCAGGGGGTGCTGGTTCTGCTTCTTCTGCTACCGATGTATCAGTCGTTTGGTTCGCATTCTTTCGTGGTTCGATCTGTGCTGTTGGTATGCGAGTAATGCGAACGCGCTCAACGGCCGCATCAGCAGTGTCTGGCACTGCGTCATCGATCGGAGCCGTCAGACCACCTGGTTCGGGTCCTGGTATCTGATCTTCCGGCAGGTCACGCATACCGAAGGCAACGGGCGCATTCTCCTGCGTTGCAGCACTCTTGGTATCCGGTGTGTCCGCACAGCCGGCGGTGATCACACTGGCGATACATCCAGAGACAACGGATCGCAGCATCATGAGAGATTCAAATCCTACCCGTAGTATCGGGAGTGATGGCGTTTGGAAAACTCTGTGGTGTCGCGCTTCGGACCACCCTGCGAGCAGGGATGTTGTGGCTTGCGGGTTGTTCCGCAGCGCCCGAGTATCGACTCCCAGACGGGGCGGTCTATCCCTATGGCCCTGAGAGGGCAGCCGTTCACAGGCTTTCACGCTTGCAATTCGATGGAGCCGGCCTCGTGACTGGAGCTGTTGTTTTCATTGAGTTTTGCGATCAAGACGGAGAGACGTGTCGCGGAATCGGTGATGTGGAAGTGGTGCTCTTCGTGCCAGGGCGCGAGCCGAAGTCGAAGCGGCTGAATCTCGATAGCGCAAATGGAAACAACGCCGAGTGGAACCGCGCAGTCCGCATGTATGAGGTCGCCTTCACGATTGAACCGGGTATCAAAGGTGGAGAGACAGCTGTCGTGCGTGCCGAGTCGAGATGGAAACGCGGGACAAAGCCCGCTGTCATGGATTCGCGACGGTTGGACGCACTACCGGCACAGTGACCGCTCCGGGATCGTTGGGTACAACCCGCGATGCACCCTGTACATCATCCTGATACTTGCGTTCATACTTGTCGCGCAGCAGCGTCTGATGACTCTGGAGTTGTACGGGGCTCCCATCAACCCAAGCGGCAATCACGGATGAAGTCACCTCAAATGGGTCGCCAGAATGAAGGAGCAGCGTGGCACTGCGCGTCGCAGCGATGGTGCCGTAACGGTCTGCGGCTCCGCACAGTTCCGCGGGAATCCGTGTGATGGCTGCCAGCGCCTCTTCACGCGGCATGCCAAAGGCCGCAGCCATGGCGGCATGGTGGGCAATATTGCGATCGTTGCTCGGTTCATCACCACATGCAATAACCACTGGAATACCCCGCGCCGCAAGCCGAGCGGGCAGCGTGTACGCATCGTCATACGACTGGTGTGCGAACCGCGGCAGTTGCAGCGTGCCGAGGACGATCACCGGAACCCGATGCTGCACGAGCAGATCCGCGACCGCCTCAGCACCCTGGCCTCCGACGATCACGGGACGGAGCTTTCTACGTGTTGCCCAAAGCACAGCAGATTCAATCTGTCCAGCGCTCGCTGCTGAAATCAGCAGAGGACGTTTTCCCGAAAGCACATCCTCAAGGTGGCTGAAGCGCGCATCGAGAGGCAGTGAAGGATCTGCGACACGCGCACGAATCCAAGCAGCAGCCGCGTCGAAAAAGTCATCCATTCTGCGCAGTGAACTGAGGCGCTGTCGTTCCTGCTCCTTCGCGCTCGTGCTTGCGTACCAAGTCGGTGCTGGTTCGGTCGCGGGCCACTCTATGCAGGTGCCCGCATCCGGCACAATGGTCATCTGCTCGTTGGTCCATCCGTTCAGGCGAATAAGACTGCTTTCGCCGCAGACTTGCCCACCTTGCGGGAACACCCAGGCCAAAAGAACACCGCCGAGCCGCGCAACCGGGAATAGGCTGCTGTCGGGATTGACGGCAACCCATGCACTCACCTCGGGGTGGAATGGTCCGAATTCGCTCCTGTCATCGGTTGCGCGGACGGCCTGCACTTCAATGAGTCCAAGCGTTGTGGCGCTTGAAATGAACGCTGGCGTGACATGCTTTCCACTGCCGTCGATGCGTATGGCATCCGCAGCGATGGGTTGACCATCGGCTGCATGCGGCGCACCTTGGCCCACACACACGATGTGATCACCCTGGAGAAGCACGAACCCATCGGTCAGTGCTGATTGCCCAGAAACGGCGGTGTGCACTGTGGCATGTTCAATCACCGTCTGTCGCTGCGTCGCTGTGGGTGCGGGCAACATTGTGCTTTGGGCGAGTGTGGACGCCACAAGGAGCGGTGTCATGTTCAGGGCGGCCATGCTGATCATGGCGCTGCCTCCACGCATCCACAGTCACCGCGCGAGAAGATCGATTCAAGCGGTCGCCCACTCCGCCACCAACCAAGCAGAAATGCCTCGCGTGTACTCATCATTCGACTGAGCAACCGCTGCGGTGGCGCGGCGGGTTGATCTGTCGTTCCTTCTTCAGCATCATCGGATCCGTCGCCAACAGATGCATCGCCTCCAGCCATCGGTCCTACGCCACGAGCGCCCTCACGCGATGAACCCCGCGGCTTTCGTTCGGCGGCCATTGCCAGAATGAGCTCGCGTCGCTCCTTCTCTCGCTTGGGTCGCAGCGCCAGATCAACTGTGCGATCAAAATGAAGTGCGCCATCGATCCAAGTCTGCTGACACACACTCATCGGACTGAGTGGATCCCCCGACCACAATGCGAGATCCGCATCCTTGCCTACCTCGATGCTGCCTGTGCGTTCACCCATGCCGATCTGACGCGCAGGATGAATGGTCACGAAGCGGAGTGCTGTCGCAGGATCCAGTCCCCCGTACTTCACGGCCTTCGCAGCTTCCACATTCAGCCTGCGTGCCAGTTCATTCGAATCGGAGTTGAACGACACGACGACATTTTCGTTATGCATGATCGCACCCGCCCACGGGATCGCGTCCATGACTTCCATCTTGTACGCCCACCAGTCACTGAAGCATGACGCGCCGGCACCGTGGCGAGCGATGGCATCGGCGACCTTGTAACCCTCGAGCACATGCTGCAGCGTGCCAACGCGGAATCCGAAGTCATCCGCCAGACGCAACAGCATGAGAATCTCGTCCTGCCTGTACGAGTGGCAGTGAATGATGCGCTTGCCCTCGAGAATCTCGGCAAGTGTCTCCATTTCGAGATCTTCGCGCACGGGTGCGAGGCGAGTGCGATTCGGATTGGAATGGAAAGCGACCTGCGAAGCGCGGTATTCGCGCGCTGCTTGAAAACGGTCACGGAGGTAGGACTCGACACCCATCCGGGTCTGGGGATATCGGTCTCGCGGCCGTACGACATTCTCGCCGAGGGCAAACTTGATTCCGGGTTTCGCACTGGACGCGGGCCACGAAGAAAGCGGAGAACCCCACTTGAGCTTGACCACACTGTTCTGCCCGCCGATTGGATTCGCACTGCCGTGCAGTTGGTTGACGCAGGTGACGCCGCCGGCGAGCTGGCGATACCAATTCACGTCATCGGGATTGACAACATCTGCGATGCGCACCTCTGCTGTGCAGGCCTCGGTTGCCTCGTTTACGGATCCTTCCACACCCGTATGGCTGTGGCAGTCAATCATGCCTGGCGTGAGATGCATGCCCCTGCAGTCGATCGTGCGGAGGTTCGCGGGAGCTTTGAGCCCCTTCCCGATCGCAGCGATGCGCCCACCCTGCACGAGTACATCACAGTCGAGCACGATGCCATCCGCGGCACTGGTCCAGACTGTCGCCGACTTGAAGAGAACATCCTCGGCATGTGGCGGTGCAGGCTGACCAAAGTCGCCAAAGGGCGCCGTGATAGCGATGGCAGGCCGTGGTGTCGGCCAGCCGTCATCTTTGGAGTCAATCTTTGCGTCATCCTTTGCGTCATCCGTCTTTTCGGCATCATCCGCCGTCACAGCGACTGCATGGAAGGTCACACGCTTGCCATCCTCACACTCTGCCTCCAGCGTGATCGCGCCTTCATCGCTTCGGAAGTTGCAGCGGAGCATGCCGGGTAGATCAAGCGCCGTTCCATCGATGATGCAGGAACCCTGAAGCGGCTGCAGAAGCACTTGCCGCGCGCTGGAAACGCTGCGCTTTCCCCCATCGAGCATCGTTGTGATCGTGATCGTTTTCTTGCGCGGGTTGATTTCGAGCAGGCGCGATTGCCCGGATGCCAGCACGATCGATGTGCGCGTTGGCCCGACAAACTCGCGCGGCGGAGCGCCATCCGACCCACCTATCGTGTCGATACGTCGTCCCGCAACCCACACCTGCACCATGCGCGATGTCGGTGCAAAGAGTGGCCCCTCGCTGACTGTGAGGTTCGCGGACTTGCCGACCTCGATCGTTCCAATCGTGTCGGTGAGACCGAGCAGCGCAGCGGGCTCCGTCGTCAGGGTTGCGATCAGTTGTGATTCGGTCAATCCTGCGACCATTGCGTCACGGACGCGCGCGGGAAAATCACTTCGCTTTTCAAGCCGCGTCGTGGTCAATGACACGGGAACGCCTGCGGCAATGAGCCTTGAAGGGTTTGATGGCGCGGTTGCCCACGCTGCAAGATCCGTGAATGAGAGGCTTTCCGACTGCCGCTCTGACGGAACTTCCACGGCAGCAGGGAATCGAAGCGGCACCACGGTCGGGACTTTCTGTGCTGCAAACTCATCGAGATGACGGAACTCCTGACCACTCGCCAGCACGACGACACCGACGCCGCAGTCACGTCCAATGTCACATGCACGAAGTGGTTCCAACCAGCTCCCGCAGTCGAAGAACACGCGGCCGCCTTCCGCGGCTGATGCGAGAGCGTCAAGGGTTGGAGAAGCGGTGGGGGGTGCGTTCAACTGTGGGTGACGTTCCCATGCCTGTGCACTTTGCTTTCGCCAACGGGCATCCCGCAGCGTCTGACGGATAAGGGCAACCACGCCCATCTGCGACTGTGGATAGATGTTTGTTCGATCAGCGTCCCACCGACCCGCCATCTCGTCGCGTGCACGGCTCATGCCCACAAAGGGACCGACTCCATCACCGATGATGCGCACCGCATCTCGATTTTCGCCGAGCAGTACAACGCTGCCGCTCCCACGAAAGATGCCGCTGCTCGGATAGAGCGCGGCGACGGTGAAGCCAAGTGAACGCAACTCACGCAGCAGATCGCTTGAAGGTGGTGCAAGATCCTGCGCGCGAATTTGCGGCGTGACCTGCGGATTCCAGTGTGCAGCCGCATCGCTCGCAGCAGTCTTGGCGGCAGCGGTCGAGTCGATCAACAGGCACGGCTCGATGAAGCCTGCCGTGACGGTCCACGCGCGTCCATCGTGTTCCGTCGCGCCAGCAGGAACCGGAGTGGAAGCGCTTGGGCCGACTGCAATGATCTTGCCGTCGCGCATCACGATCGTGCAGTCGTTGACCTTTTGATGGGGCGTGACGAACGCAGTCGTGTGTGTGATCGCGTCCCAGCGGATATCCGCAGGCCGCATGCCGTTTTCGGGGGCAAGTTGTGCGGTCGCCTGCGAACTGCAGACGATCGACGCTGCGAAGCCGCAGCGCAGGATCATCTTTCTCAAGGGAGACGGAGTGTACGGCGTCGGGGGGGAAAAACAGCCGGCTCTATCCGCGGTGCGTCCGCGGCGCCCACGACGCTCATTGCTCGCGAAGTTCGCCGAGCATCTTCTCGATCGCTGCGTTCAACCGCTCGGGAGTGTCGCACTGCCCCTCCGCGATTAGCTTCTTCATCTGAGCCACACGATCTTCGCGGACATCGGGCAGGGCCTTGATTGCCGCAACACACTTCGCAACAGCGCCGTCTGCGAGGCGATCAAGATTTGATGGAGTGGTCGTGACGGAATCGGTCGGCACGTCGGTGTGACCGCCGATGCCTGGCTTGGGCGCCTGAGTGTGCTTGGACATGACGCAACTCCTTCGACCGCCGCCTCAGGTCCATCCTCAGCATCGGCCCAACTGTTCCGCGACTTCCGTGTGGTGAGCCCTCAACGGACTCCAAGGTAACTGTCGGCACTCCTCGTTCCAATACTTCAATAAATGAAAGATCGTTGGCCCGACGAGTTATGATCCTAGGGCGATGACCGGCTCTGAGGCATTTTGGATCGGAGCCTCGACCATAGCTCGGGCTGCTGTGGTCGTGACGATCGCGTTTTTCGGGCTTGGATGCGATTCTGCAGCTCAAAAAGACAGGAAGAGAGTGACTCAGGAGCAGGATCCGCAGTCCCTTGCCTTCGATAGTGATCTCGATCTGGATGCATCGCCGAGCCTCACTTCGTCCGGAGGCGGCGCTGGGGCGCCCCAAGGTGGACGCGGAGCGGTGGATCCGAGCCAGAAGTCGGGGGCAAAGGGCTCCTTTGCAATCCCGGGAAGTCCGAATGCTGCTGCGGTATCGGCTGCCGATCGCCGAGCCGCCGGTACTCGATCAGCCGTCGACAAGTCGGCAGGGTCTGCCGCTGCTGCCGACGCAACCCTTCTGGGTGATGCGCAGGGCGGTCGCTGGGGGGTTCTGCTTCTGAGTTTTACGGGCGAGGAGCACCTCGAGTCGGCCAAGGCGGCATGCCGCCAGCTTCGACAGCGGTATCCGCTTCTGAAGGATTCGTACGTGCGTGAAAAGCCCAATGGATCCGTTGTGCTCGTGGGGCGCTTCCATGCGGTCGACGATCCCGCGGCGAAGCCACTGGCCAAGCAAGTCCAGGCTCTTCAGGATGGCGATGAGCGCCCATTTGCCCGCTCCTTCCTGACGAGGGTAGAGCCAGCCAAGCGAGGGTCCAGCGGTGCGCTCGAACTTCGCCGACTGCGCGAGGAGAACCCCGATGTCCGCGAGTTGTATTCATTGGAGGTTGCGGTTTGGAGCGACTTCGGCTCCGGCGAGATCTCGCTCGAGGAGATTCGGCGGCAAGCAGAGTCTCACACGAAGAAGTTGCGTGCGCAGGGATACTTGGCGTTCTACCAACACGATGATGACAAGCGCATGAGCATGGTGACAGTCGGTGCATTTGGCAAGGATGCATACGACGCAAAGACCATGGTCTATTCCGATGAAGTCGAAGCCATCCGAAAGAACTTTCCAAAACTGCTCGTCAACGGCGAGGAGTTGCTGCGTCCTGTGATGCGCGGATCCAAGGAAGTGACTCCAGAGCGTCCCATCCTGATTTTGGTGCCCAACTGATGTCAACACGACAGCCCGCGAAGAAAGGACCACGAACGCGTGCAGCAGACGAGCCGCCGCCTGTGGGCGGTGATGCGATCGTCGGAACGATGGCCGTTGCAGCGATAGATCGTCCGCTGTTTGGCATGGAGCGAGCATTCGGCACGCTTGGGTCGGCGCTTGCAACGGGTCACTGCCCGCACGCTTGGATTTTTCACGGGCCGTCTGGGATTGGTAAGTGCACGGCAGCGATGCGATTTGCCGCAGTGCTCGTCGACCCGCAGTCGAGTAGCGCAGAGCGCGCGGCTTGTGCGCCGCTGCGGCAGTCGCGCAGTGCAGATCTGCTTCGTGCGGGTACGCATCCCGATGTGCATCTCATTCGTGCGGATCTGGCAGGGTCGAGTGCAGACCGTGAACTCCGCGACCGCAAGCAGGTGAATATTCCCGTGCAGCTGTTGCGCGAGCACATGATTGGAGGGTCCAGTAGTTCAGGCGCGCAGATCGAGGGTGCAATTTTCAAATCCAGTGTCCTTGGTGCGGGCAAGGTGTTCATCATCGACGAGGCTGAACGACTGGAAATGGATGGGCAGAATGTTCTCTTGAAGGTGCTCGAAGAACCGCCCGCGGGAACATTCATCGTGCTCGTTACGAGCAGCCTTGATCGTCTGCTCCCCACGATTCGTTCGCGCTGTCAGTCGATTGGATTTTCTCCGCTGCACGGCGAGCACATGAAGCAGTGGCTGGACAGCAATCTCGGTGAGGTGACGGGAGGGCACCGTGCATTTGTGGAGCAGTATGCAGCGGGTTCGCCCGGCGCAGCCGTGACGGCCGTTGCGATGGATTTGCAATCCCTGCACGGCAGGATCGTTCCCATGATGGATCGACTTGAGCGGGGGGCGTGTCCACTGGATATGTCTGATCTCATGAACGAGTTCGCAGCTGAGGCTGCGGAGGCGGCAGTGAAGGCGAATGAGAACGCAAGCAAGGAGGCCGCCAATCGCCGCGCGGCCGGCATTGTGTTCTCCGTGATCGGTGCGGAGGTTCGGCGCCGCATACATGCTTCGGCAACACAGCCGCAGCGGCTTCGCTATTGGGCACGCGTGCCGATGGTGATCGCAGATACCGAGCGCATGCTGCAGGCGAATGTCAACCAGAAGTTGGCGTTGGCAGAGTTCGTCGCGGCCTGGGCTGCATTGGACGTGCCGCAGGCGGGCGTGGCGCGAGGACAGCGCACGTGAGCGAGTCGATCGAGGTGGAGCGTGTATTCCTGCTCCGAGGGATGCCCGATCTCGTCGCTGCGGACTGTTGGCGGATCGAGCAGGGATACCTGGTGGGTGCAGAGGCTGTTGGCGGACGCCTTCGCCGAACCACAATGCCTGATGGATCGGTGGTGCATCATCACACCCAGAAGCTTGGCAGCGGACGGGTGCGAGTCGAACGTGAGACGACGATCGACAGTCATGCTTTCGATGCCCAGTGGGGCAACACACACGGAAGGCGAATCAGCAAGATTCGCCATCGTGTGCCGTTCGATGGTTTGATCTGGGAAATCGACCAGTTCACGGACCTGCCGTTGGTGCTTGCGGAGGTGGAACTGCCGAGCGAACATCACCCGCTGCGGATTCCCTCCTGGTTGGAGCATCTGATATGCCGTGAGGTGACTGAGGACGATCGTTATCGCAATTTCATGTTGGCCGTTCATGGACCGCCCGATGAGTCGGCGACCCGATAGACTGCAGCGCCTCGGAAAACGACCCATGACAACGTTCCAGTGCAAGATCGTGACTCCCGCAGATTCGGTCCTTGACGAAGAAGCCAAGTATGTGACCTTTCAGGCATTTGATGGGCAGCGTGGTGTCATGCGGGGTGCATCGCCGTTCCTCGCCAAACTCGGTGGCGGTCAGTGCCGCATCGACACGGCGTCCGGCACTAAGCGGTACGTCCTGAACGGTGGATTTGCACAGATGAATGCCGACACGCTGGTGCTGCTCGCAGATGGTGCGGAAGAAGTGGGGTCCATCAAGCTGGATGAAGCAACAAAGCGCGTCTCGGAGGCGGATGCCAAGGTGACGGCGCAGAACGACAAGCCGCTGACGTTGGCGCAGCGCGAGAAAATCGAATCGGAGCAGTCGCTTGCGCGTGCGCGAGTCGCGGCTGTGCGCCGGGCGTGATCATGGTTGGACCAGGAAAGTCTGGGGAGCCAACGCAATCCGCTGCGCGCGGAGAACATGCCGGGCACGAGGGAGTCTCACAGGAAAGCGCGGGGGCACCACCCGAAGTCCCGTGTTCGGATCAGCCCCTTGCGCGCCGCATCGAAGCGCTCGTGTTTGCCGCTGATCGGCCGTTGCCGGATGGGCGCATTGCGGATCTGCTCGGCATCGCCGGGCAAGCGAAGGTTGGTGCGGCGATTCGCGAGGCGATTGATTCGCTGAACGCTGGATATGCAACGGCGGCGAGTGCGTTTCGCATTGAGCAGGTTGCGGGTGGCCGTCAGGTACTGACACAGCCCACCTTCGCGCCCGTGGTTGCACGGCTTCGTGGTGAACGGCAGCAAGCGCGTCTGACGCAACCTGCGATCGAGACGCTCGCCATCATCGCCTATCGCCAGCCGATTCAGCGGTCGGAGATCGAAGCAATCCGTGGTGTGGCGTGTGGTGAGGTTCTTCGAGGGTTGCTGGAACGGCGCTTGGTGCGAATTGCGGGGCGTGCCGAAGAACTGGGCCGTCCGATGCTGTATGGCACGACGAACGAGTTCCTCAAGGTGTT
>Ga0194134_10002246_pt1 | contig 23363 bp, 17 predicted proteins | sample TA2KigOff0mmetaG_FD_148602 | JGI IMG/M metagenome (GOLD analysis project Ga0194134, IMG submission 148602) | Freshwater microbial communities from Lake Tanganyika, Tanzania - TA2015056 Kigoma Offshore 0m | ecosystem: Environmental > Aquatic > Freshwater > Lake | place: Tanzania: Lake Tanganyika... | reverse complement strand
CCTTGAAGCGACATGCCCGCCGCACCGAACGCGCTGGCGAACGACCCACGAACCCGGTTGCAGAACGACGACATCATGATGCGCATGGCAGTGCCTTTCACCCCGGTGCCCGCGTTCCGACATGGAACACCCCGGACACCGGTCGGTGCAATGTAGCCCGAGGCATGGGGGTGGCCAAGCGAATTGCCGTCAATTGCGGTGCCAAAGGCGTGATTGCGCGTGGTGCGCCGGCAGGCGTGGTGTGCCCGCAGTCAGTCGGGGTTTGCGCGCTTCTGCCGCGGTTCAGCGCCCTCGGCCCGTGGCGTGCCAAGCCCCCGCACTCACGGCCACACCACCGGCCCAAAGTTCAGCAGCAGCAGCGATACGTCGCCTGTGGTGATCACGCCGTCGGCGTCCAGGTCGCCGATGAGGCTGCCGACATCGCCGATGTAGAGCAGCAGGATGCTCAGGTCGCCGGTGTCGACCTCGCCGCTCAGGTCAAGGTCGCCCAGCGCGTAACTGCAGCTGTCGAGGTGGCCGTCGAGGTTGTCGTCGGGCGCGCCGTCGGCGAAGTCGCAGGTGTCGACGCGCGCGTTCAGATCGCAGTCCCACTCGGGATGGTCGAGCAGGTCGGCCATGTCGAGCACGCCGTTGCGGTTGCAGTCGAGCGCGGGGTTGCGCAGGATGTCGAGCGCGTCGATCACGCCGTTGCCGTCGCGGTCAAGGGAGGGGTCGTCGAGCAGGTCGCAAGAGTCGGGGCGGTTGTTGCGGTTGGCGTCGATGGCGCCGAGGAGGGCGTAGGTGTGGTAGAAGCCGCAGGCGACCTGCGACACGTTGGCAAGGCCCGCGGGGGTGTTCGTCTGGCCGTTGCCGTTGGAGCCCCAGCCGATCAGGGTGCCGTCGTTCTTCAGGGCGTAGGTGTGCACGTAGCCGCAGGCGACCTGCGACACGTTGGCAAGGTCCGCGGGGGTGTTCGTCTGGCCGTTGCCGTCCCAGCCCCAGCCGACCAGGGTGCCGTCGTTCTTCAGGGCGTAGGTGTGGTAGAAGCCGCAGGCGACCTGCGACACGTTGGCAAGGTCCGCGGGGGTGTTCGTCTGGCCGTCGTCGTTGGAGCCCCAGCCGATCAGGGTGCCGTCGTTCTTCAGGGCGTAGGTGTGCAAGTAGCCGCAGGCGACCTGCGACACGTTGGCAAGGCCCGCGGGGGTGTTCGTCTCTCCGTTGCCGTTGAAGCCCCAGCCGATCAGGGTGCCGTCGTTCTTCAGGGCGTAGGTGTGGTATCCGCCGCAGGCGACCTGCGACACGTTGGCAAGGTCCGCGGGGGTGTTCGTCTGGCCGAAGCCGTTGTAGCCCCAGCCGATCAGGGTGCCGTCGTTCTTCAGGGCGTAGGTGTGGTATCCGCCGCAGGCGACCTGCGACACGTTGGCAAGGCCCGCGGGGGTGTTCGTCTGGCCGGAGACGTTGTTGCCCCAGCCGACCAGGGTGCCGTCGTTCTTCAGGGCGTAGGTGTGGGTGGCGCCGCAGGCGACCTGCGACACGTTGGCAAGGCCCGCGGGGGTGTTCGTCTGGCCGTTGTTGTTGAGGCCCCAGCCGACAACCGTATCCGCCTGCCTTCCCGCCACATCACACGAATCAAGCACGCCATTGCCGTTGCAATCAAGCGTCGGCTCATCGATCAACTCATACGCATCGATGAATCCGTTGCGGTTGCAGTCCAGACTCGGGTTGTTCAGGCAGTCGAGCACGTCGAGCACGCCGTTGCGGTCGCGGTCAAGCGCCGGGTTGTCGCGGCAGTCGCAGAAATCGAGATTGCCGTTGCGGTTGTAATCCAGGTTGCGGTTCTCGCCGATCTCTCGCACATCCAGGCGGCCGTTGTTGTCGCAGTCGCCGCCCGGGCCAATGCCCAGGTACGACAGCCGCACGCTCATGCCGCCGCCGGGGCACTCGCCCTGCGTGACCGCCGGGCTTGGCAGCAGCGAAACGGTCATGCTCCCGCCCGCGGCGAAGGCGTTGATGGTGGCCGCAGGAATGGAGAGGGTGACGGTGTTGTCGCCCGCGCTGCAGTTGCGGCCGCCGCTCTCGAAGGCGCGGCCGAGCAGCGTGCTGGCGCCGCCCAGGCCGTCGTTCACGCGCACGGTCAGGTATTCGTTGCTTTCGTCAAAGTCGCCCGTGGCGTTCACCACCAGCGGCACATCGGCGTCGGTGGGCACCAGATTGGTGAAGGTGAAGCTGGCCTGCACGTTGGCGGCGGGGGCGCCGAGGTTGCCGGAGTTCACCTGATACTGCACCGCACCTTGGCAGGTGTCGGGTTGACCGTTGCCGTCAAGGTCGATGGCGCCGTTGTAGAAGATCTCGTCGCCGTCGTAGGTGCCGTTGGCGTTGCAGTCGGACCAGTTCTTCAGGGCGTAGGTGTGGTAGTAGCCGCAGGCGACCTGCGACACGTTGGCAAGGCCCGCGGGGGTGTTCGTCTGGCCGGAGCCGTTGTTGCCCCAGCCGACCAGGGTGCCGTCGTTCTTCAGGGCGTAGGTGTGGGTGGCGCCGCAGGCGACCTGCGACACGTTGGCAAGGCCCGCGGGGGTGTTCGTCTGGCCGGCGCCGTTGTCGCCCCAGCCGACCAGGGTGCCGTCGTTCTTCAGGGCGTAGGTGTGGTTGAAGCCGCAGGCGACCTGCGACACGTTGGCAAGGCCCGCGGGGGTGTTCGTCTGGCCGTAGTAGTTGTAGCCCCAGCCGACCAGGGTGCCGTCGTTCTTCAGGGCGTAGGTGTGGGAGGCGCCGCAGGCGACCTGCGACACGTTGGCAAGGGCCGCGGGGGTGTTCGTCTGGCCGTAGTAGTTGTAGCCCCAGCCGACCAGGGTGCCGTCGTTCTTCAGGGCGTAGGTGTGGGTGGCGCCGCAGGCGACCTGCGACACGTTGGCAAGGCCCGCGGGGGTGTTCGTCTGGCCGTCGCCGTTGTTGCCCCAGCCGACCAGGGTGCCGTCGTTCTTCAGGGCGTAGGTGTGCAAGTAGCCGCAGGCGACCTGCGACACGTTGGCAAGGTCCGCGGGGGTGTTCGTCTGGCCGTAGTTGTTGAGGCCCCAGCCGACACACTGAGTCGTTGCCTGCGCCCACGCCCGTCCAGCCAACCCCGAGGTTACGGCAAGCGCAAGCAGTGGCATCAAGCGCGCGCCACCGCGCGACGCGCGTGACCCACGCACCGCCCCCGACGCCCGTTGAGGCGACATGCCCGCCGCACCGAACGCGCTGGCGAACGACCCACGAACCCGGTTGCAGAACGACGACATCATGATGCGCATGGCAGTGCCTCTCACCCCGGTGCCCGCGTTCCGAAATGGAACACCCCGGACACCGGTCGGTGCAATGTAGCCCCGGATGGGGGTGCGTCCAAACGGGCAGGGGCGAATTTTCGCGACTTTGGCGCGCCTTTCACGCCGCGCGGCTCACGAAACCTTCCGCCTTCCCATCAAGCTCGCCGCCACTGCCAGCATCACGCACGCCCCCGGCCCCGGCACCGCGCTGCCGCTGAGTCGGTACGCCAGATTCACCGGTCGCTCGATCAGGTTGCCGGGCACGCCGAACCCGCCGCCGGGATTCGCCTGAAACGCCTGCGCGGGTGCGCCGAGGTTGCTGATCACCACGCCGACCTGACCCGCGCTGCCAGGCATGATCGCCTGCAGGCCGATGTACCAGCGACCGGCGCCGAGCGTGATGTCGACATCGAAGCCGCACAGCAGGCCGGTGCCGAACGCGGTGTACGCGCTGGGCGCGGCGAGCTGCACCGTGGCGACGGCGTTCGACCAGCCCGCGGCTGCCTGCTGCGGCGAGGCGAACACGCGCGCCACAAGGCCCTGGATGTTGCCGGTGCCGCTCCAGTTGCCGTAGCCCTGGATCACCGCCTCGAAGCGGTCGATGCGGCTCTCGCCCGCGAGCGTGAAGTCGTCGAGCGCGATCAGGTCGTACTGCGGCTGGCCGCTGAAGACCTGCGAGCCGTAGCGGTAGTAGCCCTCGGGGCCGGTGGTGGGCAGGTCGCTGCCGGTGGCGCCGATCTGGTCCCACAGCACGCCGGCGTGCGAGGTGCGTGCGAAACCCGCCGCCGCGGCGAGGGCGATCAAGCCCATGGCCACAGCGCGCCCGATGCCACTCGACCCGTGTTGCATGCCGCGCACAAGACCCTTCAGCTCGCCGAGGGGAAAGGTGATTCGAAAGGGAGGGTGCCCCGGGAGCGATTGCAACCTAGCGCGGGATGGGGCGGGGGCAAGAATGGGTGTCGGGGATTTGTGTGGGGGAGCCAGTGGCGCGTCGCGTTCGTCGGGCTCAGGCAACCCGGCAGCGGCGGATGCGCTTGAACGACGCCGCGGCGGGCCCGCGCTGCGCGCAGAGAAGGTCGTGGCGCGCCTGCAGATTCAGCCAGAACTCGGCCGTGGTGCCGAAATAGGCCGCCAGGCGCAGTGCGGTGTCAGCGGTGAAGGCGCGCGTGCCGCGTACCAGCCGCCCCACGCGATCGGCTGGCATGCCGGTGTCCTTGGCGAGTCGGTACTTCGTGATGCCGAGCGGCGCGAGGAACTCGGCAAGCAGGATCTCGCCGGGGTGCACGGGCTTGTGGCGGATGGGGCGTCGGGGCATGGGAGATTCGCGAGATACTAACGCCTTGCGTGAATAGCGCGCCGCCGCCGAATTTCCGGCTCTGGCGGAACCTCGCTTTGGAGCCCCACGATGCAGACAAATCGAAAGGAGACGGACCTCGCGGCCCGTCCCCTTGGATTCTGCACTTGATTGCTCCGCGCCCGCTCAGCGATCGAGCAGCATCTCGGCGTAGGTCGGCAGCGGCCACAGATCCGCCGGCGTCCACTTCTCGATGCCGTCGCAGAGCTCGCGCAGCTTGGCCATGGCCGGCACCACCTCGTCACGGCACTGGCGCATGTGCTTGGCGGTGTCGTCGTACTCCTTTGCCTCGGCCTTCTCGAGTTCGGCGAGCGCGGCGCGCATCTTGGCCAGGCTGTTGACCCAGCTCCGAAGCGCGTTCTCCTCGTCGGGGCACTCCACGCCGGCGGCGCGGCTGCTGCCCACCGCGTCGGCCAGCTCGCACTGGGCGCGCGTGGCGGCCGGCAGGATCTGTGTGCGCACCATGGTCGCGAGCGTGCGAGCCTCGATGCCGACCACGGTGACGTAGAGCTCCATCAACACCTCGGCGCGCGCGTGCAGCTCCTTGCTGCTGAGCACGCTGTACTTGTTGAACAGGTCGCGGGCCTTCTTGGTGTCGAAAGCGGGCAGCGCCTCGGCGGTGCTGCGCATGTTCGGCAGGCCGCGCTTCTCGGCCTCCTTGTGCCACGCCTCGCTGTAGCCGTCGCCGTCGAAGCAGACGCGGCGGTGCTTCTTCACGATCTCCTTCAGCACGGCGCGCACGGTCGCGTCGAGCTTGGCGGCGCTGGCGTTCTTGCCGGCCTTCTTCTCGATCTCGGTCGCGATCGCGTCGAGACTCTCGGCGATGATCGTGTTCAGCACGGTGTTCGGCCACGCCACGCTGGCGGTGCTGCCCACGGCGCGGAACTCGAACTTGTTGCCGGTGAAGGCGAAGGGGCTCGTGCGGTTGCGGTCGCTCGCCGCGCGCGGAAGCAGCGGCAGGGTGCCGGCGCCGAGATCGAGCTCGCCACCCTTGATCGTCTTCTTCGGGCCCGATCCCTCGAGCTGATCCAGGATGTCGGTGAGCATGCTGCCGAGGTAGATGCTCATGATCGCCGGCGGGGCCTCGTTGGCGCCGAGACGGTGATCGTTCGCCGCGCTCGCGATGCTGGCGCGCAGCAGATCGGCGTGCGTGTCGACCGCGCGGATCACGCCGCACAGGAAGGTGAGGAACTGCAGGTTGTGGTGCGTCTCCTCGCGCGGATCAAGCAGGTTGATGCCGGTGTTGGTGGCAAGGCTCCAGTTGTTGTGCTTGCCGCTGCCGTTCACGCCCGCGAAGGGCTTCTCGTGCAGCAGGCACTCGAAGCCGTGCTCGCGCGCGGTCATCTTCAGCACGTGCATGCAGACCATCTGGTGGTCGCAGGCGATGTTCGAGAGCTCGAAGGTGGGCGCGATCTCGTACTGGCCCGGCGCCACCTCGTTGTGGCGGGTCTTCACCGGCACGCCGAGCTCGAACAGGCGCTCCTCGACCTTGCTCATGAAGCTGATCACGCGGTCGGGAATGGCGCCGAAGTAGTGGTCATCGAGCTGGTGGCCCTTCGGCGGCATGGCGCCGACGAGCGTGCGACCCGTGATCATGAGATCCAGGCGCTGCTTGAACAGCTCGCGATCGATCAGGAAGTACTCCTGCTCGCAGCCCAGCGTGGCCACGACCTGATTCACCCCCTTGTCGGTGCCGAAGATCTTCAGGATGCGCATCGCCTGCTCGCTGACCGCGCGGATCGAGCGCAGCAGTGGCGTCTTCTTGTCGAGCGCCTCGCCGGTCCAGCTGACGAACGCGGTCGGAATGCAGAGCGTGGTCACGCCACCGGGGTTGCGCAGGAGGAAGGCGGGGCTTGTGGGATCCCACGCGGTGTAGCCGCGCGCCTCGTAGGTGTCGCGGATGCCGCCGCTGGGGAAGCTGCTCGCGTCGGGCTCGCCCTGGATGAGCTGGCTGCCCGAGAGCTTCTCGATGGCGGTGCCGTCACCCAGAATGCTCAGGAATGCGTCATGCTTCTCGGCAGTCATGCCGGTGAGCGGCTGGAACCAGTGGCAATAGTGCGTGGCGCCGTTGTCGATGGCCCAGTCCTTCATGGCCACGGCCACGGTGTTCGCCACCGCTGGGTCGAGCGCGCGACCATCCTGGATGGTCTTCTGCAGGCTCGCGTAGACGTCGCTCGGAAGGCGCTTCAGCATGGTGTCGCCGCTGAAGATGAGCGTGCCGTACACGTCACTGGCTCGGGTCTGGGTGCTTCCGTTCACGCTGTGCTGCTGGCTGGTCCGCGACATGGCCTTCTCGTTCCTTCGAGTTTGGGTGCGCCGCGTCCCCGGCGGTCGGGGACGGATCTGGCGAGCATAGCGTGGCCCCAAACGGGTTCGGATCTGGAAAAGTCGCTTATTTCAGCAGCCGCTCCGCGCTGCCCCGTGCGGCGGGTCAGTGATCGCGTGGGCCGCGCGGCTGGCGCTTTTTCAGACGGCCGGTGCCGAAGGTGTCGCCTCCCAGCCAGCCTTTCCACCAGAAGTAGCCAAGGAATCCAAGCGCGGTGCACAGCATGAGCCCAAGCGCGAAGGGATAGCCCAGATGCCAGTCCAGTTCGGGCATGTTCCACGGGCTGTTCTGGGGATCGAAGTTCATGCCATAGACGCTGGCGATGAATCCCAGGGGAATGAAGATCGTCGCGATGACCGTGAGGAACTTGTTGACCTCGCCGAGCCGGTTGCTGGTCGCAGTCAGGTAGATCTCCATCAGGTCGCTGGCCATGAAACGGTCGGTCTCGAGCAGGTCCATCAGTCGCGCGACGTGATCCTGCGCGTCGCGCAGGTAGGGGCGCAGTTCGGCCCCGTAGACGCTGTCGAGTCCGCTCATCGCGGCCACGGCGTCACGCATCGGCCACACCGCGCGGCGAATGCGCATCAGGTCCACCTTGATCGCGCGGATGTCGTGGATCTGCGCCACGTCCACGTCGTGCACGATGCGCTCCTCGAGTTCCTCGAGGCGGTCGCCCATGTCGCTGACCAGCGGGAAATACGCGTCGATCACCGTGTCGATGAGCGCGTAGGCCAGATACGCCGTGTTGCTGGAGCGCACGCGGCCGCGGCCCGAGCGGATGCGCTCGCGGATCACGCTCAGGCAGTCGCCCGGCGCCGTGGCCTGAAAGCTCACGACCGCGCGATCGGTCAGGTACAGGCTGAGCTGCTCGCTCTCGAAGCGAACGCCGTCGCGATGCGACTGCGGCATGGGCACCACAAGGAAGGTGCTCTCGCCGTAGCTCTCCACCTTCGCGCGCTGCGTGGTGTCGGTCACGTCCTCCATCGCCAGCGGGTGAATGCCGAAGATCGACTGGACCTTCCGGAGGATTTCCTCGTCTCCGAAGCCATCAACGTTCAGCCAAACCACGGGCCATTTCGTGAGCAACGCGCGCACTTCCTCGGGCTGGCCGATCGTGACTTCCTCGAACCCGCTGGGTGAGAAGCCGAACGCGGTCAGCACCGGCTTGGCCGAGCCCGGCTCCACCTGCAACGTGCCGGGCGGCAGGTTCAGGTTCGGCATGCGCCGATGCTTGCGGCGCGCGGGGATGGGGACCTTCACCCAGCTCATTCCAAGCACCGTACCGCGGGGGCTGGTGAGCCTCAACCACCGGGCCGGTTTGGATTCAGTTTTTTCCTGCGCTCCACATGCACCACACCATCCATCCGGCAAGCGCCGCGCGAGCGGTCCAGGCGACGGTGCGGATCCAGTTCGTGTCCACGAGTCGTGTGTGCGCCGATGCGTCGAAGCCCTGCGACAGCTGCGCGTGGCAGGGCACGCTGATGAAAAAGGTCACGCCCCACAGCAACGCCACGAGGCCAGCACCGACCCATGGCATCCAGTTGGGCACGGCGGCGGGCCGCTGCACGAGCAGAAGTCCCGCCAGCGCCGCCTCGATCAGCATCATGGGGCCCACAAGCGGGGTGATCCAGTTCGAGTGCAGGCGCTCGTACGCGGCGAAGTTCTCTGTGCCGACCCTGGACATCAGGGGGTAGTGCACGACCTGGATCGTCCAGATGAGGCCGGCGAGGAAGCAGCTGACCGCGAACTGCGCCAGAAGCAGGGGCATGTCGCAGCCTTCGACCGCGCAGGTTCGCGGGATTCGCCGGCGCTCACGTCACTTCAAGCCAGCGAAGCGCGCCCGTGGCCGGTTCAAGCAGTGCCACGGTGTAGGGGTGCGCGCGGTGCAGGGCCCCGGGATTGATCACTCGGACGCCTTGCACCATGTCGTCGCGCCGCTCGTGGGTGTGGCCGTGCAGCAGGAAGTCCGGGCAGTCGGCGAGGATTCGTGAGAGCAGTCGTGCGTTGTCGCCATGCGTGAAGGCGACGCGGCGCCCGTCCACGTGCAGTTCGCCACTTGGGTGCTGTGCATCCAGGTCGATCGAGGCGGCATAGCGGCCAAGCACGCCGAAAGGGTCGCAGTTCCCGAAGGTCACGTGCGCGGGCAGGCCCGCGAACAGGTCGAGCACTTGCTCGATCTCCATGTCGCCGCAATGGATGAACTCGGTGGCGCCCGCGTGCTGCAGCAGTTCGATCGCGTGACGCGTGCGCTCGATCTCGCTGTGGCTGTCGCTCAGGATGCCCAGCAGGGTGCCCATCCCGGCATCCTGCCCGTGCCGCGCCACGCCTGCAAGGGCCGCTAGCCTTTCCGCCCATGTCGACCGCCGGAACCATCGTGACCCGATTCGCCCCCTCGCCCAGCGGCCACCTGCATGTGGGCGGCGCTCGCACGGCGCTCTTCTGCTGGGCCTATGCCAAGGGTCGCGGCGGCAAGTTCCTGCTGCGCATCGAGGACACCGACCAGAAGCGTTCGAGCGACGCGGCGAGCCTCGGCTTCCTGAAGGACCTGAAGTGGCTGGGGATCGACTGGGACGAGGGCCCCGCGTTCGAGGGCTGCGGTGGAGGGCCGAACGGTCCGTACTTCCAGAGCGAGCGCGTGGACACCTACAACCGCTACCTGACGCAGCTTGTGGACGCCGGCAAGGCCTACTACGCGTTCGACACTGCCGAGGAACTTGAGAGGAAGCGCGCGGCCGCCAAGGCGGCGGGCGTGGCATACCGCTACGACGGCAGCGAGAGCATCGCGCGCCCGAAGGTGGAAGTGGAGCGGCTGCTCGCGGAGGGGCGGCCCGCGGTGATCCGCTTTCGCACGCCGGTCGGGCCGATCACGATCAAGGACGAGATCCTGGGCGAGGCCACGCTGCCCGCAGGTGAGGTGGACGATTTCGTGATCCGCAAGGCGGACGGCTTCCCGACCTACCACTTCGCGGTGGTGATCGACGACGAGCTGATGGGCGTCACGCACGTGCTGCGCGCGCAGGAGCACTTCAACAACACGGCCAAGCACATGGTGCTGCAGGACGCGCTGGGATTCCGGCGTCCGACCTACGGGCACTTGCCGCTCATCTTCAATCCCGACGGCAGCAAGATGAGCAAGCGCGACAAGGACAAGGTGCTGCGCAAGACCGTGACCGAGCGCAAGCTGGCCGAGCCTCCCGCCGGCACCGTGGGCGCCGAGCGCTGGAAGGCCTGGCTGGCCGACAAGAACACGCAACTCGACTACGAGGAGGCGAACCGGCTCGCCACGGCGCTTGACGTGCCGCTGCCCGAGATCAACGTGGACGACTTCCGTCGCAGCGGCTACCTGCCCGAGGTGGTGTGCAACTTCCTGGCGCTGAACGGCTGGAGCCCCGGCGAGAACCGCGAGAAGTTCGACAACGCGTTCCTGAGGGGGGCTTTCGATCTTTCACGCGTGGTGAAGACGCCGGCGAAGTTCGACCGCGTGAAGCTGCTGAGCTTCGATTGCGACGCGATCACCAGCATGCCGCGCGAGCGTTTCGTGGCGTTGGCGCGCGCGCATGGTGAGGTGTTCCATCCCGAGTTCATGCGCAAGCTCACACCATCGCAGTTCGAGGCGCTGGCTGGAGCGAGTCACGAGCGCTCGAAGACCCTCGACGACATGTTCCGCGGCAACCGCTTCCTGGTGCTGGGCGACGAGGCCTTCGCCTACGACGCCAAGGCCGCCGAGAAGAACCTGAAGACGGGCGAGCCGAGCGGCGTGGCGCATCTGAGGGCGCTGCGGCCGCTGCTCGCCGAGGTGAAGGCGTGGGAAGCGGGCGCGCTCGAGGCGGCGATCAAGCCCTACGCCGACGCGAATGCGGGTGGGCAGCTCGGCAAGGTGGCGCAGCCGCTTCGCGTGGCGGTGAGTGGCGGCACGGTGAGCCCGCCGATCTTCGACACGCTTGCGATTCTGGGTCGCGAAAGCAGCTTGGCACGCATCGACCGCGCGGTGAAGACCTTCGGCTGACCTCGGGGGGTGGGCGCCCGTGAACCTGCACTCAGGGTCTCGCGCATGCCGCGGAGGGCGTCAGCGGAAGGATCGGTTGCGGAACAGCACGTCGTCCGGGAAGCGCACCATGACCTCGAATCCTGGCAGCAGCTCGATCAGCTTTCGCAGCCCGACCTGGCCCTGATACATCTCGTTCTCGTTGTACTCGGTGTAGAGGTGACGCGTGAACTTCAGGGATTCGGTGGCGCCGGCGATCAGATCGGCTTCCGCGCCCTGCACATCGGCCCAGATGAAGTCGATGCGCGTGATCTTGTTGCGCTGCGTGAACGTGTCGAGCTTCATCGTCTCGACCTTCAGGGTCTTGTCGAACTTCACCCACGGATGGAAATCGAGGTGCTTCAAGGGCTTTCGCAGCGATCCCGAGAGGTCCCACTCGCCGCTCTCCGGCATCTGCACTCCCGTCGGGGCCTGATCCGCGCTGCTGAGGTGAAACTCCGCCTCGCCGTCCTCGGCGCTGATCGCCAGCGGCCACAGTTTCACGCGCTTGTCGCGGATGTGCTTCTTGAATCGGGCGCGGGGGCGCGGGTCAGGCTCGAAGGCGTGCACCTGGCACTTCGGGAACATCTTCAGGAAGCGGTCGATCTCGGCGCCGTCGTTGCAACCGATGTCCAGAATGACGGGGTCGGGCCTGCCGATGAGCCGCAGGAAGTCGGCGTCGGCCAGTTCACCTGGCACCAGCGGGGGCAGGGGCTGCATGCGGCCAAGTGTAGAGGTCAGTCGCCGGTCTTCGTGCCGGGCGCGAAGCCGCTCTTGCCCGGCGCGACGGCGGTCCAGTCGCTCCACGTGTTGCTCTGGCCAAGCACCATCACTTCCATGTCGCCGTTGCTCCACAGCCGGAACAGACTCATGCCGTACGGGGTGCTTTCGCTGGCGATCGAGACCACCTTGCAGCGGGGGTCCTGCATGACGGTGGGGGCGGGCCGTGCGGCAAGCAGCATGGCCGCGAAGGCCGCGGACACCAGAGCCGATGGAATGAGCACGCGGCGGGCGGGGATGGTGGGGGTGGTCATGGCGTGTGGATCCTCCAAGGGCCTTCGTCAGCGCTCCGGGCGAATCCGCTACACTCTGTGTCCTTGGACCGTTGGCGCAGTTGGCTAGCGCGTCTCCATGACACGGAGAAGGTCACTGGTTCGAGTCCAGTACGGTCCACTTCCTCAATTTGAGGGTTCTTGCCCGCCGCGGCGCCCGAATGCGCGTCTGGATCGGGCAGTGGCGAAAAGCATGACGGCTGTGCGGATGATCGTCCCAAGAGGGGCCTGTTTCGCTGATCCTTTCGGGATTCTCAGGGCTCTTTTGGGACATGCGCGGATAACTCCGCGAATCCATGTTTCGTATGCAGGGGATCCGAACGCATCTCGCCCGTGTCCTGCTTGCCGCGCCCCTCGCGTGCGCTGGGCAGGCTGCCGGCGACGAATCGTGTCCCACGGATGTCGATGGTTCGAAGTTGGTCGACTTCGGCGATGTCGCATTGGCGCTGCTTGAATTTGGCCCGTGCGCAAGCTGGTACACGGTGCTTGAGCAAAGTCCGGATCCGGTCGTGGTGTACGACGCGGATGCGCGTGCCGCGATCAGCGCGACCGGTCTGCCGTGGCGTGTGCGCGACAATGGCTCAGGCATCGAGATGCTGCTGATTCCGACCGGCTCGTACCAGCGCGGATGCACCGCATCCCTCCAGAACGCTTGCTACTCGGCTGAAAGTCCAGTCCATCAAGTCACGCTGACTCAGGCGTTCTACATCGGCCGCTACGAAGTGACGCAGGCGCAGTGGACCGCGAAGATGGGCAGCAACCCCAGTCATCACAAGATGGCGAGCGACGAGGTTTCGGCCTCGGAAGTTCCGAACCGCCCGGTCGAGAAGATGGGGTTCAACGGCGTGAAGCCGTTCCTCGCGGCCACCGGACTTCGCTTGCCGACCGAAGCGGAATGGGAGTTCGCCTGCCGAGCGGGCACCACGACGGCGTTCCACGGTTCCGCCGCGATGCCCGCAGGCACCAACGACGATGTCGAGGCGGACGCTCTGGGATGGACCTCGGAGAACAGCGCCGCGCAGACGCGTCCTGTGGGAGGCAAGGCCGCCAACGGTTTCGGTGTGCATGACATGTCCGGCAACGTCTGGGAGTTCGTCGCGGACTGGTTCGGCGCCTACCCGGCTGCGCCCGTGACCGACCCCACCGGTCCCGCAACCGGCACCACCTGCATCGTTCGCGGAGGCGCCTTCGACTTCGGCGGGGCGGTCTTCCTTCGATCCTCCTATCGCTCGTCCGGACTGACCACCTTCTTGAGCAAGAGCACGGGTTTCCGGGTCGCCAGGAATCCGTAGTTCTCGCTCGCGCGGGCCGCTCTGGCCCTGGTGGAACGGGTCGAATTCGTGCTTTCCGCGTGGAACTCCGCCGTGGCGGGACTAGATTGATTACATGGACCCGGTCTGCGCGGTGATGTCGGTGGTGCTTGCCGGGGTGCCGAACTTCGCGGCCCCTGTGGATGTCGCGTTGACGGAAGGGCACTTCCCGACGCGACCCGCCATGGCGGACTTCAATGGAGACGGTCGCCTGGATCTGGTGGTGCCTGGCCGCAACGCCAACGGCCTCGTGGCGGTCGTGCGGGGGCAGCCGGGCGGCTTCGCGCTGGAGGGCACGATTGCCGTGGGCCTGCAGACCGACTGGGCCGAGGCCGCGGATCTTGATGGCGACGGCGACATGGATGTGGCGCTTGCGGCCCGCGCGCAGCCTGGTGGTGTGGTGATCCTCTGGAACACCGCCGGTGCATTCGAGGCGCCGCATCGCATCGCGCTGGAACGTGAGACGCGTTGCGTGCGGGCGATCGACCTCGATGGAGACGGAAGATTGGACCTGCTGCTTGCGAACGCGAATTCGGGGGGAATCACCTGGATGCGCAACCTTGGCGCGCGAGCCTTCGAGGTGCATTCGAACGCGCGTCTGAATCGATGGACGCAGGGCACCGCATCGCCGAGCGTGGTGTTCCCGCACGATCTCGATGGGGATGGTGTGCACGAGGTCATGGAGTTCGCGGGTGGTGCGAGTCGGTTGAACCTGCGGCGTGCCCGCGGCCCGGGATTCACCGGGGAGCGCGCGTGGTCATTGCCCGACGATGGCGGCGTGATCGGCGTGGCCCTTGCATCGTCGGCGGATCTGGATCGAGATGGTCTCCCGGAACTGCTCACCACCGCGATCAATGGAAGTCGCAACAACCCGGTGTATGTGTGGTCGTTCGCCTCCGATGGAAGCGGCGTCCAGGTGCGGAGCTTCCCAGGCGTCCTGAATGGAACGGCCTGGAACGCGGACGCGGCGGATCTGGACGGCGATGGTGACCTCGACGTGCTGTCCATGACCGTGTCCGATGGGCGCGTGAGCGTGCTGGAGAACATCACCCCGACCGGTGGCGTGCTGGCGCTTGCGCCCGCAGTTCCGATCCTGACGGCGGTGTTTCCGCGTCATGTGGTGCCGGTGGACGTGGACGGCGACGGTCGGTTGGACCTCGTGGTCTGCGACTATTTCGACCATCGACTGCGCGTGTTGCGGAACCTTGGCCCGGGCGTGGCGCCGCAACGACTGGAGCGTGTCGAGCCGGTGGATCTGGTGCCCAAGGATGGTGAGCCCGTCGAGATCGCGTCTTCGCTGCTTGACCTGGGCCCTCCGATGCCCAAGGCCTCCGTGTCGGCAGATGCGGGGGTGGCAAGTCTCACCGGATCGTGCGGCCCGCCAGCAGGTGACTGCAACACCGAGCACGCCGGACCCGGTTGCTTCACCACGCCCTGCTGCGAGAAGGTCTGCACCTTCGACCTGGACTGCTGCAACGTGTCATGGGACGCGGACTGCGTGGAGTTGGCACGCACCGAATGCATCGGACTCGTCTGCCCGAGTCGCGGTGACTGCGCGGCGGGGCATGGCGGGCCCGGATGTGAGGACGCCACCTGCTGCGAGCGCGTGCGGCGACTGGATGCCTCGTGCGGCTCGGTGTGGGACGCGTTGTGCGCGGAACTGGTGCCGCTCGTGTGCACGGGCGAGGCGCCCACGGTCACGCCGCCGGCGAACGCGATTGACGAGAACGAGCCGTGCTTCGAGTGGCGCAATCAGGGCTGCGGCTATCGCGCTGCACCCGTGCACGAGGCGCTGGAACTGGTCACGCCAATCAAGGGTTCCGTGACGGGTGATGGCGCTCGCGACGTGGATGCCTTCGCCTTCTCGGTGGAGGACCGCCGCGCGATTCGGCTTGAGCTGCACGCGGACTTCCCGGCGCAGTTGGTTCTGGCAACTGGACCCTGTGAGGGACCGCTGGACACGATCGCTGAGGTGCTGGTGGTGCCTGGGAGTTCCGCGAGCATCGACCGCGTGCTGGAACCTGGGGCGTACCGGCTCACGATCGGCATGGCGGTCGCCACACGCACGCTTCGCAACGGGCAGCCGTGTCTCGACGTGGAGCCTGGAACCGAGCCACCGGATCCGCCGCCCGTCCCCGGGCACTTCGGAGGCATCTGGTGGTTGCAACCGGAACGTGGCGCGATCGTGGCGTTTGGAGATCTGGATCGCGATGGCCGTGTGGACTTCGGTGACGTGAGCCTTGCGCTGCTGGACTTCGGGCCCTGCAACGCGTGCGACGCCGATCTGGACCAGAACGGCACGGTCGACTTCGGCGATGTGGCGCTGATCCTGCTCTCCTTTGGCGGATGAGCCGGCATGCCCTCGGCAGAGGGTGGTTCCCATGAGGTGGCTGCCACGACAGGCTGATCCATGCTTGCGAAAGTGTGGTGGTGTGGTCACCATGTCAGCATGAAGATCTTCGCCGCTTCCGGAGTCATCACCGCGTTCGTGCTGCTTGCCTGTCAGGGAACGAGCGGATCGGTGCCGGCCGCCTCAGGCAAGTCGAGCGCGACGGGCACGTCCGACAAGGCGTGGGTCACTCTGTTTGACGGCAAGGACCTCTCCAAGTTCCGCGGCTTCCGCAAGGACACGATCCCGCCCGCGTGGGTGGTGAAGGACGGCTGCCTGGTCCACATGAAGAGCGCGGGTGATCACACCGCGGCGGGCGACCTCGTCACGCGGGACCAATACGGAAGTTTCGAACTGGAACTGGAGTGGAAAGTCACGTCGGGAGGCAACAGCGGCATCTTCTATCACGCGGCCGAGGACACGAACAACATCTGGGAGAACGCGCCGGAGATGCAGATCCTGGACGACACCACGCACAATGACGGCAAGAACCGCCTCACGAGCGCGGGCGCCGACTACGCGCTGTATCCCGCGCCCGTGGGCGCGGTGAAGCCCGTCGGGCAGTGGAACCAGGTGCGCATCGTGGCCGACAAGGGCCACATCCAGTACTTCCTGAACGGCGTGAAGACCTGCGACTTCCAGCGTGGCAGCGCGGACTGGACGGCGCGCGTGGCCGCGAGCAAGTTCAGCAAGATGCCGAAGTACGCCACGAACGCCCGCGGTCACATCGGCCTGCAGGACCACGGTGACGAGGTGTGGTTCCGCAACATCCGCGTGCGCGCGCTGGATTGACCGGCGGCGGCGCGCTCAGCTGCGCCACTTGATGCTGCATCCGATGCTGGGGTGCTGTATGGCCGCGGGGGCGCGTCCAGCAAGCACCGTGTCGATGGCCCCGCGCAATTCGCTGCCCGTCACGGGCTCCGCGCTGCGAGGGCGGCTGCCGTCGAGTCGGCCTCGATACGCCAGTCGATGCTGCGCGTCGTACAGGAAGAAGTCCGGTGTGCAGGCCGCGTCGAAGGCCTTCGCGACCTCCTGGGTGGCGTCGAAGCAGTAGGGGAAGGTGTAGCCCGCCTCGCGTGCCTCGTCGGTCATGCGCTCGGGCGCGTCGTCGGGATACGCTACGGGATCGTTGCTGCTGATCGCGACCACCTGGATCGGCTTGCCCTTCAGGTCGCGACCGAGCGCGGCAAGCGCCTCGCGAATGTGCTTCACGTAGGGGCAGTGGTTGCAGAGGAACATCACCAGCACGGGGCGCCCCGCGAGCGTTCGGCTGTCCACTCGGCCACCACCGTTCTGGTTCGGCAGATCGAAGGCTGGCATCAGGGTGCCGAGCGGCCGCATCACGCTTTCAAGAGGGGGCATGGTTCAAATCTCCGGGTGATGGAACGTTTCGGATCGCGACGGGCCAATCGTAGACTGCGGAGATGCCGCAGGTTCGTGACGAGGGCCCGAGCGAGGAGGACATGCGCCGGTACGGCCACGAGGCCGACCCGGATGAAGACACCGTGTTCTGCCATGACTGCGGGGCTCCGATGCACCACGACGCGGAGATCTGCCCGAAATGCTTCTGTTTCACGGGTGCTGACGCGCTGCGGAGGCCGCCTGCCCACGAGCGGTTCCGGCGCGCGGTGATCGTGGCTGTGATCGCGATTCTGGTGGTCGCGCTGCTGATGCCGCTGCTCACGGGGCGTTGGTGGATCTGAAGACGCGAACGGGCCACCCGAAGGTGACCCGTTGCAGTGCCCCGTGTAGGACTCGAACCTACGACCCGCTGATTAAGAGTCAGCTGCTCTACCAACTGAGCTAACGAGGCGAGAGGGCGAAAGATTACTGAGGTGTGGCGCGATCGGCAAGCGCCTCAGGCCTTCGCCTCCGTTTCTCTCAGTCCGTGACAGTGCTTGAACTTCTTGCCGCTGCCGCACGGGCAGGGTTCGTTGCGTCCCACGACCGCCGGCGGTGGACGCTTCACGGATTCGGCGCTTGCGGGTGCGGAGCCAGCCTGTTCACCGGCGGACATGGCCGCTTGCTGCGCGGGACTCGGTTGCGGATCCGCGGAGGGAATCTCGCCGCCAGCCGCCGGAGGTCGTGCCTGCACCTGCGGCACAAGGCGGCCCTTGAACGCGACCTCGGCCACGCGATCCCGCACGCCCTGCAGCATCTCCTCGTAGAGGCGCGCCGCCTCCTTCTTGAACTCGATGCGAGGGTCCTTCTGGCTGAACGCGCGGAAGCCGATCGCGTCGCGGATCTGGTCCATCGCGCGCAGGTGATCCTTCCACGCGTTGTCGACCGTCTGCAGCACCACCCAGCGCTCGAAGTGCGTCAGTTCGGCGCGATGTGCCTCGCGAAGGTGCGCGCGAACGAAAGCCTCCGCGTCAGCCTCGGCATCCTCCAGTTCGCGTTCCGAGAGCCGAGCCATGCCCTGCGCCTCGAACCATGCGGCGATCGCCGCCGGCGAGCGACCTGCCGTCAGGCACTCCTTAGCGTGGGCCTCGAAGCGCGCGTCATCCCACGTCATCGCCGCGTCGACCAGCAGCTTTCGGATCTCGCGCGGGTCCGAGGTCGGCATGGCGTCCGGCTTCCAGTCGAGTCCGTAGCGCGTACTGGCCCAGTGGCAGAACTGCGGCAGCGCCTGCGGGTTCTGCGCCTTGATCTGCGCGGCGGTGAACTCGATGGCGAAGTCGATGCCGTAGCAGCGTTCGCGCTCGGCATAGGCCTTGCGTGCCTCGGCCACCAGAAGCTCGGCTGCCTGGTCCGGCCCATCCACGCCCTGAAAGCGGGCGGGATCGAGCTGCACACCCACGATACGTTCCATCCAGGTGGCCATCTCGCGGATGCTGAAGTCAGGCACCAGGAACGATTTCACCGGCGACATGTCGATCGCCTCGAAGTTGCCTGAAGCCGCGGCCTCGATGGCGCGGCGCACGGCTTCGCGGTCGCCCGCACGCACACGGTCGGTGTCGAGCTCGCACCCGTAGGTCTCGCGCGCCCACTTGGCCATGCCCGAGGCGTCGAAGTCGGCGGCCTCGCCCTCGGTTGGCATGAACTCAGTGACCGCGATCTCGATGCGACCCTGCGCCTCCTCCTTCGCGTCGTTCAGGATCATGCGCTCGGCCTCGGCCGGCTCCTTGCGACGGAAGCGGGTGGGCTCGATCGTCACGTTGAAGTGCTCACGCGCCCACTCGGCCAGGCACTTGCCCGCGTGGTCGGGACCCATGTACAGATGCGCCGCGTCACGGCAGCAGTCCTCGGCAAAGCGCAGCACCAGATCGCGCACACCACGGCTCTCGAGCACCGGCTGGCGCATGCCGTAGAAGCCGCGTCGCTGGAACTCCATGGGCTCGTCGTACTCCAGGATGTTCTTGCGCATCGTGAAGTTGCGCTCCTCGACCTTGCGCTGCGCCTTCTCCACGGCGCGGCTGAGCATCGGGGCCTCGATGTGCATGCCCTCCTTCATGCCAAGCTTCGAGAGCAGGCCCAGCGTGGCCTTGCCCGCGAACATCTTCATCAGGTCGTCCTCGAGGCTGAGGAAGAAGCGGCTGCCACCCTGGTCACCCTGACGGCCGCTGCGGCCTCGCAGCTGGTTGTCGATGCGGCGACTCTCATGGCGCTCGGTGCCCACGATGTGCAGGCCACCCATCGCCTCGACGCTGGTCCAGAGGGCCAGCCGGTGCAGGCGGAATCCGCCGTGCGCATCGAGCTCCTTCAGCAGGTCGGCTTCCTTCAGCATGGCCACGCGCTTCTCGCTGAGTTCCGTGTGCTCCAGCGTCCAGTGCCGCAGCAGGGCAAGTCGCGCCGCGGCGTCATCCATCGCCGCGACTTCCTTGCGGTCCATCTTGACCCGGTTCACCAGCAGGTGGCGATCCACGGCGGCCAGAATGGCCTCGTCGGACATCGAGGCGTCGATCTCGCGCGGTGCAAGGTTGCGGCGCTTCCAGTGCTCGACCAGCGCCGCGCGCTCGATGCGACCCAGCTTGATGTCGGTGCCGCGGCCCGCCATGTTCGTGGCGATCATCACCGCGCCGAGCTGGCCCGCGCCCGCCACGATCTCGGCCTCGCGCTCGTGCTGCTTCGCGTTCAGCACCTCGTGCTTGATGCCGTATCGCTTCGAGAGCAGGCTGCTCAGCAGTTCGCTCTTCTCGACGCTGGTGGTGCCCACCAGCACCGGCCGGCCCGCGTCGTGCATGCGCGCGATCTCGTCCAGGATCGCGTTCCACTTGTCCTTCTCGCTCAGGTAGACCTGATCCTCGCGGTCCTGACGGCGCACCGGCTTGTTCGTGGGAATGCTCACCACGTCGAGCCGGTAGATCTCGTGGAACTCGGTGGCCTCGGTGTCCGCGGTGCCGGTCATGCCGGCCAGACGCTTGTAGAGCTTGAAGTAGTTCTGGATCGTGATCGTGGCCATCGTCTGCGTCTCTTCCTTGATCCGCACGCCCTCCTTGGCCTCGACCGCCTGATGCAGGCCGTCGGACCACTGCCGTCCGATCATCTTGCGGCCGGTGTTCTGGTCCACGATCACCACGCCAAGCTGCCCGTCCTCGTCGGGCGCGATCACATAGTCACGGTCGCGCTGATAGACCACGTGCGCGCGGATCGACTGCTCCAGCAGGTGGGGCATGTCGATGTTCTCGCCCACGTAGAAGCTGCCCACGCCTGCGATCTTCTGCGCCTCGCCGATGCCGTCGTGCGTGAGCACGGCCTTCTTCTTGTCCAGTTCGACCTCGAAGAACTGCGTGTGTCCGTCACGCTGCTTCTCGAGCTGCGGCAGTCGCTCGCGCGCGGCCTGCATGGCCTTCTTCAGCTCTGGCACCTTCGTACGGTCGCGCGCGTTGCGGATGTCGCCCTCGAGGCCGCTGAGTTCGACGCGGCAGGCCTGCACGGCCTCGTCGGCCGCGGTCCAGGGCTTCTGGCGTTCCACCAGCTCGCGGGCGATGCGATCCGCCAGCTCGTAGCGCGGCGTCTGGCGCTCGGCCAGACCGCTGATGATCAGGGGGGTGCGTGCCTCGTCGATCAGGATGCTGTCGACCTCGTCCACGATCGCGAAGTCGCGCCGGCGCTGCACCTGGTCCTCGGCCCGCAGCTTCATGTTGTCGCGCAGGTAGTCGAAGCCGAACTCCGCGGTGGTGCCGTAGACCACGTCGCATCGGTACGCCGCACGCTTGCCCTCGTGTCCCTGCATGTGCGTGGGATGGATCGCGCCCACGGTCAGTCCAAGCGCGCGGAAGAAGGGGAAGGTCCAGTCACGGTCACGCTGCACCAGGTAGTCGTTCACCGTGACCACGTGGACCTGCTTGCCCTCGCAGCAGGCGAGATAGCAGGCCAGCGGTCCCACGATGGTCTTGCCCTCGCCGGTCTTCATCTCGGCGATGCGGCCCTCGCTGAGCACCACGCCACCGATGATCTGCACGTCGAACGGCCGTGCGCGGAAGGGCGGACGGCTCTCGGGGTGCAGCACGCGGACGGCTTCGTACAGCGCGGGGGGAATGTCGATCAGCTGCCATCCGGGAATCGGATGGGTGCATCCCAGCAGCGATTCCACCGGCTCGGCCGCGGGCGCCGCATCCATCTGGGCCTTCGTGGCGTCGTACAGCGCGCGCGCATCGGCGGGCAGGGTCGCGGGGTCGAATCCGGACTCGGGATTGAAGATGTTCCGGATGCCCACCGCGCGGTCCATCGCCTCGCGTGCGACGGCGAAGATCTCAGGCATCAGGTCGAAGGGCTTCTCGCCGGCCTTCACACGCCTGCGGAATTCCTCCGTCTTGTCGCGAAGCTGCGTGTCGGTGAGGGGACGGATGCCCGCCTCGAGTTTGCCGACCGACGCCACCACGCGCAGGTAACGCTTGACCATGCGCTGGTTGCGGGTGCCGAAGATCTTGCGAGCGAGTGAACCGAAAATGGGGACGCCCATGGCGAATGCTCCGAAAGGCGACGCGGCGATGGCCGCGCGGCCGAGGGTTCTGGATCAGGATTGTGCGAGTGCGGACGCGAACCGAGGGTTCAGCGCACCGGCGGGGGCAGGTCAAGCGTGCGCCATCCGGCGGGTGCCGAGACGCAGGCGATCGCTCCCGGAGAGACACGGCCAAGCTTGTCGGTCGAGACCGGAGCGGGGCGCGAGGCCTCGCCGGCGTCGATCGTGCAGGCGGCGCCGGAGTTCACCACGCAACGGAGCGCGGGGCAGGTTCCCATGCACGACGAGGGGGTGCCGCCGGCCGTCGCGGCCGCGAGCGTCATGGTCAGCAGCATGGCCGCGGCGACAAGCGCTGCGGCGCGAAGCGGCTGAAGCCGTGTGGTCGTCTGCATTGGGGAAAGCATATCGGCTCTTCGAGCATTGTCAGGCGAAACCCTACGATGCCCGCGTGGAAACATCCGGTTCGACCCGAACGCTTCGCGTGGAAGGCATGGACTGCGCCGGATGTGCAGTGTCGGTACGAACGGCGCTGGAACGCGTTTGCGGCGTGAAAACGGCCGAGGTGGACTTCGCGGCGGGTCTCGCCTCGGTCACCGGCGATGCGGCAAGCGACGCGATGCTGCGGGCGGTGGAGCAGGCTGGTTACCGGGCGGTCGAGGTTGAATCCTTCGAGGACCCCGAACTTCTCCGCGCGTCGGTGGAGGCGCGACAAGCGCATGCCGAGCGTGCATGGAAGCGGCGCGCGCTCACGGGCGTCTGCATCTGGGTGCCCATGGAGACGCTGCACTGGATCGGCGCAGGCGCGCATTCGCACGACGGTTGGTTGCCTCTGGCGTTGCTGGTGGGCGGCACGCTCTCGATGGTGTTGGTCGGCGCGGGCTTCTGGAGCAGCGCATGGAGCGTGCTTCGCAAGGGCCGATCGAACATGGACGTGCTGATCGCGCTGGGCGCCACCGCGGCGTACATGGCCAGCGTGATCACGTGGTTCGCGCAGCGCGAAGGCGCCTTGAAGGGGCATCCGCTCTGGTTCAGCGAGTCGGCGGCGTTGCTCGCGATCATCTCGATCGGTCATTGGCTTGAGGCCAAGACCACGCGCCGAGCAGGTGCGGCCATTCGCGAATTGCTCCAGTTGCAGCCAGACGAGGTCGAGCGCGTCGGGTCCGACGGCGAGGCTGTTCGCGTATCGATGCAGGATGTGCGGCCCGGCGATCTCGTTCGCGTGCGACCTGGGGGCCGTGTGCCTGTGGATGGGTGCATCGAGTCGGGCGCGGCCGATCTGGACGAGTCGGTGATCTCGGGCGAGTCCCTTCCCGTCACGCGACGCACAGGCGACCTCGTCGCGGCGGGCACCCTGAACTTGACCGGACTGATCGTGGTGCGCGTGAGCGCCGGTGGTCGTGTGACCAGCCTGATGCGCGTGGCGTTGATGGTGCAGCGCGCGCAAGCCAGTCGTGCCCCCATCCAGGCGCTTGCGGATCGGGTGGCCGGCGTGTTCGTGCCCGTGGTGCTCGCGATCGCGGCGGTCACCCTGCTTGGTTGGGGGATCGCTGGTGATTGGTCGACTGGGGTGCTGGCTGCAACGTCGGTTCTCATCATCTCGTGCCCATGCGCGCTCGGGCTGGCCACGCCCATGGCGATCATGGCAGGCGCCGGCGAGGCAAGCCTTCGAGGCGTGCTGGTGAAGGAGGCGGCGGCGCTGGAGCGGGCCGGGCGCGTGCAGCG
>Ga0194134_10002228_pt1 | contig 23472 bp, 21 predicted proteins | sample TA2KigOff0mmetaG_FD_148602 | JGI IMG/M metagenome (GOLD analysis project Ga0194134, IMG submission 148602) | Freshwater microbial communities from Lake Tanganyika, Tanzania - TA2015056 Kigoma Offshore 0m | ecosystem: Environmental > Aquatic > Freshwater > Lake | place: Tanzania: Lake Tanganyika... | reverse complement strand
GAAGGCGCGGACATAATGAGGGCGATGAACCAAGCTTTACACAACCAAGAATGTATAAATTAATTGATGCCAAGCGCTCAACTCGAGTTCTCTATGCCGAAGCCCTAGTTGGACGTGGCGATATCACCCAAGAAGAGTCTGATGAGATTGCAAAAGAATTCCAGGGTCAACTAGAAGCAATCTTTAATATGGTTCATGACAAACTTCCAGAAAAACCTGCATTCAATAAATTAGAAGAGTTAGATCCGCTAAAGGCAAATACTGCAATTAGTGAAGAGATTGCTAGAAAGATTGCTGCCACTCAAGTTGCAACGCCACAAGGATTTAAAGTTCATCCAAAACTTGCTCCACAATTGCAACGACGCGTAACAATGCTTGATGATGGAACCATAGATTGGTCAGGTGGTGAGATGCTGGCCCTTGGCTCTCTACTACTCGAGGGCCACACCGTAAGGCTTGCAGGTCAAGATGTTGGTCGTGGAACTTTCTCTAATCGCCATGCCGTAATTCGTGATTATGAAAATGGGTCAGAGTGGATCCCACTTCGCGAGCTAATCAGTGGAAGTACTCATCTATTTGTCATTGATTCATTGCTTTCAGAGTATGCCGCCCTTGGCTTTGAATATGGATACTCACTAGAGCGTGAAGATGCTTTAGTTCTATGGGAGGCTCAATTTGGTGATTTTGCCAATGGAGCACAGACCATTATTGATGAATTTATCTCTTCATCGCTGCAGAAATGGGGCGAGAGATCATCGCTAGTAATGCTTCTACCTCACGGTTATGAAGGGCAAGGACCTGATCACTCTTCTGGTCGCATTGAACGATTCCTCACTCTCTGCGCCGAAAACAATATGAGTGTGGCACAGCCAACGTCTGCAGCATCCTATTTCCATCTATTGCGCTGGCATGCGAAGAATCCCGCTCGATGTCCTTTGATTGTTTTTGAACCTAAATCAATGTTGCGACTTAAAGCAGCGGCCTCCAAACTCTCTGATTTCACATCAGGAACTTTCCAGCCATTAATCGGCGACTCGACAGTCACAAATGCACAGCGCATCATCATGTGCAGTGGAAAAATTTATTGGGAGCTCCTTGCTGAGCGTGCAAAACTTTCAGATACCTCAACCGCAATTGTCCGCGCTGAACAGCTCTATCCACTTCCAATAAATGATATGGTCGCTGAAATCAGCAAACATCCGGGCGCACAACTTCTTTGGGTACAAGATGAACCTGCCAATCAAGGTCCTTGGCCATTCATCCAAGCTAACTTGTCCGAACATCTTGGTGGTCGCGCTATGCGTCGCGTTTCTCGTCGTGCGGCAGCAAGTCCTGCGACAGGAAGTATCTATGTACATGAAGAAGAACAGAAAGTGCTTATCGCCGAAGCTTTTGCACGCTAATATTTTTATTTCGCTCTTTTATTACGGAAAAGAACTTTCCCGCGAGTCTCGTGGGCCGGAATGTAGCCCCATTCACGTGAATGACTTATTCGATTCTCCACATCAGGTTCGCGATTATCGCCTTCAACCCAATATGCCCCGCTATGTGATTTCTGGATCCGCTTTATGAAGAAGATTCCTGGCATTTCTTCCCGTTCGATAACTACGACAGCAGTGAGCGGTAGTTCGGGTGCGATTTCTGGGAACCATCTTACAAGCAAGATGTCGCTATCTTTATAGGTTGGCGCCATGGAGTTTCCGGCAACTCTCACGCGACGAAGCCCCAGAACGCCATTTTTCGTCATGACGGATAGTCTTTCACTAACACGATCGTCTTACGAAGTACTGAGCATATGCTGACACTTCATGCACATTGCGATCTACCTTGCGGCGTCTACAATCCCGCATAAGCGAAGATTGAAGCTCAATCGGTTAAAGCATGTATGGAGAAGTACGCAGCTTCATCAGATCCAGATTTCAAAGCGCGAGCAGTCTCAATCAAAGAAGCTCGTTCCAACATGGTCAAAGATTATCTCTGGGTTTTGTGGACTGATTACTTCAAGCCCAACCATTTCGAAGCACACCCACAACTTCATGGCCTTTTCAATAAAGCAACAAAACTTGCTGGTGCTGCAGGCACAAAAGGAACTGTTGATGTTGCCGTTGGAGATAAATTGATTGCCAAGATTGGCAAAATCGCAGCAGTCTTTTGGGCTACTAAGAAGTAACAACTCAGAATCGAGCTTTGGCGCTGACTCGGTGACTCTTAATCACCGGGTCTGGGGTTCGAGTCCCTCACAACCCACTCTGAAAGTGCTGTTCAGATTTTTGTTTTCTGTTATCTATTTACTTTTCTTGTTACTGATACTACGTGTGGGCATTATTTGACCGTTCCCGATAGTAATGTCTCGCCAAGACAAAACATATGTGTGATCGCATCTTCCTCATAAAAATGGCCATAAACGTCCAAAGTCAACTGAGTTTAAGCGTGACCCAAGAGGTCTGAGACCGTCGTAATCGGTGTCCCTTGAAATGGTAATATTTTTTAATGAGACTTATAGAAGGTCGCTCTATTCTTGGTTTTAGTAAGCAAATTGTTCACACTTTAATTCGATACTTTTACTTTGTATTAAAAACCGCTAGAAAACAAAAACCTAGATTTCTCATTATTAGTTTTGGAATTATGCGCACCCAATATATATTGGATTTGGAGAATTTCAATTTAATTAAAGTCACAACACCAACTATTCAAGATTTCAGATCTTTGTTGCACATCTTTCATTTCGAGTTCTACAGAATAGATAATTCCTGGAAGACAATTATCGAGAAGACTCACGGGATTTCAAATAGTCAAGAAATTACTATCTTAGATTTAGGAGCCAATATTGGAATCTCGGCACTTTATTTTTCTTTAATTTTCCCAAAAGCCACCATTGTATTAGTGGAAATCTCTCAAAGAAATATGACTTTGGCCAAAGAAAACACTTTGGGAAGACATTGTGTCTACTTATATGGGGCCATATCAAACAAGAAAACTAGGGCTAATCTGATTGATCTCGGGTAAGGGCCAGACGCATTTCGTGTTGAACTTAGCAGTAAGGGAAGCTTAGAGACTTTTACGGTGGCTGAAATTCTCAAAGATTTCAAATCATATCCCTACTTAATTAAAATTGACATCGAAGGGTCGGAATCAATGCTTTTTGAATCTCATACGGAATGGATTGATAAATTCCCTCTAATTATTATTGAGTTACATGATTGGATGCTATTAAATCAATTGACATCTAAAAATTTTCTTACACAAATTTCCAAGCGTAAAAGAAATTTCATTTATAGAAATGAAAATATTTTTAGTTTTTGAAAACTTAATACTTTCTAACTTTAATATAGTAAGTTTGCCATTCTGACAATAGCCAAACCAAAAAATGACAGAAATGAGTTGACGCTTTTCTTTACTCTAGGAATACGAAGCAAATCCCACAGTTAATCGTTTTATTGACACCTACGGGCGATTTTTAGAGGGATTTGCGCCAGCGCTGTCAACACTTTCAGCTCTCTGAACTACTGTTCTTGAATTCGCTGAATCTTTGAATGTTGCTGAGCTTACGAAATTGATTAAGGGAAATTTACCTTTATTTGATAGTACATCCTTCAAATCTAGCTAAAATTATCTCAAGAATGTCGAGATTCAAAATTAAATTACTTAAATACGAAAAAATTATATCTCAAAAGAAAAATAAACAATTGAAATTTATGGAATAAAACTGAAAGGAGATTTATAGCTCGCTTATCTAAACGAATACCTTGCGTAGCAACTCCTTCCGGCTTACACCAAAAATCTTTTCCTATATCTTGTATCTCGATTTCACGAGTATATTTTGCAATATTTAAAATAGTTTGATCATGTCTATGACGTCCTTGAAAATCAAAAAGGTCATCTAGCAACTTCGTGGGATCCTGCATTTTATCTCGCCACAAATTTAGAGTTTTCAATACCGCAACGTGCGATGCATCCACAAGTAAAACACTTGCTTCATAAATGCACGATACTTCCTCAATTTCTATATTTTTGAGTAACGATTTTTTAGTCCAGTGACGTAATTCTGAATCAGTCAAATAAGCGCCAAAACCTGAGCTTGACTCATGGACAGATGTCAGAATATTCAATGGGGGCAAACATAGAATATCAACATCAATGTCAAAGTAGACTATAAAACTAGAAGGATACCTCTCGACAAGATTCAGCAAAATTACGGGCTTCCAGAACCAGTACCCCGCACCTCGCCTACAACTTAGGTAGAGACGTTCAATCTCCGTAGTATTGATGGTTCTTAAAGACAACTGATCAAATAGAATTACTTCTGATTCAAGACTATCTATCATTTGCTGCACTTCAAATATCCGAGCACTATAGTCTCGGTATTTAGAATCACCTTTAGTCGCAAATGACGCGAATATAATGGATGGATTAGGCACCCGTAAATTATACTTTAAAGTAGAATATTGTCATGGTGCGTGTAAAATTCTCATGGTTTTGGAAAAATTTTGATCAGGAAAATAATATTTTTATAGATATGCTGAACGAAATTGGCATTGAATACAAAATCGTTGATTCAATTAATTCTAAAAGTGACCTTGAATTCGTAAGCGTTTTCAGCCCCCAATTCATAAATTTTAAACGAAAATTAAATAGATTAGTGAATCAAAAAATTCACGCTAAACAAGACGTGTCATATTATTACGATCCTCATGAACTTCCCAGAGGAAGTCAATCCAAGAAAATCTGGTACACGGGTGAAAATGTAAGACCTCCCCTACATTTGCCTTACGACTTATTCTTGTCTTTTGATTCGAACGATTATGGGGAAAGAAACCTAAGAATGCCTTACTGGTATCTGGATCTAGGAATATTGAATCGGGCATTTAATTCGCGTGTTGGAGTGGAAAGCTCTATGTATGAGTTTATGCGCAATCGGAAATTTGAGAAGCAGTTTCATCAACGGTTTGCAAATGTCGTTGCAACTAATTCATCACTACCTCGCGATTTTGTTATAGAAAACTTTAGGGGATTTGAAATTGAATGCTACGGAAAAAAGTTTGGAAAGCCGCTAAGTTTTAAATCCGAGTTGAAGGACACTTATAAGTTTACCATTGCATTTGAAAATGATTATTTTCCAGGCTATGTGACTGAGAAAATCATTGATGCATACGCGATAGGGAGTATTCCAATTTACTGGGGTGGAATTTCGGAAGATAAGAACCTAAACACTGACGCCATTATCGATTACGCAAGATTTCCATCCCACGAAGCTTTCCTGGACTATATGTCTTTTCTAACGGAGGAAGACATAATCGAAATTTATGAGCGTCCATTACTGAAGGAGCCGGTATCACTTTCACCAATAATTAAGAGGATTACTGATTTGATTTTTTAGGTGTTGATTTTTTCAGCCAATAATCTTCCCACCTTCAAAGCAAAAAAAGCTCTAACACTTACATGCCTCTCAGTTACTGTGATCAATTCAAGTAATTTGCTACAAAAGCGCATACCTCTCGTAAATCTGGATGATTGCTGTTTCAAATTTTGTCTATTCCCAATAATAGAACTGCCATCAGTCTCTAACCTTATATCTTTAAAGAAATAGAAATTAATTGCATCAAAATAAAATGGAGGAAAATCAGCCTGGAAACCATGTCCAGTCCATTGCTTGTATCCAGCAATAAGTGATGCCACTCCGCTTCTATTGATTGCATAGCACTTAGTATGAGAGGGAATCGTAAAATTCCTCCGCATTTTAGATGGATTAAAAGGTGCCAAACTCAAATTATATCGATTTGGGAAAAAATTAATCAGACTCGGCTTATGAATATGTGTGTGTTTTAACCGTAATATCACAGTATCCAAATTACAGAGCAAAAGATTATCTTCACATATTAGCAACCAATCTGTTTTCTCACTTGAGAATTCATGAATTATCTGTTGATGGCCAAAGGAACAAGCAAGTTCCCCGGCAAGTAATCTTCTTGAATACAAATATATCTCTCGTCGTGGGTAAGTAAAACCTTGTATCGCATCCTTGTCAGCATCAGGATTAACTCCCCAATAAATTTGTGCCGATTCACACTTGCCTTTTAGAAAATCTACTAATAGCTCTCCGCGAAAGTTATCCCTGAGACCAAGCACAACTGCATCTACTCGCTGGGGATTACGATGATCTACCCGCACAATTGGACTATCCTCGCAAAATTGATTCCACTCTCATATTATAGTGCAAATGGATCTGAGTGAAAACCATCTAATCGGCGGAAGACCCTTGGTTGCAAGACTGTTTACCCTTGTACTTAGTTTTGGCACAAATCTAATTATCGCAGGAATCATTTGTGAAGAATTTGGAGAATATTATTTTGGCCTTTGGGCAACATTCTCATCAATAGCAACACTTCTGGCATTCCTCGATCTGTCAATTCCGCAATTGCTTTTCAATTTTTTGACTTCAAATAAAGGTGCGCATACATCAGTCGAAGAATCTAAATTTGTAAGAAATGTACAATTTTTTTTATTTCTTCTTTCACTTTTTTCTTCTGCCTGTCTTCTGTTGCTGTTTAGATTCGGAGGGTTCAAATATATAGTTCCAGGGTTGACGCATATTGAACAAATAAATCTTGCGTTTTCTGTTTTGATGGTTTTATTTGCCTTGCCTTTTACAATCGGGTCTCGAATCTTACAATTTCAGAAAAAATTCCAATTAGTCATTTTTTACCAGGGTCTAATCCCATTACTGAATTTAATGGGGATTAGCCTCATTCTGGTATCAAATTTGGATAAGTCTGCCACTTTACTTCTTCCAAGCTTAAGCTACCTCATTACAACTTTGGCTATTTACAAACACTGCTCACAATTTCTCTCTGCTTTCAAGTTAGAAGGATTACTTCATGGCCTGCTGGAAATTTTCCAAAATTTTTCCAATTTAAGAGTTCTCATATTCGGAACTTTTTTTGGGATGTGTTCTAACCTAATCTGGAATCTTCCAAGATTTTATCTAGCAGATCCAACGCGTTCGTCATCTCTGGCACTCTACAGTTTTTTAATGCTTTTTTTATCGCCTCTGCAATCGTTAGTCCTTAGTTACAACTCTAATCAAATTTCTTCAATCAGGCAGAGGCTTTTGATGGATAAATACGATGCTACTTTTATCGCTTTAAAGAAAATGAATTTTATTCTAATGACCGGATTTATCACTATGACGCTAATACTGGTTTACTTTCTAAATTTTTTAAGTTTTTTATCTATAGCTAATTCTTTTTATCTACTTATGCCTATTCTCGGATTGTTGTGGGCGAATGTAGCTCTCTTCTTGGGAATCTACACAGATGGAGAATCGCTGCGAGACATGAGTATTTTTCAATGTTTTGGATTCCTTTCATCAATTTTTCTGGTGAGGGAGTTTTCATCGTCACCTGGCCATTTCTCCATTTTAATGTATCTCGCTCCAATTTTACTTTCTTTAGGGTTGGCTCAAAGAAAGATTCGAAGTCGGGATAGATAGATACTTTGCAAACAAAAATTGACGCTGAATTTGCATTTTCATTAATTATTCTTCTCATTACGATTGCTCATATTTATTCGCAATTTTCTAGTTCAAATGCGGATTATATGAATTACTTCATAAGTGAAAATAGGTTTCTTATTTTTGCCAATATATATTTAGCGGCTCGATAAAAATAGCCTTTAGCGATTAAGAATTAATGTACGAAGCTGAAATTATTCCAAAGTAACAGGTAAAAGCAAAGAGTTGTTACCCATACATATTCATTCGGTAAGAAGATGAATCCTATTTGACTGGGTAGTGTAGGGAATAACTTCAGTTCAGCTCTCACTTTCATGGTAATGAAGTAGTCATCATGAGAGATTGCATTGGATGCTAGTTCGCGCGCCGCCCATAAATATGCACCAAAATCCGAAAAGCTCATGAAAAGAATATGTAGAGAGATTGCTATCGTGCAAAAACCAAAACCTCTGGACCAATACTTCTCGCGGTTCAAATGACTGAGATAAGGCTAACTACTATGGCTATGACATGGCTTACGAAAATCACTTGAGACTCTCTTAACTCAATTTCTTGTCTCCATCCTAAAGTCTGGAATTAGTCAGGATCTCCGCTTGACTCATTTTCCACAAAAACATGTAAAAAATCCACTTAAGCTATCGCTGGTCCTAGAACATTGGGCTTGGCTTCTTTAAAGGTTCTAAATTTTCAATCGACACCTTCTTTATTGAAGCTTAACTAAAAATGTTTCACGTCTCCTTTCATTCCCTACATCTCTGTATAGTACCGCCATGTCATCTCCATTAAACCGGAACTCTTCATTTCAGTTCTCTAGACGCATACTTTTATCTTTTATCGCTTTTTCTTTAATTTCAGGATTTATCATATATCAATCCTTAGTACGATTCGATATTACAGTAAATCTTTTTTATTTTCCGATATTCCTAATTAATATTCTCATTCCTATTTTTTTCTTATCTTATTCGCTTGCTTTGCCAAATCAAAAAATACTTCTAGCTTTGTTTTGGATGTTTCAACTCGTATTCTTCGGACTAACGGGACTTCTAGATATTCTGGATCCTGCGCCTTACTATTTGACGGGAATTGCTTCAGAATCAGATTTACAAAAGGCATCTATTTATACGTTGACTGGCCAGGTTTTTTCCGCACTTGCACAAGTATGGTTTTCAAGGAAAGACGAGATTCAGCCTATTAAATTTCCTGATCAAGTAGACGAGTACATGCAGGTCGTACGCAGGAGACTTACGAAGCTTGTTGCAATTTATCTGCTTTCCGTTCCCTTCCTAATATATAATCTTGGTGGAACTTCTTTTTTGTTAAGGCGGACAAGGTACGGTTACAAGGGGCTAGACCTGACCATCGCCACCCAGGCGGTATTGGAATCGATGCTTTATGTACCTCCTGTAATTATCCTTCTAACGTACTTATATTTGCGAAAGAATCTCTTCAGGATTCGTGGACCGGTAATTCTTTTACTACTTTGGGTAGCATTTCTTTCCAATCCCCTAGCAAATGCAAGGCAAACGACTATTTTCCTTGTGTTTCCTATATTGTTCTACGCGTTGGCAGGAAGAAGAACAGCCACGAACGTTTTCTTTTTTCTCATCCCAGTTGTCCTTGCTTATAATGCGCACTTAGTTGACCGCTTTACTGGTAAGTGGAGTCCCTTTCGATTTACCATCTTCTCAAGAGATGGCGACTTCGATGCTTTTGCTCAGTTTGCAAACGGAATCAAGCAAGCAGATCTTGGTTATTTCGATTATTTTGAGCAGATTCTGGGCCCTGCTCTATTCTTCGTTCCAAGATCCTTTTGGGGAGCTAAGCCACTTGATACGGGCGTGAAATTAGCCCGTCAACTCGGATTGAGTTTTCAAAATCTGAGCGCCCCATGGATACTTGAGGCATATGTCAATGCCAGGATTCCCGGCGTAATAATTATTTCCATCCTCCTAGTTTTCATACTCTCACGTTTCGATATTCATTCTTCAAATAACTTGCGGACTTGGCTCATAGGGTCAGTTCTTGTTGGTGTGCTATTCATTGTTCTTCGAGGAAGTCTGCTTCAGGCCTCAGGGCGTATGCTTTTTTCAATCCTGATTGTGTACTATCTAACACGTAAGACAGGAAATACTAAGAAAAACTCGTAATAATTTTCTGCACAAGTAAATCGGTAAATTTCTTCGTATCATATTTCAATATTTCAGGTCTTTCGATAAATCCGTGCCAACTTAGACGACTATTTTCCATCGCTGATGCCAAGTCATCAACATGTGGCTCCGAAACGAAACAACCCTTCATGCTCTTCGCAAAATTCGCCACGCCACACTTGCTGGAAATAACTGCATGCATTCCAGTGGCTAATGCTTCATTCACTACAAGTCCCCAAACCTCATTAATACTTGGAAGAACTAAAGTTTGGTGAGTAGAATATAATTGAGTCAACTCTTCTGAACGCCTATGTCCAACAAAATTTACACAGTTACTGAGTCCCAGTGTTAAGGTGATGCCTTCCAAATGTTTACGCTTGTTACCTTCTCCCACGATTGTTAATGTATCCGACTCCACGTGGATTTTATTAAACGCATGCAGTAACGATTCAATATTTTTTCTTTCGATGAGTTGGCCAACGAAGAGGAACTTGTGACCCTTATTCAAATCAATCTCCCTTTGCTTCGCCACTTCACGATATGGTTCCATGGGTACAGTATTGAAAAGGGTCAAAACTTTCTGCGGTATTACACCCATTTGCTCGATTGCATTCGTTGCCAATTCTCCAAACGTGACAACGAGATCTGCTTTCCTGTAACACCAACTTCGAATTGCAGAGATGGCGCCCCTTGTAAATCTTTGAGAATTTTCATGAGATTCATAGATCATTACTACCGGAATACTCTTCAATTTCGCTTGAATGAGAGTCGCGATATATATTGGTGCATCCCAGGATCCAATAATGACTAAATCCGTGCATTTTAAGATTTCTGACACACCATAAACTCTAGGGATAAATTCATATTCATTTATTCGGAAACATTTGAAACTTAGAAACCGGAAGTCCCATTTGACAGCTATTGGAGGAGGCCAATTCCTCCAATTATTCTCCCCTAGGGTGAAAAACACAGTGAGATCTAACGTCTCTGCCATTCTATTCCAAATGGGAAATCTATAAGGAGCTGGAAGATTAGTGAGAAATTTTACTTTCATCTGAAGTTCACTATTTTCATGTCAGTTTCCCATTCATATAGAAGGTTTTCTTAACAAACAGTTATCCGCGAGATTACTTTTAAATTGCATCTTTTTCAAACTGTGCGTTAGAAACGATAGAAAACTCGACTCTTTTAGAGGTACGGAATAAGACCTCTTAGCGTTAAGTCGTCGAAAACCGGTAATTTCCTCAAATTCATTAAACTTAGACCGGATTGCATGCTAAGCACTAACAAACCTCTCATCCTCACAAATTGAATTTACGCCTTGGGGAATACGTAGAAACTCAATATTACAGGCTAATTTGACTTTCTCATTCAATTTCATGTTCGCCCCCCTTAAGTTATAGGCAGTGGAAGTGCTTTCACTAAGGATTCCGATATTTGTATTTCATGTTGTGAGGCCATATTCAAGGCTTGAATTGGACTTGTGGAAAACATCGTGGGTGGCGCTAGTTTAATTTTCGCAAACATTCTGAGTAATAGAAATTCAAATTCTGACAAACACTTGATATTGAAAAAGTTTTTTTGCAGAAATCAACAATTGATTGGGGTGAAATAAAAGCCAATTTTCCAATCAATTTACTGAAGGATTCCATCAAGCCACTTTCGGATTCGATTTCCACAACAAAATCAGGATTGAAAGTTTTAAGTGTTTCAGCTAGTCCACAAGAGGGCATTACTAACACAGGAGTACCTACACTGAGGGCTTCCAAAATGACCATGGGAAACGGATCGTAACTACTGGGGAGCACTAGCAAATCCAATTCACAAAGCTTCGTCACAACCTCACTTGGAGCGAGTGAGCCCATGTAGCAAACATTTTTTGACAATTGTCGCGTTTTGACAAAATTAATTACATTCTTAAGGTCCCCACCATCTGGTCCATAAATTTCAAATCTATATTTCTGATCTTTAAATGCCTCGGCAAGTTGCAAAAAAAATTCAACTCGCTTAGTATGGTGCAATCGCGATACAAAACCAATTCTTAAATCATGTAAGTGTGAAGGACTTTTAGATAATTCATCTACGTGAATTCCGTTAGGTAATTTCACTACATTAATATAATCACTTATCTCTAAGATGGCAGAAATCTCTTCATCCGTTAAAGCGAAAGCAAAGCTAGCCCTCTTCCAAAGTGGTCTTGTAAACGCAAAATCAATTAATCTTGTCAATTTACGACCATCCGAAACAATCATTCCATGTGATTGTGTCACAAATTTCTTGCGATGCAAGAGGCAAATTAATGCGGCTGCAAACGAGACTAAGTCCCTAGCAAAGTGAATATGAACCAATTCTGATGTCTTGACAAGGGAATTTAATTTTGGAACTAAACGCCAACTCCATAATGAACTAATTGGCAAAAAGTTCACAAGTGCCTTTGTCGTGACGTAATGTTCTTCCAATGTACTAGTTTTTTCCGGTTCACGCCCCGTCAAAGTGCCTGCAAAAATAACTGCATCAACGCCTTGTTTCCTTAGCTCTTGACAGAGTTCTTTTGCAACCCTAACCGGTCCACCATATTTTCCATCTGCTGTATTTAGAGTGAAAACATGCAAAACTCTCATGATTCTTCTTGACTCAACTTTTTCATAAAGAAAAGTATAGTCACCAATATAGCTTACGACTATACTTGGTACCGTGACTAGCCTTTCGGGTACTATGGAAATCATTACTTGCGAACGTCGCCTTCCCAAAGATTTTAAGGTTTTCTAATTTTATGGAGCTAGACTTTAAGCGTGAGTTAAGATCTATCGGCTCGCTGAGGAAAATTCGGTCTATTTGGAATCAAGCTAGACACCTTAGGCGCACTCCATTCAATTATGTATTGAGTCATATCGCAAATCATGAAATTAAAACGTTGCTTGATGTGGGAGCAAACATTGGACAATTTGGGATTGACATGAGACTTGCAGGTTTCCAGGAGCAAATAGTTTCCTTTGAGCCAGGACGTGTAGCTTTCAATCAATTGACAAAGAACGCAAAAAAATATCAGCCGTGGAGGGCTTTTAACTTGGGTTTGGGTTCAACTGAAACTTCAAAATTTCTCAATATAAGTGGCAACGATGGTTTGAGCAGCTCTCTATTGACTATGGAAACAATTCATCTTCAAAGTTTTCCTAAGAGTCTAACTATAGGTGTGGAAGAAGTTCAACTTTCTACACTTGATAAACAATTTCAGATTCTCCAATTGAATCCACTTAACACACTTTTAAAAATAGATGTTCAGGGCTACGAGATGGAGGTTCTGAGAGGAGCAAAGAATACTTTGTCAGAGATTCCTTTCTGCTATCTTGAAATTTCGCTTATCCCGCTCTACAAGGAAGAAGTCACTTTTTTACCGATGCTGAACTTTCTTTTGGATGCCGGCCACTCAATGATTGATATCTTTCGGGGTATTGAATCCAACACAGGTAGACTCCTGCAGGTTGATGTACTGACGAAGAACAGATTTCAGTAATCTATTAAATGAAAAAAGTACTGATTGTTACAACTAATTTTTCGCCAGAACCTACTGGCATTGCCGTTTACACCACAGATTTAGCGGAGCTTCTGCAAGATAACGATTTTGAAGTTTCGGTGCTCACAAGTTTGCCTCACTATCCATGGTGGAAAGTGCCAAGGGAGTTTTCGCACATTGCAGAGGGCGAGTCACAGCAAAAATCAGTCCATGTCATCCGAGTCAATCATTTAATCCCACGAAAGATGAATGCCAGGCTAAGGATCAGATTTGAATTATCTCTCTGGTGGAATTTACGGAGGGTTTCAAAGCGCCAGTTGTGTAACGACTTTGATGCGATTATTGCGTGCATTCCGACTGTGGCGGCCGGTGTGGTTGGAAAGAGAATTGCAAAGAGGTTGGGAGTACCGTTTGGGTTAATCGTTCAGGATTTATCTGGCGCTGGGGCGAAACAGTCGGGGCTGCGTGGTGGTGCGCTGATATCGAAGGTGGCACAAGTTGTGGAGGCATCGGTAATAAAAGCTACGGATTCAATGGTTGTTGTTTCGCCTACTATGCGAGATGTGGTCACGCGTTTGAATATCTATTCTTCAAAAGTTTATGAGATATCAAATTATTCTGCGCGAAAAATTGAGGTAGTGAATCGAGGTGTTGCACGGAATAGATTTGGGTGGAAAAGTAATGAATTTGTGGTGATTCATACGGGCAATATGGGAGCGAAACAAGGCTTGGAAAATGTGGTTGAGACTTCCAAAGTGCTAAGCCATGATTCAAAGGTGAAGATCCTTCTGGTAGGCCATGGCAATCAAGAAGCCATTTTGAGAAGGCTGTGTGAAGGGCTTGAAAATGTTGCAGTCATGGGGGCAGTTGCAGATGATCAGTATTCAGCTCTGCTGTCGGCGGCAGACTTATTGCTGGTTAATGAGAGAAGCACGCAGATGGAGATGAGTCTGCCGAGCAAGTTAACTTCGTACTTGTTCAGCGAGCGCCCAGTATTGGCTGCAGTACCACGAGGAGGGGCAACGTGGAAGTTTTTGGATGGAATTGCTGAGCTCGTGGAGGCAGGAAAGCCCACTCTTCTCGCTCGAGCCATAGAGGACTTAAGTCAAGATCGAGAAAAGAGGAGACGCCTGGCGTCGAAAGGTCTCGAATTTGCTCAAAAAAATCTGGGCGCAGAAATGGGAAGAAAAAAATATTTGGATTGGGTCAACAGTCTCATACAATCTAAGCGTGGTTGAGTCTCTAACGTTACAGAAGTTAAGGTCGCATAAGGGCAAGATCGGTGTGGCGCTAATTGTCGTGGATGCCTTGGCTCTCCTATCAGCCGCTGTTATCGCTTATAACTTTCGATTTCGTTCCTCTCTCTTTCAATCCGAGGGGCAACCTTCTATTGCAGCTTTTAATTACAAAATTGTTCTTGGTGCCGTCGTTCTTGGATGGTTGTTAACTTTTGGCTTAAATGGTCTTTATAGTTTAAATCACGATACTTTATTTATTTTGAATTTACAAAGCCTCATCAAGCAGTCAATCATTTTTTTCTTTTCTTTAGGTTTTCTATCGTTTGTTACACGCGCATCTTTCTCTCGAACAGTCTTTATTATTCTTCTAATTTCAGGGCTTATTAATTTAGTATTGACTCGCACTCTCCTGTACTTATTGTTTTTGAAACCTTTAATTAAGCGCAAGAAGCTTTCTACGCAGTTGATGATTGTCGGTCGCACAATACACGACTCTCACCAATTTAGTGATTGGATTATGAAGAATCGGTTGTTAGGTTATGCGGTTGTTTCAAGAATGGAATGTGCGGCGATTAGTAGCACCTGGCTCGATGAGTTCGAAAGGGTTCTCAAATTCACTCCCATTGATGAAATCTTGCTACTGCCTGGAATAGAAAGTGATAAACATTTTTCTAGATTCGTCCATCACTGTGAGGACCTGGGAATTAAGACAAATTGGATTCCCTTGGATTCTGGAAATCTTGGGTATTGGTTAATCCCAAAGCCACAAGTAGGAATTCCGTTCCTTGCATTCTCTCAATCGAAGATTTCAATTGCGAAGAGGATGCTGAAGAGGTCATTTGATGTGGTGTTTGCTCTTCTAGCTCTTGTACTTCTTAGTCCTGTGTACCTTGTGATCTCAGTATTCATTCTCATAACGAGTGGAAGGCCCATTTTTTATTCCCAGAAGAGAGTTGGGCTAAATGGTAAGGTTTTCAACTTCTATAAGTTTCGCTCGATGGTCAAAAATGCTGATCAATTTATTTCATCAGCGGCGAATGTTCATGCAATTGATCACGTGATTTTTAAGGATAAGAAGGATCCCCGGGTAACCCCCATGGGACGCATCTTGCGAAAGTATTCTCTTGATGAACTCCCCCAATTCTTTAATGTGCTAATGAATGACATGTCAGTGGTTGGGCCGAGGCCTGCACTAGTGCACGAAGTGAAGAAATATGACTCTATGTATGAGCGTCGTCTCAATGCCAAACCGGGAGTAACAGGTCCATGGCAGATTAGTGGCCGATCAGACCTTGATCTGCAGACGAGCGTAGCTCTTGATTTAAACTATATGGTTAATTGGAGTTTTACTCGAGACTTGTGGATCATTATTGCAACTATTGGAGCGGTATTTAAGGGACGCGGTGCTTACTAGCAAATATCTTTTACTTTGATTAATTCTGGGCGCACGAGAGGCTGAGTAATTGAAGTTAACCTACCTATACCGCCTTTAAATTGAGCAACGATAACTTCACTCGCATCAGGCGCGAGATCAATATCCTCGATGAAGATTGGACGCCCACGTTCGAAACCGTTTTGAGCGTTGCCAACCGAGCCTGAGCCACGGGATCCACCGATAAGTTCTGATTTGTAGGGTCCATAAATGAAGACCTTAAATCGGTGTTGCCCTGTGACTAGTTCTTTGGGTTTTCCTTTATCCGCTCTTGTTAACACATAGGCAGGAAGATCTTGGGCGTTTACCACTCGGTTCTTAAGGTAGACCGTCACTTGCGTGGTTGGGTTTGGCGAGCAGGTAAGAGTTTCTATATCTACCTCTCGGTCTAGATAGTAATCAAGTTTGCTGGCATCAGTATTTTGAATAACCACTCGATACTCGTTATTGACCTTCTCATTCAAGGAGCCGGCTAACCTTGTTCGTTCGTTATCCAGCTGTATCTCTTTGTTGGTTACAAAGAGTAAAAATCGATTATCTTCTATAGATTTAGAGAGCGCTTCAGGCATCTTTCTAAAGTTCAATTTACCTGCTAAGAGTTGGTCGAAAGTTGACCTCATTAACGTTACGAGAAATTCCTTACGAGCCATATTGTCAGTTTCATAGCGTTTATAAGCAGTTTTTAAGGTCTCCTCTACAACATTTTCGGAGGTAATTTGAAATCCATCCGGCAAAGTAACGGTTCCGATAGCGTTCAAAAAGTAACTGAGTGCGATTGGGTCTGTGGCGATAAAGCCACCTAACGTTTCGCCTGTTTGCAGGCGCCAAAGTTCTAGGTAATTTAACGCTCCATAAGGAAGGTGGGGCGAGAGGTTTGCGTTCTGCCAAATTCCAGGATTGTTTCCATAAAGTTCGAAGTATTCATCGGAGTGCTTAACTGGAAGTGTCGTTAGGTGCTGTAGACCAACGTTTGAGGACGCTCTTACAACGGTAAGTTTCCCACGATTGATTTCGATGATGGCGTAAGCGCCAAGAATTCCGCCGGTTCCACGGGCTTCGGCTGAGTTTTGAAAGGAGATCATATATCGCTTAGGACGATCAAATCCCATTAGCTCTGGAAAGTTATCAACCAAAAAAAGAATTTCGGGTTTTATACCAAAGACTTCAAGACCAGCGAATTGCGAGAATTGCTTTAGTACTGGAAGCGATAAGTAGCGAAGGAGGTCTTCGGTATCGCGGTGAAGAGCATTGCCAACTGCAATAAGTTGTACGCGACTTAACTTAGAGTCGAAAAGGTTGTTATAGGTGCTCCAAAGTTGTGCCAGATTAAACCCAATTGCAATTGAGGGAGCCATTAAAGTAAGCGTTAAGGCAAGAAGGATTGGCTTGACTCGCAAAGTTAACTCGAAATCACGTTAATTGAGTCCATAAAGTAAGAGGCAAGAAATGAGTCCGGAAGTGAGCGAGATTTGCTACGCCTCGGCGAAGTGATAATTACAACTGGACCTCTATTGGAGTAGAAATCGATTAGCTTTTTCCAGCTTTGACTTAAGAAATATTTCTCTGGTTTGTCTAGTTCGCGACTATGCCTTAAAACTTCACCCATACTTAACTTTGGCAGTGGGTTTTGCTTCACCATGGTGTAATCAAAATCGATTGGTTTTAGATATTGCTGTAGAAGGTCTATGTCATGAGGTGCCCTGCAATCTCCATCAATAATCACGGCTCCAATAGCCTTTGCTTCAAAGACGGCATGAGCAATAGTTTGAGCGATGTCTGTAGTGCCTCGAGGTATGAATGCAATTACTGGATATCTGTTCTTGAGGCCCTGCCACTCATAAATTGTTCTAAGAACAGTATTGGAGATTTTCATAAGCTCTCTTTCAAACTGCGTCTCCTCCATTCCATCTGGATCACTTGCGTGTAGCTCGGGATGAATATGCTCATCAGTTAGAGATCGGTGTTCACTTGAACTCTTCCAGTGCTTTACTGAATTTAAAACTTCTTGGTCGGCTGCAATTAGCAAATCTGGTTTAAATTTTGAGCTTATAAACTTTTCAATTGATGTCGTTCGCTCCTTCATTTGAGCCAATCCCCAGCGAGTCGCAACCGAGGCGGCAAAGTTAGAGGTCTGTTCACCGTCAGTAACCTCGATGCCAAACGAGAAAACCAAGGAGTCGGGATAGTGGTGGCGGATCACTAGCTCGGCAAAGGGCGATCGGGCTTTATTCTGGCGGCATGCTAGCGCGATTTTCATACTCCGAACCTTAGCGGCAAGCACCAAAAGGCCCTCGAAAGCTCCTCGCCAGTTAACGCTTTGAGTGCGATAAGGCGTACCAGTAGCATTTGGCGCTGCCTGGTGATTGTCTTGAGTGAGGGGGGTGTGATGGACTTAATCGCCTGCTGGCGTTTAATCGTGCAGTCACGCCGTATCATCGCTGTCACGACTCTCTTTGGTCTCCTCATTTCTCTTTTGATAACAATTTCCACAACTCCGATTTACAAGTCATCGGCTCAACTATTTGTCTCGACTCCAGCTACATCTGTAGATATCTCTGCCCTGCTCACAGGTTCAAGTTTCTCGCAACAAAGGGTCAAGTCTTATGCTCAGATCATTAATAGTCCTGTCAACTTAGCCCCAGTCGTTAAAGAGTTGAAATTAAAGATAAGCGCTGAAGAACTCGCTAGGAACGTGATCGCTTCAGCTCCACTTGATACTGTTCTAATCTCCTTAACAGTATCTGACACAAATCCAAGACGTGCGGCTCGCATCGCGAATGCGATAGCTAAACAATTTGGCATTACAGTAAAGAGCCTTGAATTGCAAGAGATTGATTCTGAATCTCCCGTCAAGGTCTCAATTGCGAAGTTTGCCGTTCCACCGAGCACGCCGGCATCACCAAAGAAAAAACTTAATTATCTTTTAGGTTTGATGCTCGGATTTGGGTTGGGTTTTGGTATCGCAAACTTACGAAAGCTTCTTGACAACACAGTTAAGAGCGAGGATGATTTAGGCGAGGTTCCTTTACTTGCTGCCATTGGATTTGATATCAATGCAGATGAAAAGCCATTAATTACTCAAATTGGAAGATATGCGGCTCGAACAGAAGCTTTTAGAACTTTACGTACCAATTTAAAGCACGCTAACCCTGAGATAAATCCAAAATCAATCGTACTGACCTCTGCTCTTCCAGATGAAGGAAAGACAACTTCAGCAATCAATATTGCAATCTCACTTACTCAATCTGGTGAAAAAGTACTCTTGGTTGAAGCAGATTTACGGCGACCTAAAATTCCTATTTACCTTGAGTTCGCCTCCAAGGTGATTGGACTTAGTGAGTTACTAAGTTCACCCACGAAATTGACTTGGATCAATGTTAAAAGACACCTGAGAAAGCATCCCGAGATTGACCTTCAGGTCCTTACCTCCGGCCGTATTCCACCGAATCCAGCTGAGTTATTGGAGTCTAATCGCTTTAGAGAGTTGATAAATATCTTAAAGTCAAAATTTGATTACATAATTATTGACTGTCCACCGCTATTGCCGATAACGGATGCTGCTATCGTTGCAGCGCAAACTGATGGTGCAATCTTGATTTCACACGCTGGTTCTACAAAGATTCCTTATTTTGAGGGCGCTCGCGATGCAATTCGAGGGGTTGGGGCGCCAGTCCTTGGAGCTATCCTGAATAAGATTCCTGAGGATGCGATGGAATACGAATATGGTTATAAATATGGCTATCCGAAGTATTACGGCTACAGCGGTAAACCATATGATCCGCTTAATTCAAGCGAGCGTGACACGAGATATGCTCCTTCAAAGGCTGAAGTAGACCGACTCAACGAGGATGAGTTTGTACTCGTCAAAGGAAAGAGATTCAAAGAAGAGTTGATGCGCGACAGAAATAAAATCTAGTCCAAAATGAAAAGTAAGTGGGCTCCACTCTTACTGGTTTTAGCATTCCTCTTCTCGGAGCTTCAAAGCGCGCCTAATTTGTCCCTCCTGGCAGAAGTGTGCCGAGGTCCTGCGGCCTATCCACCAGATCTTCCTGACTGTCTAGATCCTGCAGTTCTTGCAGCCCAGGAGGCGGCCAAGAAAATTGCTGAAGAAAGAGCGGCGGCTGAATCAGCGAAGGTTGCTGCCGAGGCAAAGGCAGCAGAAGAGAAAGCTAAAGCTGATGCTGCAAAACTTCTTGCTGATCAGGAAAGAGCTAAGGCTGATGCGATTGCGGCTGAAATTGCGGCCGGAAACATTAAAGCAGCAGCTGATAAGGCGGCGGCTGAAGCAAAAGCTGCGGCAGACGCGGCGGCAAAAGTCGAGGCAGAGCGAGCAGCAGCATCGGCAGAGAGGGCGAAGAAGGAAGCAGAATTTGCCGCGGCACAAAAGGCAGCGCAAGAAGCGGCTGCAAAGTTAGCCGAGGATCAAGCAAAATTAACGGCGGAGATTGCAGCGAAAGAAGCGGCTGCAAAGGAACAGGAGGTTAAAGCGGCAGAAGCAAAGAAGGCTGCGGAGACAGCGCAAAAGGCTTTCGAGGCCCAACGAGTCCAATTGGAAGCACAGATTGCTGCGGCTAAAGCCGAAGCAGATCGACTTGCAGCAGCACAGGCGCAAGCTGCAGCGGCTCAAGCTGCCGCAGCGCAAACTGCTCAAGCGGCAGCACAGCAAGCGCAAGCGGCTTCTAATGAGGCCGATTCAGCGAGAAATGCTTATATTGCCGCTGGTGGAAGACCTTTTATTGGTGCGCCGATAGTTACGGAGAAGAGTTCTCTTAAAAACGATGGCTCTGGATTTTTAACAATTGAGAGGCCGCAAGTCGAATACGCAACGCTTGAAGAACTACGAGCTGCTTGGCAGGCGGCTGAGTCAAAAGCGGTAGCGGCAACGAATCAAGCGAAAGCGGCGACGGAATCGGCTAATGCGGCAAAAGCTGCGGCTGACAAAGCTACTGCGGAAGCCAATGAGGCTGCTGCCGCGCAGAGAAAACGCGAAGCGGAAAAACAAGCCGCAGAAGCGAAAGTTAAAGAAGCAGAAGCGAAAGCAAAGTCCGAGGCGGATGCTCGAGCGAAATTACTTTCGGAAGCCGCTGCTGCATCCGCCGAGCGAACAAAACTTGAAAATGAGGCAAAGCAGAAGGCAGCTGAAGTAGAAAAAAAGGAAGCAGAGCTCCGTGCAGCCCAGGCAAATGAGTTACAAGCTCAAGCTGCCGCTGCGGCTGCAGCGGCCAGGGAAGAGGGGCTAAGAGGTGCGGCCGATGCGTTAACAAAAGCTGCAGCTGCTGGTGGAGACTCAGCTGAGGCAGCAAAAGCCGCACTTGCCGCACTAAATGGCGTTGTTGCTATGGCCCAGCAAGCTGCATCACAGGCAGCCGATGCGGCAAATTCTGCTGCAGCTACAGTTGATGCGGCCGCAAAATCGGTCGCTGATAAAGCGGCAGCAGAAGAATCGGCTAAGAAAGCCATAGCGCTCGCAGAACAACAAGCACAAGCCGTAAAGGAAGCGGCCGCTAAAGCTGCGATTCAAAGGGCAGCGGCAGAAAAAGCAGCAGCCGAGGCGAAGAAGAAGTTAGAAGTAGAACAAGCAAAAGCAAAGGCTGCGGCGGCAAAGGCAAAGGCTGCGGCTGCTTCGAAAATTTCTGCTCTTAAAGAGAAGGCTAAGACTCAGTCGGCAACGACTAAAGCTGGTGCAACAAGTTCGCAGAAGAAAGCAGACGAGGCGAAAAACAGTTTAGGAGATCAATTAGATAAGCTTGAAGAGGCGCGAAAGAAAGTCCAAGCTGTAAAAGAGAAGTTGGATGAAGCCGAAGAGGAGTTATCGAGGCGAGAAAAAATTTTTAATTCAATTGCAAGCGCTTTGTCTTCCGCTATTACGACCCTTGTAAATACAATAACAACAATCTTCAAGACGGTGAATAAGGGAACAGACGAAGAGAAAAAGAGCTACACTAAGGCCAAACAGCTGGTAGAGGCCCTTACTGAAGATTTGGCAATAGCTTCAAATAGTTTGGAGCAAGCTAAATGGCAGGTCGATGGAGCAAAGTTTGAACTTCAACTCGCACAAATGAATTTCTCGAAAGCTCGTGATCAAGTGTTGTATGTGGGTAACTATGTCAGCGCCCAGAATGATGCAGCTCGAAGCTATAAGAGTGCAGTAAATGTCTCAGAAAATGCTCTCTTGTCGATAGAGGGAAGTAGAACAGAATTAGACTCACTTGAAATCGAAAGCTTCTCTCAGGAAATGAGTAAACAAAGTTCCCTGACATGGGGACTTATAGGATTGCTTCTGGGAGCTCTACTCATGTTCCTTCTTCTTCGCCGAAAATCAGAATTGAAGCTTAAATTCGAAGATTTTGAACCTTCAATGTCTTCGGCGCGCTCAACGGATTCTGAGGTTCGGATGATGAACCTGAGAGGTGAGATTGATGCAACTCTTGATAGATCTAAGCTAAGGAGAGTAGTAAAAAAAAGTAACACCAAACGAAAATCTAAACCCTCTAAGGAAAACCCGAAAAAGAAACGAACGAAGTCCAGGTAGTTCTAGCAGTAACTAGCCGTAAATAGTGTCATCGTCCTTGGGCTCAACGCTCTTGGGTTTGCTGACCCCCTTACTAGAGCCCTTTTTGGCAACTAGAAGAATCAACATTATCGCTAGTCCCACAACTATGAATTCCATTTAAGACCTACACTCATATTCGCAACTTCCTCAAATCTAGGTGAAGTTATTGCGACTCTTGTTGGGACATTATTGTTAAAGCAGCTGTCCGCGCTAGGAATGAAATTCGCTCGACAACGCTTCTTCGCATCATGGAGGCGGCAACAAGGCGCGGACCGTCATAAATCTCACAGGCAAAAGTAAGCACGCCATCTTCAAAAGTAATACAGGTTGCCGAACCTTGGACTTCAGTTCCAATCCCAACTGGTTCATGAATTTCAATATCGATATCAGTTAGCGTGGTCGTTTCACCATTTTCTAAAAACTCAGCAATAGCTGAATTGCAGGCACTTTCCATCAAGGTGATAAGAAAACTTGATGAAAGTATTGGCATATCTCCACTGCCATGAGCAAGTGCGGTATCTCCAGGCCTAACCACCATCTGGGATATACCAACAGCCCCAAGAACTAACTCTGCTTGCATAGAAATTAACTTAGCAGGGAGGGGTTAACTAAAAGGGAAAGTCGCGCCTGATTTCGTGAGAAGTTTCAATCTCGATTGAAGTCTGACCGTCAATTGTAATTTCAGTGCGGCGATATTGAGTGATGATCTCGCTCTGAGAAGAGGTGAGCGTCTCTTGGTTTGCAAGCTGGGCAAGGCGGAGCACAATCTGCTCTTGGAGGCTGGAAGGCGCGCTTTCACAACATGATCTAGTTAATAGAGATTGAATCAGGTTAAGAGCTGCTCTCTGGCTCTCCATCTCACCGCGACATCCCTGGCAATCTTGCAAATGAAAAGCAATTTCATTAAAAGTTGCAGAGTCATCGATTTCGTTATCGATAAATAGGACTAAACTCTCACAGCACTTATCGCATGGGATGCTCATTTCTTGCCTCCCTTCACATATCCAAGTTCACGGGCGTAATCAGTTAATTTCTCTCGTAGTTGCTTGCGCCCTCTATGAAGTCTTGACATAACTGT
>Ga0194134_10002221_pt1 | contig 23521 bp, 16 predicted proteins | sample TA2KigOff0mmetaG_FD_148602 | JGI IMG/M metagenome (GOLD analysis project Ga0194134, IMG submission 148602) | Freshwater microbial communities from Lake Tanganyika, Tanzania - TA2015056 Kigoma Offshore 0m | ecosystem: Environmental > Aquatic > Freshwater > Lake | place: Tanzania: Lake Tanganyika... | reverse complement strand
CGGCAGCTTGGCCAGCAGCTCGCCGAGGCGGGTGATCTCGTTGGCCTCGTCCACCGCGCCCAGCTCGGAGAGCAGCTGGTAGCCGTCGGCAATGGCGCGGCGCTGGGGCGGCTCGATGAAGACAAAGTCTTCCACCGCGCCCAGATGCAGCGCCTTCATGCGCAGAATCACGGCCGCCAGCGAGCTGCGCAAAATCTCCGGGTCGGTGAACTTGGGCCGGTTGTTGAAGTCGGCCTCTTCATACAGGCGAATGCAGATGCCCTCGGCCACGCGGCCGCAGCGGCCGGCACGCTGGTTGGCCGCCGCCTGCGACACAGGCTCGACCAGCAGCTGCTCGACCTTGCTGCGAAAGCTGTAGCGCTTGACGCGCGCGGTGCCGCTATCAATCACATAGCGAATGCCGGGCACGGTGAGCGAGGTCTCGGCCACATTGGTGGCCAGCACAATGCGGCGCTGGCCGTGCGGCTCGAAGATGCGGTCTTGCTCGGCCTGCGACAGCCGCGCAAACAGCGGCAGCACCTCGGCACTGCGCAGCACCGGCTGGTGCGAGAGGTGCTTGCGCAGGTGGTCGGCGGCCTCGCGGATCTCGCGCTCACCAGGCAAAAACACCAGAATGTCCCCCGAGGCCGCCCCGCCCTTCCAGAGCTCGTCCACGCCATCGGCAATGGCATCGTTCAGGTCGTATTCGCGGCTTTCTTCAAAAGGCCGGTAGCGCACTTCCACCGGGAAGGTGCGGCCCGAGACCATGACCACAGGCGCAGGGGTCATGATGGATGAAAAGTACTCGGCAAAGCGCTGCGCATCGATGGTGGCCGAGGTGATGATCACCTTGAGATCCGGCCGGCGCGGCAGGAGCTGGCGCAGGTAGCCGAGCAGAAAGTCGATGTTCAGGCTGCGCTCGTGCGCCTCGTCGATGATCAGCGTGTCGTAGGCGCGCAGCAGCGGATCGGTCTGCGTCTCGGCCAAAAGAATGCCGTCGGTCATGAGCTTGACCGAGGCCGTGGCCGAGAGCCGATCCTGAAAGCGCACCTTGTAGCCCACCACCTCGCCCAGGGGGGTCTTCATCTCCTCGGCGATGCGCTTGGCCACACTGGAGGCTGCCACGCGCCGCGGTTGGGTGTGGCCGATCAGGTGGCCACGCCGGCCCGGGTGGTTGGCGCTGCCGCGGCCCAGGCTCAGGGCGATCTTGGGCAGCTGCGTGGTCTTGCCCGAGCCGGTTTCACCGCAGACGATGACCACCTGATGCGCCTGGAGAACACGCGCAATCTCCTCCCGCCGATCCGAGACGGGCAGGTTTGGCGGGAAGTCCAAAAACAGGCTGTGTGAGAGTGCCAAGAGATCAGGGCCGGCGCGAAAACAGACCGGAGGCAATCCGGGCGAATCCCCCGGAACTGGCGCAGAACTTGGGTCAAAATGCGGAACCACACCACTTGCCGCGCTATGTCAGCCGTCTTCAATTTTACCTTCGTGCCCTGGTTTCGATCGGTGGCGCCCTACATCCACCTGCACCGGGGTAAAACCTTTGTGGTGGGTATGGCCGGTGAGGCCATTGCCGCGGGCAAACTACAGCTTATCGCGCAGGATCTGGCCCTGATTCAGAGCATGGGGGTCAAGATCGTCCTGGTCCACGGCTTCAGGCCTCAAGTCAACGAGCAACTGGCCGCCAAGGGCCACGAAGCCCAGTACGCCAAAGGCATGCGCATCACGGACAGCGTCGCTTTGGACTGCGCGCAGGAGGCGGCAGGTCAGCTACGCTACGAAATTGAAGCGGCCTTCAGTCAGGGGCTGCCCAACACGCCCATGGCCGGATCGACGGTACGGGTGATTTCCGGTAATTTCATCACAGCCCGGCCGGTGGGCATCGTCGATGGCATCGACTTCAAGCACTCCGGGCTGGTTCGCAAGGTCGATGTGCCGGGTATCCGTCAAACCTTGGAGATGGGGGCCATGGTCTTGCTCTCACCCTTCGGCTTTTCCATTACGGGCGAGGCCTTCAACCTGACTATGGAAGAGGTAGCCACGCGGGTGGCCATTGAGTTGCAAGCCGACAAGTTGATTTTCTTGACTGAAGTACCCGGCATCCGCTTGCGGCCGAGCGAGTCGGCCGGCGAGGACAATCCCATTGATACGGAAATGCCGCTTGATGTGGCCGAGAAGCTGCTAGCGACCCTCCCCGCCCCCGCGCAACCTGCCGACACCGGCTTTTACCTGCAGCACTGCGTCAAGGCCTGCAAGGCGGGAGTTGACCGGACCCATATCCTGCCTTTTGCCACCGACGGCGCCCTGCTGCTCGAAATTTATGTGCATGATGGCATAGGGACCATGGTCATCGACGAGAAGCTCGAGAGCCTGCGTGAAGCCACGGTAGACGATGTCGGTGGCATTCTTCAATTGATTGAACCCTTCGAAAACGACGGCACCCTGGTCAAGCGCGATCGAACCGAAATCGAGCGCGATGCCGGCCTCTACACCGTGATTGAACATGACGGGGTGATCTTCGGCTGTGCCGCCCTCTATCCTTACCCCGAATCCCGCACCGGCGAGATGGCGGCCTTGACAGTCTCGCCGCAAAGTCAAGGTCAGGGCGACGGCGAGCGCATGCTCAAACGGATCGAGCAGCGCGCACGCTCCCAGGGCTTGAGCAGCATTTTTGTGCTAACCACCCGAACCATGCACTGGTTTCTAAAGCGCGGCTTTCAGGCGGTGGAGATTGACTGGCTGCCCGAGGCGCGTAAACGCAAATACAACCTCAATCGCAAGAGTCAGGTGCTGGTCAAGCACCTGTAAGGCCGGCGGGCATTGGGACACGCCGCCTTCAAGAAGTCCGCTTGGGAAGGCCCTCACAGGCGACGCAAATCCAGCAGCCGGGCCGCCATATACCCGGCCAGCATCGCCAGGGCAACGGTGGTGGCCGGATGGTTTTGCACGGCGCTGCGGGAGTAGTCCCAGGCGCGCAGCGGTACATCGCTCAAACCCTGGCCGCAGCCCTCGATCCGGTCGACCCAATTTGACGCGCCACTGGCCAGACGATCCACCGCCCCGTGCGCCAAAGTTCGGGTGCGGTTGAGCGCATCGCGAGCATTTTCAGCGCTGCGCCAGTGTGAGGCCGGCTGATCGCCACTGGCAGAGATGTTCACTCGAACGGCGTCCGTGGCGTTATGGGTCATGGTTGGGGTTTCCATCCTGGATCTCCTAATGGGGGTTGAGAAAAATCAACTTGAGCTTGCCCACCGTTGTGCAAAGCGGCGGGCCGACACAGCTTCTTACTCTAGGTGGCAACAAGGACATCACGGTCAGCCAGCTGGAAAAAGCCCGGTAGGACAAACGCTGCCAGCACCCGCCTCTCAAGGCGCGCTCTGCGGGGGCCTCTCCTACGCGCGGGTCGTCCTTGCGATGACAGGGATGCAGTCGCTCACTGGCTAGATTGGAGAGCCCCAGGAAGCTCTCATGACGCAATCGCCTCAGCCCACACCCCACCCACAATGGGAGCGCCCACCCGTGCCGGGGCGTAACGCATCGCGCGAGGTACGCATTCCGATCGGTTCGCAGTGGATTTACGGCGACCTGGTATTACAAAGACGCGAGCGCCGCTACCGTGGTGATCATCCGGCGATCAGCCCGAGGGGGCGCCATGTGATTTTGGTGGACGACGGTCTGGCCACGGGCGCGACCATGCGCGCTGCAGTGCTGGCGGTGCGTCAGCAAGCGCCCGCCCGGCTCATCGTGGCGGTGCCGGTGGGCGCACGCGATAGCTGCGAAGCACTGGCGGATGTGGCCGATGAAGTGGTGTGCCCCTTCATGCCCGAGCCCTTTCAGGCCGTGGGCCTGTGGTACGACCCTATGACCCAGGCCAGCGATGAAGAAGTCTGCGAAATATTGAACAGGGCCCGGACCGAGCGATCCCTGGCAATCCGCCAGAGCGCTCAGACCGGCAGTCCCGCGCCATCGCGATGAACCGTCTTCGCAACGCGGCTGCATCGAACCACGCCGCAGCTCCCACCATCGTCAGACCCAGCGCGGCCGAGATCGTCCACGGCATCAAGCAGCATCTGCAACCGCTTTTTGGTCACCCTTCCGACAATGACCGACTGCTGGCCGCTGTCGGTCAAGCGCGATTGATCTTGATGGGCGAAGCCAGCCACGGCACCCGCGAGTTCTACCGGGAACGGGCCGACATCACCCAGCGATTGATTCTGGAGAAGCGTATCGATGCGGTGGCCGTCGAAGCCGATTGGCCCGATGCCTACCGGCTGCATCGGTATGTGACCGGTTGCAGCACCGATGTGCATGCGGCGCACGCCCTCGAGGGCTTTGAGCGCTTTCCGGCCTGGATGTGGCGCAACACCGAAGTGGTCCGATTTGCCGACTGGCTGCGCAACCACAATCTGAGCACCGGCTCACAGGTCGGATTTTTCGGCCTGGACCTCTACAGCCTGTTTCGATCAATGGCGCAGGTGCTGGTCTATCTGGATCGGGTCGACCCCCAATCTGCGCAACGCGCCCGTGCACGGTATGCCTGCTTCGACCATGTGCGGGACGATGGCCAAGCCTACGGCTATGGTGCCAGCCTGGGCCTGACGCGCAGCTGCGAGGCAGAAGTGCTGGAACAGCTGTGCGAAGTTAACCGCCTGCGTGCGGATACCGAGCCGCAGCTCAGCGAGCTTTTCGATGCCCAACAAAATGCCCGACTGGTGCGCAACGCCGAGGCCTATTACCGCAGCATGTTCGGTGGGCGGGTTGCCTCCTGGAATCTGCGTGACAGCCATATGCTCGAGACCGTGCAGGCCCTACAAGCTCACCTGGGGCGGATGGGGCGGCCGGTCCGTTTGGCGATTTGGGCTCACAACTCTCACCTGGGCGATGCCAGCGCTACCGAGATGGGTGCGCGTGGCGAATGGAACCTGGGGCAGCTGCTCAAACAGCAGCACGGGCAGAATGTCTTCAGCCTGGGGCTGAGCACTTACGCCGGAACCGTGACCGCGGCCAGCGACTGGGATGAACCGGCCCAGCGCACGCGGGTTCGACCTGGGCTGGCAGGCAGCTGGGAAGATCTCTTCCATCAAGCGGATACCGACCGCTTTATCCTGATGCTGCGCGGCAACAGCAGTCTGGCCCAACTCACCCGCGCACAGCGTCTGCAAAGGGCCATTGGCGTTATCTACCGGCCCGAGACCGAGCGGCACAGCCACTATTTCATGACCTGCCTGCCCGCTCAGTTCGACGCTGTTTTGCACATCGACCAGACCCATGCGGTAGAACCCCTGGACAAAGGGCCGGTGTGGGTCAGCGGCGAAGTGCCGGAAACCTTTCCCTCGGGCGTCTGAACCCCAATCGGGGCGATCGCGAGCTTATTGATCGGAACGGTTGCCCGCAGGAGGCCTTGAGGGCTGAGGCGATGAACCGAAGGCCATCGCATTCATCTGCGACCCCGAATTGCGATAAGAGTCCGGCGCAGACGCATCGGGCTGCCCGACCGACTCAGACGAAACATCGGAGAGCTGGCCACGCTGCACATAATGCTGGGCCGCTTCCTTGAACAAGCTCTTGTGCGTCATGCTCAAACCACGATGAAGAACGGTAGGCGCGACCGGCCGGGGCCGATGGCTGGGAGGAACAGAGGCGTCTTTGTAGGATGTTGCAGCGCAGCAGTGTAGGAGCGAATTTCGGCGCTGATGTAAAGAAATGACAAGAGGGTGACAAAACCAGTCAACTGATACGCGAGCGCCACGCCCAGGCGGACGCGCTTATTGTTTTAAATTTCAGTGAAAATCCCGACTCGCGCAAGCCAACTCGCCAATAAGCGGGCTGAGGTCTTGCAGCCGATGCGCCCGCAAATTGCGCACAGCGCCGTAGCCGGGCTGTCGACCGGTTTCAGCGCTGCGCTGCCAGGTTCCCCACACCGCCAGCAGGCGAGCATGCATCCACAAGGCACGCTCACGCTGACGCAGCGAGCGACCGACGATGATATTGACCGAGCCGGTCTCGTCCTCAAGGGTCAGGAACACCGTGCCGCGCGCCGTCGACGGCTGCTGGCGCACGGTCACCAACCCTGCAGCCGCCACCGACCGCCCCCCAGGCAGGGCTTCAAGCTCGCCCGCCGAAAGCAGGCCACGATGCCGAAGCTGCGGTCGCAGCAAAGCCAGCGGATGACGACGCAGGCTCAGGCCCAAGGCGCGGTAATCCCCCAAAATATCCTGCGCCTCCGGCATGGGGGCTAGCAGCAGGCCAGGCTCTTGAACCGGCGCGTTGCGCAGCAACTGCGGCGCCGGTCGCAAGGCGGCGGCCTGCCAGACCTGCTGGCGCCGATGCCCGGCCAGAGCGGCCAGCGCATCAGCTGCCGCCAGAGCATCCAAATCGCGCTTGCCCAGAGCGGCACGCAATGCCAGGTCCTCGACGCTGGTAAAAGCAGCCCGCTGGCGTGCCTCGATAAGGCGATCGGCACCGGCCTGCGAGAGCTGTGCCACCATGCGCAGACCCAGCCGTACCGCCGGTTGCTGTGGGCGGCCCCAAGGCGCGTGCGTCTGCCCATCGGCCGACTCCAGCGTGCAGTCCCAGGCACTGGCGCTTACATCGACGGGACGCACCTGCACCTGATGGCGGCGCGCATCTTGCACCAACTGCGAAGGCGAATAAAAGCCCAGCGGCTGGGCATTGAGCATGGCCGCCAGGAAACAGGCCGGCTCATGGCACTTGAGCCAGCAACTGACATAGACCAACTTGGCAAAGCTGGCCGCATGGCTCTCCGGGAAGCCATACTCGCCAAAGCCCTCGATCTGACTGAAGATACGCTGAGCGAAATCAAGAGGATAGCCTTTCTCCACCATGCGGCCGATCAGCCGCTGGCGAAAAGGATCGAGCCCACCCTTGCGTTTCCAGGCTGCCATGGCGCGTCGCAGTTGATCGGCCTCGCCCGGCATGAAGTCAGCGGCGATGATTGCAATTTGCATCACCTGCTCCTGAAAGATCGGCACGCCCAGAGTGCGACCCAGCGCGGGCTCCAGCGCCGGATGCTCAAGGGGCGGCTTGTGCCCGTGGCGCAATTGCTCGCGCCGCTCCAGGTAGGGGTGCACCATGCCCCCCTGGATCGGCCCCGGCCGCACAATGGCCACTTGCACGACCAGATCGTAATAACAGCGCGGCAGCAAGCGCGGCAGCATACTCATCTGCGCCCGACTTTCAATCTGGAACACGCCCACCGTATCGGCGGCGCCAATCATGTCGTAGGTCGCCGTGTCATCGGCAGGAATCTGGTGCATCTGCAGCGTAGAACCTCGCCACCGCGACACCAGTTCAAGACAGCGGCGTATGGCTGAGAGCATACCCAGCGCCAGTACATCGACCTTCATCAGACCCACTGCCTCCAGGTCGTCCTTGTCCCACTGAATCATGAAACGGTCGGCCATGGCGGCTGGCTGTACCGGCACCAGACGCGTGAGCTTGTCCTGGGTGAGTACAAAGCCGCCCACATGCTGTCCGAGATGGCGCGGCATGCCCAGCAGCTCGGTCGCGCAGGCCAACCACTGTGCAATCAGCGGGTCTTTTGGGTCTACACCTTCGGGCCAGACCGGGGTGGCATCGCTGCGGTCCATCCAGCTGCAATCGCGGACGAAGGCCTCGATCAGATCCAGGGGCAGGCCCAGGGCTTTGCCCGCATCGCGCAAGGCACTGCGCGGACGGTAACGGATGACCGTGGCCGCCAAGGCAGCCCTGTCATGGCCATAGCGACGATAGATATAGGCGATAACCTCCTCACGCCGCTGATGCTCAAAATCGACATCGATATCGGGCGGCTCAAGTCGCTCGCGACTGATGAAACGCTCGAACAATAAATTGCTCTCGGCCGGATCGACGGCCGTGATACCCAGGCAGTAACAAACCGCCGAATTGGCCGCCGAGCCGCGGCCTTGGCACAAAATGCCTTCGGAGCGAGCAAAGCGCACGATGTCATAAACCGTCAGGAAGTACATTTCGTAGCGCAACTCGGCAATCAGGGCCAGTTCATGCTCGACCTGCCGCGCGACAGCCGGCGGAACGCCGTGCGGATACCGCTCACGCAAACCCTCTCGGGCGAGTTGCTGCAAATACTGCAAGGGTTCGCACGGCCAGCTACCCTGACGCGGGTAGGCATAATGAAGAGCGATTTCATCCAGACTGAATCGACACCGCTGAGCCACCGTCAAGGTGGCGGCCAGCCACTCGGGCCGATACAGCTCGGCCAGTTGTAAACGCGAACGCAAATAGGCCTGGGCGTTGGGCTGTAAGGCGCGACCGGCCTCTTGCACCGTACAGCCCCGGCCGATGGCTGTCACCACATCATGCAGGGGCTTGCGCGAACGCCTGTGCATGAGCGCCCCACCCGCAGCGACCAAAGGTACGCCGCTGCGTCGTGAAAGTTCTGCGAGCTGCTGCTGACGCAGCACATCATCGAAGCGCTGCTGTAAGTGCACAGCCAGCCACAGGCGCCCGTGCCACAGCTGTTTTGCCCACTCCAACTGCTCGGCCAGCGCCGCCGGATCGATCGGCTGCTCGAGCAATGGAAACAGGATGATCTCGCAAGCCAGCAGGCGCTCGAAGGCCGCCGCGCCACGCGCTACCCGGTAAACGGCGGCGCTGCCTTGCCCGGCCTGACGCGCAGCGGTGATGAATTCACACAAGTCCCCCCAGCCCCGCGCATCATGGGGCAACACCAGCAAACGCAGTGCCTCCTGGTGCACACGAAATTCAGCTCCAGGAATAAAGGGCAAGGCGCGGGCCCGGGCCGCCTGATGGGCACGCACCACACCGGCGACGGAACATTCGTCGGTCAAAGCGAGGGCGCGATAGCCCAGGGCATGCGCACGCTCGACCAGCTCCTGCGGGTCAGAGGCTCCGCGCTGAAAGCTGAAATTACTCAGCGCATGCAGTTCGGCATAGTCGGGTAGGCTCGGCGCAGGCATACCGGACTCAGGCAAAAATGCCGTGCAAAAACCAGGCTGTCTGCACGCGTGGCCGACGCTCACGGTAAATCCACAGCAGGCCGGCCCGGGCGCTGCGGGCAATAAAGTAATCGCGCAAGACCGGGGTCTGCATCCGGCGATCGCCGTCCTCTCCCCGATCTGCAAGCATCCAGCCTGCCACCTCCAGCCGCTGCGGCCCGACCAGCAAGGCCAATGGTCCTTGATACCAAGGCCGGTCACCCTGAAGACGCAGAGGTTGCGGCTGCGACAGCAGCCAGGTTGGCAGGAGTTGGGCCCATTGAGCCGGCAGCGCAAGCCCCTGCCCTGCGCCCGGCCCTGCTTTTGAGCCTGCAAGAGACCCTGGCGGCGCGATCGACCGGGACCTTGCGGAAAATTCAGTGGACGGGGCGCTCTCGTGGTGACGCAGTCTCGAGGCCGGCAGCCACTGCTGCATGCGTTCGGGCTCATGGCGGTCATCGGGCTGCCAGCGCCGGATTTGCGCCGGACCCAGTCGCGCCTCCAAACGCTCAAGCAACTGCTCCAGACTCTCACCGCGTTGCTGATCCTCCAGCAGTAAAGTGCCGCTGCGCTCCGCCAGCGGCGCTGTCTCCAACGAGCGCAAGCTCACCGTCTGGGCCGGCGCGTCCCAACGCCCCACGGGCAGATGCTCGGACAGCAGGCGCAGCACATGCCCCATGTCCTGGCTGGCCTCCCGCAAGCGTAAAGGCAAAACGCGGGGATCGCCGGCGTTGCGCCGGCTGTCACTTTGCCAACCCAGTTCCAGCCCCAACACACCCAGCTTGCGCGTCACCAGCCAGGTGCGCAAGTGTTGCAGCAAGCACTCGGCCGCTCGCAGCAGGCCTTCGGCCTGCTCAACACCCCCGGGCCACTGCAGATGCGCCGTAAAGGCCTCGGGGACCTGCCACCATACATGGCTTTCAGGGCGCTCGCCGAGGGCTTGATCCAGGGCATCGAGCAAATCCTGGCCGAAACGACGCGCCACGCCCTGACGCGGCAAGCAACGCAGGTCCTGCCAGCGTTGACAGCCCAGGCGCTTGAGCAAAGGCAGATGCGACTGTGCCGCATCGAGCGTGGCCAGAGGCAGATCGACGGCTGCAATGCGGACAGTCTCACGCCAGGGTCGTTGCAAGCGCAGGCGAGCCAGCGCCTGCAACGAGGTAGGCCCCGCAGCAGCTTGCAAGTTATCTGAATGCTCGACCAGGTCTTCCCTCGTGACTTGTTCGCGCAGTTGCACCAGCAACGATCGCAAACCGCCAAACAGCCGCAAGCTTGCTGCAACCTCCATCAGCACCGCATCGTGGCTCAAGCTCACCCGCGGGGTATAGCGCAGCGCGTGGCAGGCCAGCGATGCGCGCGCGGCGGATATCGACACGGCATCAGCAGGCCAGGCTCGCAGCGCGATCCACAGCATCGGGCACCTCCAGAAGGCTCAGCGGCCGCCGGACAGCCTGGCGACGGTACACGGCTTGTGCATGGCCGGCAGCCAATAAGTGCCGCAGGGCCACCGGTGAAGTTTGCAGCGCCAGGGGCGCTGACAGCGGCGGTCCTCGACGCTTGAGCACCTCGACCTCCAGCACCGCGGCCACACCGGCTGCGACCGGCGACCACTGCAGGGCCAGTCGCAAAGGAGCCGGCGATGCCTGCTGGCGAGCCGCTTGTGGCCGGCAGACAAACAGCAGACGCGACTGGGTCTGCGCCAAAATCTGCAAGCGCCGCAAGGCGGATAAGGGCACCTGCTCAAGCCACAACAGCACCGCTTGCACCTGCGCGCAGCGCAGGGCCTGCTCGGCCGCCCACAGTCGATCGGCCAGGCTCTCGGCGTGCACCTGCAACAGAGTGCCCGGATCGCAATTTTGGGCGGCCAGAGCCGGACCAAACGGCACATGGGGCGCGCCTATGAGCATGAGCGCGCCACGGGCGCGGGATCTGCGACCCGGCGCATGCAGGCCCAACTGCCCGAGCGAAGGAGCCAGCAAGCCCCACTCGGCGTGTACAGCGCTCGCCTGCAGCAGCTCGGTCAGACTGCCCATCGGCCAGCCGCCACCCGGCAAAACCGCATCCAGAGCGGGGTAGCAGGTGGGCAATACCGGCTCACGGGCACGCGCCAGCTCGCTCGCACGCCACACTTGGGAAAGTTCAGGGACACATGAATCGGACACGGGAACAGACAACTTAAAGAACTGTATAAATATACAGTTTTTTGGCCTGTCTGTGGGGCCCGATCTGCCGGCCCCGGGCGCTTAAAGACTCAAGCGCACACGCGCTGGCGGACCTGCTCGTACTCGCGGCGCAACTGGGCGATGTAGTCGCCGGCCTTTTGCACCTTGTCAATGGTGCCAATACCTTGCCCACAACCCCAGATGTCGCGCCAGGCCTTGGCCGCTGTATCGCCGCCGAAATTCATTTTGCTAGGGTCGCTGCTGGGCAGATTCTCTGGATCCAGCCCGGCTTTGCGGATTGAGGGAGCCAGGTAGTTCCCATGCACGCCGGTGAACAGGTTGGTGTAGACGATATCGTCTGAATTGGACTCAACCACGGCCTGCTTGTAATCGTCCGCGGCGCGGGCCTCCTCGGTGGCGATAAAGGCCGAACCGATATAGGCAAAGTCCGCGCCCATGGCCTGCGCTGCCAGCACCGCCCCACCGGTGGAAATGGCCCCCGAAAGCGCCACCGGTCCGTCGAACCATTGGCGGATTTCCTGAATCAGGGCGAAGGGACTCTTCACGCCGGCGTGGCCGCCAGCACCAGCGGCCACGGCGATCAGTCCGTCAGCCCCCTTCTCAATCGCTTTATGTGCAAAGGCGTTGTTGATGATGTCGTGCAACACCACTCCGCCGTGGCTGTGCGCCGCCTGGTTGATGTCCTCGCGAGCACCTAGCGAAGTGATGTAGATCGGCACCTTGTACTTGACGCACAAAGCCATGTCCTGCTCGAGCCGATCGTTGGATTTGTGCACGATTTGATTGATGGCAAAAGGTGCGGCGGGCTGCTCGGGATGAGCCCGGTTGTAGGCGGCCAATGTTTCAGTGATCTCGGCCAGCCATTCATCGAGTTGGGAAACCGGTCGCGCATTGAGCGCGGGCATGGAGCCAACCACCCCGGCGATGCATTGGGCAATCACCAGCTTGGGGGTGCTCAAAATGAACATCGGCGAGCCGATCACAGGAAAAGGCAAGTGCGCCAAGGCGCCGGGCAATCGCGACATAAAAGGGCTTTCAAAAAAACAAGGGTGCGCGGCTCAGAAGGCTTGGGGCGCCAATTGAGTGACGCAATCGGCACCATCGACGATGGCATCGCGCTGACCAGGAATGCGGGTGAGCAGGTGGTCAGCATAAAAGCGAACGGTAGTGATCTTGCTCTGCAAAAACTCGCTGCCAAATTCACCCGCCTGTCCGTCCGCCAGTAATTGCTCGGCCACCGATAGCGCCCGGGCCATCTGCCAGCCCGACATCAAATTGCCAGCCAGCATGAGGTAAGGAACGCTGCCGGCGAACACGGCATTGGGCGAGGTTTTACCCGCTGTGACGATGAAGTCAACCACATCGATAAAAGCCTCGCGCGCCGCAGTCAGACGACCGGCCACAGCCCGCCCCGATGCACTGCCTTGGGCCAGCAGCTGCGCTTCGGTCGATTCGATCCGAGCGGCCAGAGCCCTAGCCGTACGCCCGCCATCACGCAGCGTCTTGCGCCCGATCAGGTCGTTGGCCTGTATGGCGGTGGTGCCTTCGTAAATCGTCAGAATCTTGGCATCGCGGTAATACTGTGCTGCACCGGTCTCCTCGATAAAGCCCATGCCACCGTGTACCTGCACGCCTAAGGCAGTCACTTCCTGGCTCATCTCGGTGCTGTAGCCCTTGACTAGCGGCACCATGAATTCGTAGAAGGCCTGGTTTTCCTGCTGGGTCGCTGCATCGGGGTGATGGTGGGCCGCATCAAAGGCAGCCGCAGCCACCGCTGCCATCGCCCGGCAACCTTCGGTATAAGCGCGCATGGTCATGAGCATGCGTTTGACATCGGGGTGATGAATGATGGGAGCACTGCCCGGGACAGAGCCATCCACAGGCCGGCTCTGCACGCGGTCGCGGGCATACTGCACCGCCTTCTGATAGGCCCGGTCTGAAATGGCGATACCCTGCACTCCCACCGCGTAGCGAGCCGCGTTCATCATGATGAACATGTACTCCAGGCCGCGGTTTTCCTGACCGACCAGGAAACCAAGCGCACCGGGGCCGGCCTGATCAGCCACGCTGCCGGCGATACCGTCGCCGTACTGCAAGACAGCCGTTGGGCTGGCCTTGATGCCCAATTTATGCTCGATGCTCACGCAGTGCAGATCGTTACGCGCCCCCACCGAACCATCGGCTTGCACCAGGAACTTGGGCACCACAAACAGGCTGATGCCCTTGACCCCCTCGGGCGCTCCGGGGACACGGGCCAGTACCAGATGCACGATGTTCTCGGCCATATCGTGCTCACCGTAGGTGATGTAGATTTTGGTGCCGAAAATTTTGTAGCGGCCATCGGGCTGCGGCTCGGCCCGGGTCCGCACGGCAGCCAAGTCGGATCCGGCCTGCGGCTCGGTCAAATTCATAGTGCCGGTCCACTGTCCGGTGACCAGCTTGTCCAGATAGGTGGCCTTGAGTTCGTCGGAACCGGCTGTCAGCAAAGCCTCGATAGCGCCATCGGTCAGCAAAGGGCAGAGGGCAAAACTCATATTGGCCGCATTGAGCATTTCGCCGCAGGCCGCGCCTATGGTCTTGGGCAGTCCCTGCCCGCCAAATTGGACGGGGTGCTGCAAGCCCTGCCAGCCGCCTTCAACATACTGCTTGAACGCCTGCTTGAACCCAGGTGTGGTGTGGACCATCCCATTCTTGAGGGTCGAGGGATTGCGGTCGCCCTCCCAATTGAGCGGGGCCAGCACTTCTTGGTTAAAGCGCGCGCATTCTTCAAGCACGGCCTGCGCTGTATCAAACCCAGCCTCTTCGAAGCCAGGAATGCGGGCAATTTCGTCAATATCGGCCAGGTGCTTGATATTGAACAGCATATCCTTGACGGGGGCGATATAGCTCATGGTCGGGTCCTTCATTCAGATACAAATGGGGTCAGTTCCAAGCGCAGCAGAGATCCTGCAAGGGCAAAAGCCTAAAAAAAGGCACCCGCCGGATGCCTTCGATCGTCCAGACCGCCCTCAGAGCTTGCTCACCAGTTCGGGCACAGCAGCAAACAGGTCGGCTTCCAGGCCGTAGTCGGCCACGCTGAAGATGGGCGCCTCCGGGTCCTTGTTGATGGCCACGATCACCTTCGAATCCTTCATGCCGGCCAGATGCTGGATGGCCCCCGAAATACCTGCAGCCACATACAGCTGCGGCGCCACGATCTTGCCAGTCTGTCCCACCTGCCAGTCGTTGGGCGCGTAGCCTGCATCGACCGCCGCACGGCTGGCACCCAACGCCGCGCCGAGCTTGTCGGCCAGCGGTGTCATGACCTCATTGAACTTCTCGGCACTACCCAAGGCGCGGCCGCCCGACACAATGACCTTGGCCGCCGTCAGCTCCGGCCGGTCGCTCTTGGACAGCTCGCTGCCCACATAGCTGCTCTTGCCGCTGTCAGCCACTGCCGCTGCACTCTCCAGCACAGCACTGCCTCCGGTTGCGGCCGCATCAAAACCGGTGGTGCGCACGGTGATCACCTTGATCGCATCATCGCTCTGCACAGTGGCAATCGCGTTACCGGCGTAGATAGGCCGCTCGAAGGTGTCGGGACTAACGACCTGGGTCACATCCGACAGTTGCGCCACATCGAGACTGGCAGCCACGCGCGGGGCCACATTTTTGCCCGAGGCGGTGGCTGGAAACAAGATATGGCTGTAATTCCTGGCCATGGCCAGTACCTGCGCCGCCAAGTTCTCGGCCAGTCCGTGGGCCAGCCCGGCCGCGTCCGCATGAATGACCTTGGCGACGCCGGCAATCTGAGCCGCCGCCTGAGCGGCAACCGCCGCATTGTGACCGGCTACCAGCACATGCACTTCTCCACCGCACCGAGCGGCCGCGGTCACGGTGTTGAGGGTGGCCGGCTTGAGGCTGGCATTGTCGTGTTCAGCGATAACGAGAGAGGCCATGACTTTCCTGATCAGTTAGGGGCGGAGCCCTTCGCTCCGCAAATAAAAAGCTGTGTTCAAGGACCGGGGTATTTGTCGCGCAAACCTGGTCTTCTCAGATGACTTTCGCTTCGTTCTTCAATTTGTCCACCAAGGCCGCCACATCCGCCACCTTGACCCCGGCGCCGCGCTTGGGCGGCTCGCTGACCTTGAGCGTCCTGATGCGCGGCTTGACATCCACACCCAGGTCCTCGGGCTTGAAGACATCGAGTTGCTTTTTCTTGGCCTTCATGATGTTGGGCAGCGTCACATAACGCGGCTCATTCAGGCGCAGGTCGGTCGTGACGATGGCCGGAAGACTCAGCGACAAAGTCTCGATGCCGCCATCAACCTCGCGGCTGACGGTAGCCTTGTCGCCAGCGACTTCCACCTTGGAGGCAAAGGTGGCCTGAGGCCAGCCGAGCAGGGCCGCCAGCATCTGGCCGGTCTGATTACAGTCGTCGTCGATGGCCTGCTTGCCGAGGATGACCAGTTGAGGGCCTTCCTTGTCGACCAGAGCCTTGAGCAGCTTGGCCACGGCCAAAGGCTGGAGCTCCTCGGCGGTCTCCACCAGAATGCCGCGATCGGCACCGATGGCCATGGCCGTGCGCAGGGTCTCCTGACACTGGGCCACACCGCAGCTGACCGCCACCACATCTGTGGCCGCGCCTTTTTCCTTCAGCCGTGTGGCCTCCTCGACGGCGATTTCATCGAAGGGGTTCATGCTCATCTTCACATTGGCAATATCCACACCGCTGCCGTCGGACTTGACGCGCACCTTCACGTTGTAGTCGACCACGCGTTTGACAGGTACCAAAACCTTCATGGGCTCTCCAGAACTAGGTAAATGGGGGCGGGGCCGCTCGTTGGCGCCCCTGGATCCAGTTGACGTTACGTCAATTGGCGCATTCTAAGCGGCCGCCGCCCAAACGGCGGTCTCAGGCGATTGAGGCAGGGGCTGTGGCATCAAACACAAAAAAGCACGACCGTTCTTTTTGGGACTATATCCTGCCCCGCCCACCAAGTCAAGGCTCATCACGGGCGGCCAACGCGTACCCGCGACCACCCCTCACCACTGCGCTGCATTCTGAATTTGAAACACCCGCTGCGCGGAGACGATTTCCACGCCGTGAGCCCGCAAGGAGCGCAGGATTTCGAGATTGATTGCGGACCTGAGATTGCCCTGCCCGTTCTCCGGATCCACGATCCAGTAGCAGAGCGTGAATTCCAGTCCGTCGGGGCCAAACTGACTCAACTGAGCGGCTGGAGCCGGATCAGCCAGCACCCGTGGCTGGGTTCGCGCCGCCGCTTCAAGCAGACTCATCACGCGGTCGGCATCGCTGCCGTGAACTACCGGTACGGTGGTGGTTTGCAAGACCTTGGGGTCGGTCAAGGAGAGGTTTTCGATGCGGTTGCTGATGAACATGTCATTGGGCACCACAGACTCCCGCCCCGAGAGGGCTCGCACAACCGTGTAACGCGCCTTGATGTCGGTGATGCGGCCTTCAAAGTTGTCGATGCGCACGCTGTCTCCGATGCGCACACTGCGCTCGGCCAGCATCACAAAGCCACTCACATAACTTGCCGCGAGCTTCTGCAGACCCAGGCCCACACCAACACCGATGGCCCCCCCCAGCACCGACAGGGCGGTCAAATCGATGCCCACCGCTGTCAGGCTGAGGATCAGACCGACGCCCACCAGCAGGGCCCGCACCCCATTGCTGACCGCCTTGCGCAGGGACAGATCACCCCCCGTGGCCGAGGCGAGCAGGCGATCCTCGATGGCCGAAGACACCCAGAGGGAGACGATCAGCACAGCCGCGGCGGTCAAGGCGCCCCCGAGCACATCAAGTGCAGTCAACTTGGATCCGCCCACCCTCCAGACGATGCTATCGAGTTCGCCCAGCAGCAGGGGCAGGAGCCCCGTGATCCACAGAACGACCGCCAACCAGGCCAGCCACGAGATGGACCGCTCGAGCACGCGAACCAGGGGCGCCTGCTTGAACGCGGCCTGTAGAACCTTGACCCCCACCCGAATGATCGCCAGGGACAGCAGAACCGGCAGCGCCAGGGCCAGCAAAAACAAAGGCACGCCGGCGATTTTCAGGGTGGCGTGGGCGGCATAAATCAGCAGCAGCAACAGCAGAGGGAACAAGGCCCCGTCGAATGCACGGCGACCCAGAAGAACCGATGCGTTAGACCCCTGCGGCACGGCCCGACTGACCGCACGCACCAGCGCCCAGGCCAGCAGCAGGCCGCCACAGAGCACACCCAGCTCGATCAGCGCCGAGCCGTAGGTCATGGTGGCCCACGCCTGCTCGAGCTTGACACCGCGCAGAGTTTCAAGGGGGCTCGATAGACCCGCTGCAGCCATGACTGAACACTCCCCAAAAAATCAGAGTCCGGCCAGCACCCGCAGATGGGCTTCAACACTACGGGCCAGCGCATCAAGATGGTAGCCGCCTTCGAGGCAAGAAACGAGGCGCCCATGGGCATGTCGCTGCGCCACGCCCATAAGTTGCCCGGTGATCCAGGCATAGTCGTCCTCCTCCAGCTCGAGCTGACCCAGACCATCCTGACGATGCGCGTCAAAGCCGGCGCTGACAAACACCATTTGCGGCGCGAAGGCCTCCAGTCGAGGCAGCCAATGCGTCTCGATCAAAGCGCGAATCTGCGTTCCCCGGGTGTACGCCGGCACCGGGAGATTGAGCAGGTTGACCGCGCCCGGCTCCGTGCCAGTGAAGGGATAGAGAGGATGCTGAAAAAAACTCACCATCAGGATGCGTTCATCACCCGCCACGATGTCCTGGGTACCGTTGCCGTGATGGACATCAAAATCGATGATGGCCACCCGTTTAAGACCGCAGGACTCCAGCGCATGCAAAGCGGCTACCGTCACATTGTTGAAAAAACAAAAGCCCATGGCCTGGGCCCGGGTCGCATAGTGGCCCGGCGGACGCACGGCGCAGAAGGCGTTGTCCATCTCTCCGGTGATGACCGCATCGGTAGCAGCAACAGCGGCACCAGCTGCCCGCAAGGCAGCCTCCCAGGAATGGGCGTTGACGCTGGTATCCAGATCCAGGGGCCGATGGTGCACCCCGTCAAGGCCCGAAGCCGCCTGCCGGGAAAGCTCTTGTACCTGGGCAAGGAGCAAACCATCGTGGGCACGAAGCAAATCGGTCCGCTCAACCTGCGGGGCTTGGCGATGGACCAACTGCTCAAACAAGCCCGACGCCCGAAGACGCATTTCAATGGCAGCGAGCCGCTCGGGGCACTCGGGGTGACCAGCTCCCATCTCATGGTCGCGGCACAGGCTGTGGCTAAAAAAACCGGTAGACATGCAAACCCTCAGGCGCGAGGCGGGGTTGAGCCTCAGGATGGGTTATGGTGCGGGCTTGTTCAAGCGCTCATTGACCATGAACTTTAAACCCACCCGCTTCACTTTTGAGGTTAACACGCCATCGGCCCAAGTCCGTGTGCTTGCGCGTTGGCATCGGCCGCTTTGGAACCGGTGGGTCGCGTTGTTGGCCTTTGCGGCGGCTCAGCCGCTGACGGCTGTCTCGCAGGTCGCGGCCAACCCATCGAGCAGTCCGTCGGGTAGCCCATCAGCAGCCGCTGAGCCGGCCACGCCTAGGGCCAAGGGCAAGACGCAAGCCCGGCCGGAGCGGCCCCAGCGCCCCAAAGCGGCCCCGAAAGCAAGCCAGGGGACCACCGTTTTGATAGGTAGCGGCCAGGCCTATGCCGAACGCGCCGAAGCCATGGATTTTGCCGAGCGCCTGGCCCTCGAACGCGGACTGCCGGCGCACTGGCTGCGCCAGACGATCGGCCAGGCCAGGCGATCGCCGCTGGTTATTCAACTGATGCAGCCACCCTCCTCGCCCTTCGTTAAAAATTGGCGCGTGTATCGCGGCCGCTTCATCGAGGACATCCGCATCCAAGCGGGCTTGCGGTTTTGGCAGACCCACGAGGGCGAGCTCAATCGGGCCGAATCCATCTACGGCGTACCGCCGGAAATTGTGGTAGGCATCATCGGCGTGGAGACGCTCTACGGCCGTCATATGGGTCAATTCAGGGTGATGGATGCGCTGGCCACCCTGGCTTTCGACTTTCCCGCGCGCCACCCTCGGGCAGCCGAGCGCAGCGAATACTTTCGCAAGGAACTCGAGCAGTTTCTGCTGGCGCAACACCGCAGCCAGACCGACCCTTTCGAATCGCTGGGCAGCTACGCCGGTGCCACCGGCATGCCGCAATTCATGCCCTCGTCGATTGCCTCATTCGCCGTCGATTTCGACAAAGACGGTCGCATTGATCTGCGTTCGAGTGTGAGCGATGTAATTGGCTCGGTGGCCCATTACCTCAAGGCCTTCAACTGGAAGCCGGGCATGCCGACTCACTACCGGGTTGAACTGGACAAGCAGGCCGATCTGTCCAGCTTGCTGGCGCCCGACATATTGCCCACCTTCAGCGCCCAGGTTTTTCAGGAAAAGGGGGCCCTTCTTCAGGAGCCGGCGACCTCACACACTGGGCCCCTGGCGCTTATTGAACTGCTCAACGGAAGCGAGGCGCCCACCTTCGTGGCGGGCACCGAAAACTTCTATGTCATTACCCGATACAACTGGAGCAGCTACTACGCCATGGCCGTCATTGAGCTGGGCCAGGAGATCGCTCGGCGCAAAAACCGGGGCCATTAAGCGCAGGCCCCGCCGCGCGCCCATGGCCCGGCCCAAGTCGCCGATCAGGGACGCGCAGCCCGGTGGAAGCTGGTGTCGACATAGCTCTCAACCGGCTGCATTTTCTTTTGCGGCTTGCCGTATTTTTCACGCAGCTGAACTGCGGTTTTAACGCCCTCAACACTGATCGCTGCGTCGCGGGTGAAGCCATTCTTTGGGTCGAGCAGAATGGCATAGCTGGTCTCGGCACTCTGGCGCGTTGCCCCATTGACATTCTTGATGAAAATCTCGAGCGCAGCCTCCTTGTTCTTGGGGTCGTAGAGCCAATCCAGGGCGCTGCGGTAGCCGCGGATGTATCCGATCAAGGTGTCGCGATTGTTATCGGCCCAAGTCTTGCGTACACCCGCAACCAGGCCCTGGTAGCTGCCAAGCGCGGCTGATGCGTCGGCCAGCACATTGATCCCCTTTTCCTTGGCCAGCACTTCGAAAGGAGAGATCAGCATGGTGGCCGAGTGCTTGCCCGCGATCAAATCGTTGTACCGACTGAGCACTCCGCCGGCAGAGACGGTCTTGTAATCGCGGTCTAGCACCAGGCCGTTGCGCTCCAGGACCTCGAGCAACACAAAGGCATAGCCGGTGGTCAGGGCGTCCACCGACAAAGTGGTGCCGCGCAAGTCGGCAAATGTCTTGATGTTGGGCTGCGCCCCCACGCGCAGGAACCCGTTGTCGGCCCCCATCACGGCAATCAGATTGGCGCCATCGATAGGCACCGCACCCTGGCCTTCCCGATAGGCCAGCAGGTTATCAACCGCAGTCATGGCAATTTCAAACTGTCCGTTAATCAGGCCCGTGAGTTGCTCGCGTGAATTGGGCGTGTTGATGGTGGTGACATTGACCCCGTTGCGCCCAAAAAAGCCCCGCTCCTGACCCACCCAGATCGGCCAGTTAAAGCCTCCGGGGAAGATATTGACCCTAACTTCCTGCTTGGGCGCGTTGGCGGCCGGAGCAGGCGGCACGCTGCCGCAGGCAGCCAACAGGCCGGCACAGGCAACGGTCAGTACGGTGAGAAGTCTTTTCATGAGCGGTCCTTGCGGTGATGGCATGAACATAAAGATGACCCGAATCGGCTGCCAGACGCGATCCGGATCGCCAAGACCCACCCCGTGGAGGCGGGAAGCGATCGAGAGAATTACAGCAAGATCGCCCTCGCGCAAGAGGGAGACCGAGTAGAAGTCTTACCGACGGCTGAAAAACAGATTTTCAGGACCCAGGCCAAAGGCCTGCTCAGGCCGGCACCAAAAATTCGCGGCTGACATGGGCGCCTATTTCATTGATCCGGTCGAGAAACTGGGTCAAGAAAGCGTGCAGTCCGGTCGCAAGAATCTCGTCAATACGAGCGAACTGCAGGTCAGCACGCAGCTTGCCGGCCCGACGGCGGCTCTGGCTGGCAGGATCCAAGGTGACGCTGTCCAGGTTGGCAATCACCTCGCGCAAGCAGCCATGAAGAGAGCGGGGCATGTCAGAGCGCAGGATCAGCAATTCAGCCACCCGCTCGGGTTTGATCACATCGCGATAGACCTTGCGATAGACCTCAAAGGCCGACACGCTGCGCAGCACCGCGCTCCAGTGGTAGAAGTCCAGCTCCTGCTCTTGAGTTTGGCCGTGGAAATCCGAGCCCAGGGCGTGGAATTTCACATCAATGAGTCGGGCGGTGTTGTCGGCGCGCTCGAGAAATGTGCCCATACGCAAGAAATTAAAGGCCTCGTCCTGGAGCATGGTGCCCGAGGTGACGCCGCGGGACAGGTGCGAGCGGTATTTGACCCACTCAAAAAATGTGGCCGGGTCACGCTCGAGAGCGTCCTGGCTCAACATGCGCACCAACTCCAAATAGGTCTGGTTTTGCGTCTCCCACACCTCGGTGGTCAAGGACCCCCGCACCGCGCGAGCATTTTCGCGGGCCGCACGCAGGCAGGAAATGATGCTCGATGGATTGCCCTCATCGCGCACCATGAAGTCCATGACCAGACGCGAATTGAGCGCATCGCCAAAGCGCGCCTGATAAGCCGTCTTGAGCTCGCTGATGGACAACATGCCCCACCAGCCGGCCTGGGCCAATGCAGCCGACTGCGGCAGCAGCGAGGTTTGGTAATTCACATCCAGCATGCGTGCTGTGTTCTCGGCCCGCTCGGTGTAACGGGACATCCAGAACAGATGATCGGCGGTACGGGAAAGCATGAAAGTCCTTAGATAAACAGCGCAATAAACGGCCAGTCTTGACGCACAGGCTCTGCTAGACGCTGGGCTCCGACTCCAGAATCCAGGTGTCCTTGGTACCGCCGCCCTGCGAGGAATTGACCACCAGCGATCCTTCCTTGAGGGCCACCCGGGTCAATCCACCGGGAACCATCTGCAGTTGGCGGCCGCTCAGAACGAAAGGGCGCAGATCGATGTGACGCGGCGCAATGCCGCTATCCACATAGGTCGGGCAGGTCGACAGACTCAGTGTGGGCTGCGCGATGTAGCCAGCCGGGTGGGCCTGCAGCACCTTGCGAAAAGCCTCAATCTCGGCCGCCGAGGCTGCCGGGCCCACCAGCATGCCATAGCCGCCCGCTCCGTGCACCTCCTTGACCACCAGGTCTTCAAGATGGGCCAGTGTGTAGGCCAGATCCTCCGGCAAGCGGCACTGATAGGTGGGCACATTGGAAAGAACGGGTTTCTCCCCAAGATAAAACTCAATCATCGCCGGCACATAGGGGTAAATCGATTTGTCGTCAGCCACCCCCGTGCCGATGGCGTTGCAAATCGCCACATGACCGGCCCGGTAGGCCCCCAACAAACCCGCGCAGCCCAAGGACGAATCGGGCCGGAACACCAGGGGATCCAGAAAGTCATCGTCCACCCGCCGGTAAATCACATCCACACGCTTGGGTCCACGGGTGGTGCGCATAAAAATGCGGTCGTTTTCAGAGAACAGGTCCTGACCCTCAACCAGCTCCACCCCCATCTGCTGGGCCAAAAAAGCGTGTTCAAAATAGGCCGAGTTGTACATACCCGGCGTCAGGACCACCACGGTTGGCTCGCTTTGGCCGCTGGGTGCCATGGCCCTGAGGGTCTCGAGCAGCAGGTCCGGGTAATGCGCCACCGGAGCCACCCGGTTCTGGGAAAAAAGCTCCGGGAACAAACGCATCATCATTTTGCGGTCTTCAATCATGTAGCTGACGCCCGAGGGCACACGCAGGTTGTCTTCAAGCACGAAGTACTCACCCTGACCCTCAGCACCCGATGCGCGCACGATGTCAATACCGCTGATGTGAGAGTAAATGCCGCCAGGCACATCAACCCCCACCATCTCGGGGCGAAACTGCGTGTTGCGCAAAACCTGATCGGCCGGGACCACGCCGGCGCGCAAGATATCCTGGCCGTGGTAGACATCGTGAATAAATCGGTTGAGGGCGGTGACCCGTTGTGACAAACCGGCCTGCAAGATCTGCCACTCGTGCGCGGGGATGATGCGGGGAATCAGGTCGAAGGGAATCAGGCGCTCGGTGCCAGCGCCCTCCTCATCCTTGGCCCCATACACTGCAAAGGTGATGCCGACACGGCGGAAGATCATCTCGGCCTCCTCGCGACGGGCCTGCATCATGGGCTGTGGCTGCTGTGCCAGCCAGCCCTGGTACTGCCTGTAGTGCTCCCGTATCGCGCCGGATGCCAGGTGCATCTCATCAAAAGCCAGTTTGCCCATGACCTGCTTCTCCGCT
>Ga0194134_10002218_pt1 | contig 23561 bp, 30 predicted proteins | sample TA2KigOff0mmetaG_FD_148602 | JGI IMG/M metagenome (GOLD analysis project Ga0194134, IMG submission 148602) | Freshwater microbial communities from Lake Tanganyika, Tanzania - TA2015056 Kigoma Offshore 0m | ecosystem: Environmental > Aquatic > Freshwater > Lake | place: Tanzania: Lake Tanganyika... | reverse complement strand
ATTGTTCTTGTATTCTGATTAAAGGAGATACTAATTTCATTTTGGTATATTTACTCCAAAGGCCTGGCAGATCAATACAACTGCAGTTTGTTCCTTATCAACAACATTATATGATTCATAATCACCGTAAGGATCGGCATCTGTACCCCCTATAGTAGAGGAAGATTTTTTAATTTTTTCGGTTATTAAAACAAGTAATTGATTTAATACCATATCAGACAACGCTGCCTTTACAAACTCAACTACATCACCGTATTCAAACTTACCCTTTAAAACCTCAAAAGGATTGGCGTATAAGCCAAATACATAGTGAGGAAGATATTTGGTTGTAAGTTTTGCACAATCACGAATTACGTGAAAAGCAGCAGGGTTTAAAATGGTAACACCGGTTTCAGGATTTGTACTAGCTTTAGAAGCAGGGCCAATAAGCTTGGCCTCTTTTGCCTGACTATTTTGAAAAAGAATATCAATAAATTTCATATACTAAATTTTTAGTCTCCTCATGCATTTCATCTTTACTTATACATTTATGTTCTATTCCATAAAAATCTAGAATTGCTAATCCACCCCTATCAAAATCATATCTCATAGAATAAACAACCCTTTTAATACCATAAGCTGCAATCGATTGTGCACAGTGTGAACAAGGCTGTAAGGTTATAGCTATTGTCTTTACTTGACCGGGGCTTACCCTGGCTAATAAATTGGTTTCTGCGTGTATCATAAAAGGTCTTCGCTTATCACGATCAACCCAAAACTCTTCATTTACTGTTTTATTAGGAGCCAGGCCATTATACGCAACACCTAATACCTCGTTATTAAACCCAAGAGCACATGCTCCGACCTTCATATAAGGATCTTCGCTTCTACGTGTAGCCGCCCACGCTAGAAGTAAGGCGTGTTTATCCCACGAGATTCTCATTTAAAACGCCAATAATATCATTATTAGATTCATCTACATAACAAATGTAATTAAAAGATTCTAAAAATGTTTTCATTTCTTCTACTGAATTATTTTCCTGAAAAACCCAAGAGAATTCAGCTCTAACAAGTTTAGGTTTTATTTTATTAAAGGGAAAAGCCTTTAAAATAATACAATCATATCCCTCAGTATCTATCATAAGAACATCTACCTTAGTTATATTATTTTTTTCTAAAAGCGTTTGGGGAGTAAAGCAAGGAGTTTTTACAGCAGTAGGCTCTACATCAAACATAAATTTAGCCTGTTTTAAGCTTAAAGTATAATGAAGACCGGTTTTACCGCAAAAAAGGTCTACCTCACCATCTTTATCTGACACAACACATTGCTCATAGATGTAATCGGTACTCTCATTATAATTAAGCTTTAAATATTTCATACTATTTTCATCCGGCTCGACAAACATTCCTTTCCACTTATTCTCAACTATATGCTTATGTAGTGGGTCATAGGTTACACCATCATTAGCCCCGATTACCATAAAAAAGCAATCTTTTATTTTTGATGCTAAAACACCAAATTCATTTTCTGTGAATTTATTCATAATGTTCTTTATAAAAATTTAATAATGTAATAACATCGATTTTAAGATAAGGTGCAGGATAGTAAAAAAAAGAATTATCTTCTTTATTATAGTAAATAACTCCAAGTTGATTTACATTTCTACCCGTCATACTCTGATACATAAAAGCATACAATGATAACTGTAGTGCATAAGTGGTGTACTCACAGGCAGTCAAATGTGAGAGGGGGTGTAATAAAAACTCTGCATATTGATTAAAAAGATTAAATTTTTTATTTGTTTTGAGATCAAAAACACTAAACCCACCTTTATCTTCTAAGCGAATTACATCTGCAGTACCCGCTAGCTTATAAAGATGATTATAAAGCTTTTCTTCAACAAGCAGCTTATCTTCATTACCAATAATTCCTAAGCTCTTGTATGAATTAATAAGATCCTCATACCCCTCAGCTATTATACCCGCACTATTAAAATCTTCTAATACACCGTGAATTTTTGAACCATAGGTTTTACTATCAGAATTAATTTTTTTCCACCTTTCTTTAATTTCGTCTTGTGAAACACCTTCTTTTTCGGCAATCCGTTTAGAAATTTTTTCTACATCAAACGGTTTTTTAAATTTTGAGATTAATTGAGTTGTAGAAATATACTGCTCTTCAGTATATGGGTTTATATAACTATGTGATATCGGATCAAATTTAAGCACAATATATTATAGTCTCAATTGCAGTCTTTGCAATCGTTAACAAAAAAACTATGACGTTCTAGATATCTATTAACAAAGGAATTGTCAATAATAAGATCTAAATTATTTAAAGACGTGTTACTATTAAAAAATTGCGGAAAATTTGTACATGTAATAAGTCTTGCTTTATCTCTACTGTCTTCAAACCCTTTATAACTCAATAAGTTGTGTGTCGTAATTAACACCTTCTTATTAGAACTATCAAGATATTTTAAAAAATTTACGTCCATGTAATTATCATTAAATTTTAAGTATTCTTGATTAATAAAAAAAGATTTAACAGTATTACTATTAAACCCCGCACCCCATAAACACCCCTTCATATCACATGGATTTACTTCAAACAAATTAAAACCATCTGCAACATTAAAGCCAAACGCTATAACAGCGCCATACTCTTTGTATTTTAAATAAGATTTAAAAACTTCATTATGAAATTCAAAAAAAGATTTTGTAAGAAGAAAGTCATCTTCTACAAGTAAATGGTAATCTTTTAACCAGTTTTGATCTACTTGAGTATAAAAATCTACTAACATACAATAATAGCCAAAATTATTTTTTTTACGAAATATTTTAGAGTTATATTTCTTACAAAATGCATCTACTAATCTAATACTTTTTATGTTGTCTAAGTTAACAGCAGGAGCAGAATCCACTAAAAAATGAATATTAGTAATACCTAACTCTTCAAACAAATTTAAATTATGCTGAATATGCTTATTTCTATTATAGACAGAATAAACTATAGGGATATCAACCATTAAAAAGATTAATACTTATCCTTAATATAGCAACACGTAAAACCTTCATTAATCTCTGTCTTGTGAATTAAGATAAACCCGAGATTATATAATCGTGAATTTAACACTTCAAACCAATCTTTAGAAACATTTAAAAGAATACTATTCCGTTTAGAGTCTACTATAAGAGTATCAGTAAACTCTTCACACACTGCCGAACATGTAGTCAGCAATCCCATACAAATATTTATTCATTTTAATCTTCCTCATTTAATTCAAAAGTTTCATCCTCATCAAATAAATTCGAAGTTAATTGCGTGTCAGAAGAATAAATACCATTCTTAAGACAGTTAAGAAGAACTTCTAACTCGCTTTCTTTTAAATAAAGAGCGCCAACTTCAGATTCATTAATAATAATTTTAACATGAGTACAAGACCCTACACTATTTATTTTTTCTAAAATAATTTTATTCATTTGTTTGTTGATCTGAAATAGATTTTAAAAGAGTAGTTATTTTATTATATATAGACCCAACAACAGTAAAATCCGAAGGCTTAATAAGACCTTTAGCTGATACCATTTCTATAATTTTATTCATTTGTTTGTTGATCTGAAATAGATTTTAAAAGAGTAGTTATTTTATTATATATAGACCCAACAACAGTAAAATCCGAAGGCTTAATAAGACCTTTAGCTGATACTATTTCTATAATATTATTTAATATTCTTAAATCTGAAACCGTCAAATCTGATGAAATTTCTTTGTCTGCGCTCATCAATTATCGCTAAATCCATTAGTCAAAGTATAAACAGTATTATTACTAGCATCTGTAATTTTAATAATATCGTGTGTAAGCTCATTGCAATATTTTAATGAATAATAATGAGCATCTACGACAGTATTTGCATCAATTTTATATTTCTTATTTTTCTTACTGTGGATATCTTTTATTATCACTGTGTACTGCTCTATGAACATAAATATATTATATATTTTTAAATTGAATATTCAAGATATTTTATTTATACTAGGTAAATGAGAGTTTTTAAATTAAAGCCTACTGTTAAAACGGCTAAATGGCTCAAAAAAACCGGAATTAATCTTAATGCTATGCAAAACGCATTATGTACTCTCTATGAAGATATCGTACCCTCTTCTAGATTTCAGCGCACAAATTTAGTACTTCAAGTAGATTATTGCAGAGATTCGAGTTCCTATATATTTGGTACTAACAAAATTTATCTTTGCAGTGATCCAGATGTGTTAGCTAAAACTCGTAAGCAGAAAATTTTTGTAATCTTCTTACACCTCTTACATGAATTTAGACATTGGATGCAGTCTCAAGTGCTTGGAATAAAAGACTATCAACTCCACTATACTCAGGATGATATGGACAGAAACACTAGAAAATATTATTATGATAGATATGAAATTGATGCAAGAAGGTTTGAACGCAAGTATGTTAGAAAATTTATGAAATACTATATGTTTTTTAAGAAAGTTTCTTAATTAGTAGTTTATACAAATAGCATATAGATGGATATGTAAACCACGCTATTAACACAAAAAAGAGCGGCAAAGAGAACAGCTTCTTAAAAATGACGCCCACTAACAATGAGGCCCAAAAAGAACAGCATATGTAACAGCTTATTAATTCACCTATCCATTTATTTTTAATCATTACTGCCGTCTCAACTTGATCTACAGAATATAAATTTTTATCAATAAAAATTTGTCCAAGCGTTATTTTTAATGGACTATAAAACCAAATTAATAATAAGGTCTGAGTAACAAAGTAGCCTAACAAAAAGAAAATCGGTAATGTCATTAAGACTTACTTAATGAGGCTGTAGCTTCTTTCCATACAGCCTCCATAAATCGCGATTTTAATTTTCCTTTAGCACAGCTAGAGCACCCCGGGGCGGTCTCTATTTTATGAAGCTCATTTTTATAAGAGTTTCTAACTTCTTGACATAAAGGAATTTCCGGAGGACAAGGTTTGTCAAAATTAAAAAAATCTTCAACTATAGAATTGATAGTACTCATCTTTAAATATATTTAGACTTTTCACATGAAAATAGCAATAGGAATAGCTGGTCATTATAAAAACTTTGACTTAACAAAAGAAAGCATCCTATTTCTTAAAAATACGTATAACGCCGACGTGTTTGTACATTCTTATACAACAAAATCATTTCCAGGGGACAGTTTTGTGAGTGATAAAGATAGGCAAATTACAGATAAAGACTTTAAAATATTATCGCCAAAGAAACTAATTCTCGAATTAGGCCCAGCTATTCATAAAAAATATTCTAAAAAAATAGCGTTATTTAAATCAGTATTCAAACTTACACCCGTTAAAGAAATAGATAGTCAAGTTTTATCTATTAGAAAAAGAAGAAAAGTATTGGAATTAATTGATGATAGTTATGATTTTATAATTCTAATTAGACCGGATACGCTAATACTTGAGTTTATAAAGCTAGACTTAGAAAAAATAAATCTCATTAATTTATTAGATCTTTATCAAGATTCTTTTATAGCTGGGCCAAGTAAAGATATAAAAAATTTAATTTTTACTATAGATAAAAATTTTGGAATCGCTTTAGATAAAGGTAAATTTATATCATGCCCACACAAGGTATTGAAATACTATTCAAACAGTTATAACGTTAATTTATTAAATAATGCTAAAATAACTTTAATACCTAAAGATAGCGATACTATAGAAAAAAGAATTAAACAATTTAATAAATTATTTGTTTAGATAGATCCCCGTAATATTCGTCTTCGAGATCGGAGTTATGTTTAGGTAAATCTCTTAGTAAAGCAATTCCCTTTAATGCGAGATCAGGATGTAGCAACATGTTCCATCCACATATGTCATATGATTGTTCTGGCAACGACCTTGTAACATCTTTACCACAATTACGTGCTTTTAAAAGCCATTGGTAAGCTTTCTCGTCGTCTAATAAAATAGCCCCTCCTCTACCTATCTTTAAATGCTTTTTATAATGAAATGAAAGGCACATAAAAGAGCCAGGCTTATACATATTACTGGTAAAACGCCTTGCACAATCATATACATTCAAAGGATCTAATCTATACATACCGCTCCAATTTATGTCTTTAAATGTTAAATCTATATTCAAATGTTTTGCTGCAGCAGCTACACCTATAAATGTATTCTTTGGCAGAACAATTTGTTTTGGAGCTAGATATTGCATACAAAGTAATAGAGAATTTGTACAGCAATCCATAGCTACTGCAAACTTACTACCAGTATATTGACACAAATTTATCTCAAACTGTTCTACTATCTTGTATAGGTTTTGTAGATTTTCATTAGTCACTAATAAATTTTTATATGCAAGACCTGGAAATGCAATTGCTAGATGTTAATAATAAAGAACATCAAGAATTTACATACAATATTCTTAAAGAACGGGCTAACAGAAAAAATATTGAATTAGATCAAGAGTTTATTTTACCCTCCATGGATAAACATATTGCCAAGCTTAATGAAAAAGACTATATAGTTTTCTACATAATAAAATTTAAAAAAATGCCTTTTGCAGAGATATATTTTGATAAAAAATATCAAATAGGTATGTATATTAATCATACAGAGCTTAAAAAAATCATAAAACTATTTAAAAAAATAAGATTTAATAAAAATAGAATTCTTCATGATATATTAAAAGATATTTTAAAAAAGCATAAAAAAGAGCTACCCTATATAATAGCAAAAATTAACTCTAAAAACCTACTGTCTATTAATGTAGTAAAAGCTCACGGGTTTACTTCTGTTTATGAATGCTTTAAATTAAATAACTCTTAGTGAGTACTAAACAAGAATGTACTTTTATATTGCTATACTATAGCAAAAAAAATAATTTTTTACATAATTTAAATTTATGTTCTAATCTTGGAGTTAGAGTCTCTGTAGCTATTGATTACCCAAAACACAATAAAACCTTTATTAAAACTTTTAGTCAATATAAAGAAATTTTAAAAATTATAAAGGAATTTCCTTTAGATAAATGTATTATTTCCAATAAGTTTGATGGTTTTATAAATTATATTCCATCTAAAATTTTATTAGACTTAATTAATGGTGCTGATAATTTTGCTATCGTAAGTGATGATTTTATTATAACTGAAGCTTTTATTAAGTTTGTCCACACTATAATTAAAGAAAAAGATTTTATACAAGGCACAGGAATTAATTTTTTTGAAAAGAGTAATAAGCATTTCTATACTAAGACCGATACACAAGTACCCAATACATTATCTATATATAATTCAAAAACTATTAATTTAAAAGCTAATGAGATTTATATGCCCAAAACAGATTTAGTTTTTAAAAATTTAAGAGATGAAAATTCAGTTATAAATAGCCTACCTAAATACCTAAATTATAATATAAACTTCCTATATTTACCTAATAACAATTAAATCGTTTTTAAATAAAGATTAATTTTTTTAAAACTATTTTCGTCTATAACTTTAGTAGAATGATAAAAGACATCAAAACAAGATGAGTAGCACCCTTTAGATTTATTTATCCAATAACCTGAGTTTATAAGGTTTAAATTGGTTTTACATAATATATGTCCAACTGTTACATCTTCAAAAGTGCATACGTTTTGTAAAATTTGTTCATGAACTGCGTTTATGTGTTTTTTCTCACAAACATGTTGTACAGCTTGTTTGCTTAATATATAACCACCCCCTAATGGAAAAACTGAATCTAATACTAAAGGTTTTTTGTTTAAAAGAGGCTTTTTAAATGTCTTACCTTCTTGTAAAAATCCATAATTATTATTTGGTTCTAAATTATCTAACATTTTTTCTATATTATCAAAGTTAATAAATGTATCGGTATCAAACTTAAGAATAAAATCAAAATCTAAATTTTTTATTTGTGAATATCCTAAAATCATTTTTAATGCAAGATTTTCATATTTGTCCTCTACATCTAAATTAAAGACGTTTTTATAATTAGGACATAAGCTATTTCCAAAATAAAAAAAATTACTACCTTTATATTTTATCTGACTAATAGATTCAATAGGACAGCAATATATTATTTTATACTTCATATTCTTTTATTTTTTTACTATAAAAACTATCTTTTATAGGTGTATTCCAATCAAAAAATATTTTTTTACCTTTTATAAGATTGTTTTTCTTTAGCTTAGATAGTATATTTATACTGCCTTTAAAAAAAGGAAGATCAAATCCCATATCCTTAAAAAGACCGTTACACCAGTGAATAGCTTTTAGGTTAGTAGGTCCATTGTTAACAAAAAGAGGTATTACATAATTACAATCATCGTTACCAAAGCAATCTACTCCATATTTACTGAAATTATATTTTTCTATTAAAAATGAGAACATTTTTAAAGGCTTAAAAAAATCTGAATTATTTTCATTTAAACCGGTACTAAAAATATTATATAGATCTTTTAAAAACTTACAACCCTTTGGAGCTTTTATAATATTAGGAACATAAGGTGTAATATTATGTTTTCTAAAAACAAATTCGGTGTTTTTAAAATCTGACAAATCATCATTTAAAGTTACATCGAAGTCAAAATACCAGCCTCCTACGTCGTAAAGAAGTTTTGCTCGAAATACATCAGTAAACCCGCAGCCAAAAGACGGCTTAGTTGTACCTAATCCCTTGTATAAAAAACTATTTTCTTTTTTTATTATATCATTTGCGTCATTAATAATAATTTTTTTATCTAGCCCTTCAAACAAACCAGTATTATACGCCCACACCACGGGAGTATGATCGTAAAAAAGAATACTTTTTAGTGTCAATTTTTCTAAAAGAGATAATTCACCTCCAAACCAGAATAGATGTATATTCATGGTTTTAGGTAGTCGCTTAAGTACGACTTATATTTTAAAATTACTTGCTGGTTCTTAAAGTTATTTTTATACAAATCATTCATTATTGTATGATGAACAGGGTGTATGCTTATACCATCTCTACATATATCATAGGGTAAATTAATTTTTGGTTTATGATTTAAATTTAAGATTCTAATATCTTTAAAATTGTTATGCAATAAGACCCCTACAATTAAATCTTCAACTGACGTATTATCAAAGACTTTCATTGCACCGGGTTTTGTACTATCTAAGCATATTTTTATTGCTTTTTTAGAGATAAAATAAAACCCTCCAGTTCCATAATTAAAAATCTTTCCATCTAAAAATTCTTTATTACAATGTATAGCTAAATCATCATAATTAAAATTAATATCACTTCCTTCTAAAAATTTAATTTTTTTAGAACATATGTACCCACCGTAATCATAGGAAGTATAGTCTGTGGCTATAAACTTCTCCATATCTACAAAGCTATCATCGTTAGTTTTAACTATGTAATCAAACTCTTCATTTTGTAAACAATACTCAAACATCTTTCTGGTTTTTTGTGTTAAATAATGATAATCATCATTACATTTGAGAGTAATAAGATTATCAACTTTCTTTTCTTCATTACCCCCGGTAAAAAACAAGTGTTTGATATTTGAAGAGTTATATAGCCAACTCTTTTTAATAGTATCTATTTTATATAAAAACTTTTGACAGGTGGTTGTGGCTAAAATAATCTTTGCCATCAATTAATTTATACTATATCTTCTAAAAAGAAAGGAGCCGGAGCAATTAATGTCGGCCAAACTGAAAGTACCTCTTGTACTGTTTTTTTATCTTTAAAATGAATGGTATCAACTTCTTCTTCAACCTCTTTAATGAGTAGTTTTAAATCATCTACGTAGTTCTCATCAGCATCTGAAATAGCTTCTATTTCTTTATAAAGAAAATTAACAAAATATTTTACAAATGATATTAGATATGCTTTCCATTTTTCTTTTAAAACACTTAGATTTTCTTCACTAATATCTCCACCTTTAACCCAGTCAAAAGGTACATCAATTTTCTTACTTAAAAAATAATAATTAAAATAACCAGACGTTGCTTTATCATAGGCAAGATTCTTAATATACTCGTCTTTATCTTTTACGCCTTCTTCAAATTCTATATCAAACCGACCGTTATAATGTTCTTCTGACATATAAGTCTTAAGAAATTTAAATGAATCTATAATTCTATCTATTCTATTGTAAAGCTTTTCTATTTTTAAATCTATAGATTTTTTTTGAGCTTCTAAATCTTCATCTGTAATAAGAGTGGGATCATTATATTTTTCAAATGAAATATCTTCTACAACATACCCGGTAATATTACTTGTTTCTATAATCTCCCAATCGTTCTTAATAAGATTAAAAACCCTAGAATGCGATTCTCTAAAAATGCTCTTTTCACCTGCAAATTTATTATTAGTAAAATAAAGATAAGTATCGATACCATTTTTCTTGTAATTTAAAGTAACAATTACAATCTTTGAATAATCATTAATAAAGTTTAAAATTGTATTCATCCTTGAGGTCTTCCGTTTGGATCTCTAGGCCCGCTATAAAAATACATAACAGGTGATGCACCTGGACTTGTAGAACAGTTTCTGTAATATGTTATACCAGATCCACCTGCTGAAATGCCTGTTACCGAAGCCTCTGCACCATCTGTATACCCCGGGATAATAGAAATTTGACAGGAGACCGCTCCATTTTCTGCGTCTTGAATAGTAAGTGTTTTTCCTACACCAGCAGGCCATACTGCAGCTCTTCCTGCATTAAAGGTAAAAGGATTATTAACTGTTATTGAAGTGCTGCCTAAATCGGTTAAACTTAAGCTAAAAGCACGACTTGGGTTATTAGGAAAAAGCGGTACAACAGTTACACAAGAGTTATTGTTATCACCATACTTTTGAAATGTTTCATTACCTATTTGAATATAAAACCCTATAAGTTCTATATTTCTTGTTTCTGAAAAACGATGGGGAGCAGATCCATTTAATACATTGTTAGGATCTCCGGGAGGCTCTACATAACTTGCACACCAGGTAATAAAATCCTTTAAAGTGTTTTGTCCAGATGAAGATTGCGCGCGTTTAATATCTTGAAAAGCATTAAAGCTACTTTCTTCTCCAGAAGTCAAACCAAAGCTTATAGGCCCAGATGATGGTAAATTACCCCTTGCCATATTTTTTATCAAGCTCCTTAATAGCTTCAATTAAAAGAGGTACTAATTTTTCATATCTTACCGCCTTTGTACCATCTTCTCTTGTAGTAACAACCTCTGGTAAAACAGCTTCTACTTCTTGAGCTATAACACCCGCTTCTCTTCCAACCTTACTATATTTTTCTTCAGCAAGCTCATTCCAATCGAATGTAACGCCTCTTAGTTTATTAACCCTGTCTAATGCATTATCAATTTTATTAATATTAGTCTTTAATGTAACGTCTGAAGAATAGAATGCAGTTACGTCTCCAGTAACATATAAGTTAGGAGTAGTAAATGTAATACTATTGTTTGCATAACTTGTAATGGTTTGTGTAGTTGGGCTTGTACCTAATCTAATACTAGAATTTTGAACAGTAAAAATAGTACCGTTACTGCTAGGATAATTAGGATGATCTTTAAAATCAGAGCTTCCAGTAACATTAAAATGAACTTGATTGTTTGTCCAATTTTCGTTTTCTAAGCAATTAACCCCTACAAATCCACTATCTCTTAAAGCCAATACAGGTCTAGAAGGGATAATACCTTCCTTAAATATAGCTATGGCTTGATCATCTGCAAAATTATTTTGTTGCGCGACAAACAATGCAACTATATTTTGATTATGATTTACCACGCTAAGAGCACTAGTAGAGGTTACAGCTGTATCAATATATGTTGCATCTCCAAACACTGATAAATTACCATATATAGTTAAATCTGCATTAGGAGTTAGATAAACATCATCATTAAATTTAGCTACTCCTCCTCTAAAATCGAAATTAGGAATACCGTAAGATCCTTTATTAGGGGCAGCTGAAAATATTGTCTGCAAGGTGCTTATAGACTGATTGTAGCGTAACTGATACCCAACATTTTTTCCAATGTAAAACGTTAGAGGAAGGTTTGAAAGAGAATTATTACCACCTCCGGTTATAATATCTAAACCGCCACTAACCGCTTCAAATGTAGAAACAAAGCTTTTTCTAGGGTCTTGAGCATACATTTTTATTTGATAGGGGGCATTGGCTACGGTACCATTAATAAACAACGAATTTTCAACATTTACATTAGCATCTAAATTATTTCTTACAGCTCTAGTATTATAATTTCCAAAATAAAAGCTTGAACTTAATGGCAAAACAGAAGCACAGAGAGATAAAAACCTCGAATCAAAATCTAACCTATTATAAAGTTTTGTTATAGAGTTTAGTGATCCAGGACCAATATCGTCATCATATTTTATAGTAAGCCCGCTTGGAGGAGAAATTGAATCATCTACAAAATTTCTAGATACCCTCCATTTTCCATTTTGACTGCTTTTTTCTAAACAAGGAATAGAATTAGTAATGTAACCAATATAAGGCTGAGGGTGAACATCTAACCAATTATTTGTACTTTTATTATATGCTACTAATCTTTGAGCATTAGCCAGTCCTGAGGTTTGATATACCATGTCACCATCTTGTGCAATAGAATTATAAGAAGCAGGTGTTCCAACAAAACCTAAAAATTTATTACCCGCTACTACACCTCCAGTGGTAATGCCGTCCCCAATAAACAACCTTTGGGTATCAATGCAATAACCAAGCTCTCCTTCAGTTAGTGTTGTTAATTGACGTTCAGAATCAGTACCTCTTCTTATGAGAACCTTTACTATTGAATCAGATGTAATTTCTATAGCCATATTAAGATACCCTTAAGTAACCTCCTTCTACATATAACGTACCTGGGTACTGAGGGGTGGTTGGTAACCCGCTAAAAATTAAATCACTTGCATCTACAGTCTCACCTTGAGTTATAATCTGACCAATTCTTACTTGACCCGCTACTATAGGTACATTAACAGCCAGTTGCCCGCTAGAAAAAACTATAGTAGAATTATCTACCCTCACGCTTATAGGACCTGTAGATGTAGAGCGAGTTAACCCTTTTGTTGAATCTATTACATTATCATTAATATGTGTTTGACTAACACCATTTTGCTGTATTCTTAATAATCCGCTATTAGAATACTCAAGAGAAGCATTATCGGTTCTAGATCCTATAAATTGATAAGCAGCAGGGTTTTGATAATCTGGATAATTATCTAATGTATAACCAGTTAACGTATACATCTTACTATCTGTTGTATTAAAAATTAAATCACCTACTTGAGCGGTAGTAAGAGCAGGATCAGGATCATTAATAGCGCCAGTATAAAATTTAATTCCTGCAGGGTTACCGCCCTTAGTACTACCATCTCCTACAAATAATCTTCTAGAAGAAGGATCTGTAGTATAGCCAATTTCACCAGAATCCAATATAACCTCACGCCTATCCGCATCTGTACCTCTTCTTATCTTAATTTTTGTTATAGAAACTGTGGCCATACTAAAGTATTTATATTACCTACAATATTTTATACAGTTATTACAAATTCTGTATAGGCATAAAATTCATAGGATAAAGAAGAGGTCATTGTATTGAAATCACTGAATTCGCTAAAGGATGGGTTGTATATTTTAAACCAAGCACCATTATCATGAATTTCTAGTACTTGATTAATATAATGACTATACGGCGTTAAGCTTACCGGGGATACCCCAGTATAATATAATAATGACTTTCCTTGCGGGATAGTTATAGTCATTATATAACTTATGTATTATGGGCGTAATTGTCCAGAATAAAGATCTGTTCTTCCTTCTGTGAGATTAGCATAAGCAATAATTGAACTGTTATACGGACCATTCTCAAAGAAGCCAGGGCCATCGCCAGTATTAGTTAATGCAACGCCGATAACTATATCAGTTGAACTGGATAATCTGCTGCTGTTAAAAGCTAGCTGAGGAATTATTACATCTCCATCTAAATAAACAGCTGTATAAGTTTGATCAAAGAAGTTAGGGCCAAAAGGAACCGTACCATTAAAGAAGAAGGCTATTCCGGGTTGTACGAATGGAGCTTCCCAACCATAAACATCTGTACTAATCATACTATCCCATGCTGGTTGTGAGGGATCTGAATTAAACACTGCATCAACATTTATAGGAGCTAATGTCATAGTAGGAGTACAAGTACGCGTTACTGTTACGGTAGGAGTTATTGTAGGCGTTATTGTAGTTGTTGGTGTATGTGTAGGTGTAACTGTGGGTGAATTAGAAGGTGTTACAGTCGTTGTAGGGGTTATTGTAGGTGTAACGCTATTTGTAGGTGTAATGGTTGGGGTAGGGTTTGGTAATCCAGCGCCAACTCTAGAACCTGCACCTCTTGCAAGAATTCGTTTAAAAGATGAGAAAGCCAATGCATTACTAGTAATGTTTCTGTTTAACGATCTAAAATCCGGAGGTATTGCCATACTAATATTTATATTTCAATACATATTTTTTCTATCATTTTTTATTTAAATAAAGTATCATATGCAAAATAATAGTTAGCTAGAGAACCTATAAATTGTATATAAACTGTAGTTCCTCCTGTGTAAGGTGCTGTTAATATGCCTGCAGGATACTTTATACCAAACAACATACCCTCATAGTTTATGTTAGAATACTGAAGCTCAAATGTATGCTCTGACTCGTTTGCAAATGTTGACAAGTTAGCATACATTACGGTGGTTACAGAAGTATCAGCTGCTACGTTCATATAGAAACAAGATATTCCAGAGAAAATAGTACCTATTTGTCTAAATACCAAATCCCCTGCAGAAACTGGATCTGTACCTGAAGTACCTGTAATTATAAACTCATCAAACGCTATAGGCTTTGTAGGAGTAACTGTTGGAGTACGAGTAGTTGTAGGCGTTCTAGTAGGAGTAACGGTAGATGTATTTACCGGGGTAGAAGTTCTTGTAGGTGTAAATGTGGGGGTAACAGTTTCTGTAGGGGTAATAGTAGGTGTTACAGTAGGAGTGCTAGTATTTGTTGGGGTAAATGTTGGTGTAATAGTTGGGGTAGCAGTTTCTGTAATAGTGTTAGTAGGTGTAACAGTTGGCGTTGGTGATACAACCGGAGAAATGGTAGGTGTGATTGTGGGTGTTGGTGTCGGTGTTTCAGAATTTGTTGGAGAAATTGTCGGTGTAGCTGTTGGTGTTAAAGTATTAGACGGGGTTACAGAAATTGTAGGAGTAGGAGTGGGCGTCTCGGATTCAGTAGGTGTAATAGTAGGTGTGGGGGTAACAGTTTCCGAAGGAGTAGGTGTAGGAGTCTCTGTACCTGATGTTGTAACTGTAGGCGTAGGTGTTGCGGAAATTGATACCGATGGTGTAGGTGTTTGCGTTGGTGTTTCTGAATTTGTAGGTGTCACCGTAGGTGTCTCAGTCATGGTAGGTGTAACTGTCGGCGTTTGGGAAATTGAAACTGTTGGAGTAGGTGTTTGAGATATAGAAACAGTTACCGTAGGAGTTATACTCGGTGTCACTGTAGGAGTGACGGTTTCAGTAGGTGTAATAGTAATTGTAGGTGTTACCGTGGATGTAGGAGTACCTGTATTAGTAACAGACGGGGTAGGTGTTCTTGTATTGGTAGGCGTTACTGTTTCTGTGGGAGTTACTGAAATTGTAGGGGTAGGTGTTCTAGTATTTGACGGTGTAATTGTGTTTGTTGGAGTTGCAGTTCTCGTCACTGAGGGTGTAGGAGTCGATGTACGAGTAACTGTGTTTGTAGGAGTAGCTGTTCTTGTTACAGTTACCGTTGGTGTGGGAGTAACAATTTGAGTACCAGTAGGCGTAGGTGTATGAGATTTAGTTACTGTAGGCGTTACAGAATTTGTAGGCGAGTTTGTCGGTGTTACAGTTGGGGTAACCGTATTAGTAGGTGAAATGGTAGGTGTCATTGTTGGAGTAATAGTCGAGGTTGGAGTTACTGTAACAGATGCAGTAGGAGTAGGTAAAACCGGTACTATAGGGACTATACCTGATGATTTCTTAACAACAAGTCTAGAATTCTTATTTACTGATAAAATCGGTAGAGGCATCTATTTAGTATTTATAACAATTTAAATAAATTAAAGATTTAAATTGATATAGAATACATAGAAAGTATAATTAATTATATGAAAGAAACTAATGCTTTCTGGGTAGATAAGAACGATCAACCAGTAGCTATTGCTAAGTTTCTCAATAAAGTTATTACAGTTGGTATAAAGCTATATGGATTATTCAAATCTTTCAGAAAAACAAAAAGAAATACTTAATAAAGTAAGAAACTCATTAGAAAGCGATTCACAATTTGATTTGTGGATGTCAACGCCTAACAAATCATTTCGTAATATGTCCCCTATAGATGTTCTAAAAGCAGGTAATTTTGATTATTTTGACAGATTTTTTAGTACCGTAAATAATTGAATATTATTAAAAACCACTAAATATAATGGTGGAAAAAGACCCGTTTTTAAGTTTTATATCCGATCTCTCTGAAAAGATTAAAATTAGCAGAGAACATAAGGAAATTATGGAAAGGGTTAATGACCCAAAGTCTTTTGCTGACGAGAATAAAGGTTCGTTAGAGAATCTATTACTCACTATTAAAGAAAAAATTGATTCATCTGTAAAAGAAGTATCCTCTTTATCTACACAAGTACAGCCACTAACAAGCAGTATAGTTAAAATCGTACCTGAAGAAGATAATAACTTTCAAGATTTTGTTTCTAAACTTAAAAATATTTTATCTAAACCAAAAGACACTACAACCCCTACATTATCTGCTAGTGAACAAGAAGAAAGTAATCTGCCTATTAAAAAATATGTAGATGTATTAAACCATCCAAAAGTTAAAAAGAGTGATAAGACTAAAAGCTATGTTAATGAGTTAGAAAAAATAAAAGATGGTATTAATGTAGAAAAAGAAGATACAAAAGTTACAGAGATTAAAAAGCTAATCGAAGAGTACGCAGAAAAGTATATTAAAAAAGCAGTCGGAATAATGGGTGAAACCGGTGGAGGAACGGTAGCCGTTCAGTATGCAAATGGCGGAACCATGAACGGTGATTTAAACGTCAATGGAAATTACCTTTCCGGGGGAGTTAATTTACTAGACATTTTTGCTTTACAACCCGATCTTGATAATCAAACACTTTCTTATAATGAATCAAATTATGATTTAACAATTTCAAATGGAAATACTGTTAATCTATCCTCTATTAATACTACATTCAACGCAAATAGTGGTAAATATGAATCAAACTTTACTACAACAAACACAAATAGCGCTCAATGGTCTGAAGCTTATACTAATTTAACATCTTATAGCGCAATATATCTTTCCGGGTATGTAGATAACAGATATTTTTATAAAGATACTAATTTTACTGCAAACCCTAATACAAAATACTCCACAGGTACTACATTTGATTCAATTACGGCTATTCTTCCATCAAATTCTATAATAGGAGACAGTGTTGAATTTTTTGACGCCGACGGTATGTGGGATATTAACCCTCTCGTAGTAGATAATAACGGCTACAATATTGAAAGCGTTTATGATAGTTTAAGTTGTGATGTACGGTATGGTATTTTTAAATTAATAAATACAACACCCAATTCTTTAGGATGGAGAATTGTACCTCTACCAAGACATTCAGATGTTAGTAGTACATACAAATTTTTAGGGTTTTCACAAACACCAAAACCTTCTTTACTAATAGCTTCCTCTTGCGGAAGATCAGACGTTTCATTGAGTGCATTTAATAATATAGGGATCTATACGTATACCGCCCCAGATCCTAGTGGCGCATATACAATATATCTTTCTTATGGATTTTCTGCTCCAAATACATGGAAGATATTTAGACAAGACTTTCAACCGTATACAAATACGCAATTATATTCTGCAGCTGGTAGTATTGGTAATGTTCCTCTAGTGGGGTGGTCATCTTTTTCTCCATCCTACGACCCTCCACCTTCTTTTACTGCCGCATCGCCACAAGTAAGCGCTTTATTTTCTGACTACTCTTTAAATTTTCCTAGACTTGATAATAACGATGCATTCTTTTCAAACGATAAAACAGTCAGTGCATTTTTATCTTCTATAGATATACCTATAATTACTGCATTAAATTTTAAAAACATTATCCCTATTTCTAGTATTGACTTAAGTTATTTTAAATCATTGACAGCACTTTCTTTGACTCAAGCTACGGATAACGATATAATAACATATACTCTATCTTCTATAAATTTGACAAGAAATCCAAATTTACAAAGGTTAGATATTAGAAGTAATTTTTTAAAAGAAATAGATATTAGAAATAATAAAAAATTAGTATATATAGATTGTTCGGGTAATTCAACGCTATCCTCTTTTATGTTACCTGAAAGCTTGACCAACGTTACAGGACTACTTTTGGATAATACAGGTTTACAGTCTTTTACTGCTAATAAAATTTCTGGAAACCCTAATGTACCTTCAATATTGAGTACTGTTAATTTGCCTCAACTAAGTACACTAGAATTTAAAAATATTAATTTTATGTCATCAACTGGAATTAGTAGAATAATTTTTTCCTTTAATCCTAATTTAAGAAGTGTGATTTTTACTAGTTGTTCTGCAGATGAATTATATGGTAGTGCAACCTTTTCTCTTGCAAAAATAAAAAATATAGATTTAACAAATTGTGTGTTTTCAGGTGTTTATTTAAGTTCAAACACTTCTTTAACAGGGTTATCACTACCATTAAGATTAAGAACTATAAACCTTAATAACTGCTCATCATTATCTTCTAGTTTTATAATTGATAATATTTTATCGTCAATTAACGTAAACAATTATACCGGAGGGTCAATTATTTATTCTAATACAAACTTATCACGCACATCTATAACTGATAATGACCTTTTTTCACTGTTAAGTAGAGGATATACAATTACTCCTTTTGAACTAAACGCACCTCCTTTTCCTTCTCGTCCTATAGGTTATGTTGCCTCTCAAGATAGTGATAGCATTACAGTTATGTGCCCAATAAGCACAAGAAATGATCTTCCTGCATTATATACTTCACAATATGATTTTTATAGTACAAGATTTAATGTATTAACAGGAGAATATTTAAAAGTATCCGAAACCTTTAACGATAGAGACGTATGGAGAAACAGTAATAATTATTTTATATTATTTAATACCACGCTTTCTGGGTGGACATTAGTAGGTCCTTTGTCTACGTCTTCTAATATACTTCTATCAGCCTCTGAAAGTTATATTGAATGGGGAACACCTCCTGCTATAGGTTGGTTTGGTAAAGCTTTTCAGAGCGGAGGGTTCACTGCAGGTGTTAGTTACAATCCCGCTACTTTCGGTTCGGTATGGGTTCAAAGCACTTCCGTTGCATCTACAAGAAATACTTTATTTAGTTCATTTTTCTGGGGAGGTCCTAATGGATATGAATACTCCAACCAGGGATATCTTGGTCAAGGTCAAGCTAGAATGTTTGGGCTTCCCTCTGCGGGATATAATTCTTCGTTTTATTGGAAGGATTATGATTTTACCGGTTTATTATATCAAAATGGAGCTAACCCTATGAACACAGGTAGAGGAATTCTCATATCTCCAATTCACTTTTTGTGTAATGATCACTATTTACCATGGGGAGGCTCTGGTACTACCGGAGCTGGTCAAACACTTGTACTATATAATGCTGATGGTACTACAACAACAAGAACAGTCTTATCTTCACAGCAATACCCTACAGGTTCAGATACAAGAGTGGGTATATTAAACGCCCCGGTAAGTAATACGTTTTACCCGGTTGCTAGTGGTTCTTCTTTTGTTACTAATGTTTTGACTAACGTTAATAAGCTTTCTTGCTTTTTAGTAGGGCCTTTTCAAAGCTCTAAATGCGGGCTAATGCCGTTAAGAGTAGACGGAAGTTTTATTAGTTGGCTTCAATCTCCTCCCAGGTTTACCAATTTCAATTCTTCGTTTTATAAAGATTCTTATTCTATTCCTAGATCATTAATGTTTGGTGAATCGGTTGCAGGAGGAGATTCTTCAACTCAAATGTGGTTTTTATCGGCTGAATCTAAGAGACCTATAATATTAGGAGGTATTCAATATGGAAATGGATCAGGGCCTGGATTCGGGGTAGGTAGTACTACAACGTTCTTAAAGAATATTATGGATGCTTTGAGTAACCAATTTAGCTTATCCATTTATAGTCCCATATTAGTAGATAAGTAAAAATATGATTAGTCTGGATACATATTATAGTAGCTCTCAGTACAAGGGTACTTCAGGTACTAATATAGGTAGAGAGGGATATGTACCTCAAGCACAGGTCGGAGAATCAGGTAATTATTTAAGAGGAGATGGTAAGTGGGTAGATTTTGGTCTAGCTAATTTAACAAGTACCTATACTACAGTAAAATCATTATCTGATAGCTGGGAAGAATCTGCATTCATAACCCCTCTACAAACTGCATCAGGTAGCTGGAATAGTGTCTATACCACAACCAATTCTAACTCTGGTAAATGGGAATCAAATTATACCTCATTTAATTCTAATAGTGCTAATTATGATTCTGTTTATACAACGGTTAATTCGAATAGCGGTAATTATATTTTAGACGGGGGTAATACTAAGACTGCTAATATTGTTATAGGAACAAATGATGCATATAATCTTAGTTTTGAGACTAATAATACAAATAGAGTTACTATTTTAAGTTCGGGGGAATCGACTTTCTTAACAACATACAGTTTATTAAGTAATTTCAAGCCTTCAATTGAATCGAGAAGCGGGGTTGTAGTAGGTACAGATGTTGCTTCGCTATCTTCTTATAATACTCCGCGCGGCTATAACATAGGACAATTTTCAACTAATGGACTATTAATAGGTCAAAACGATGTTGGAGCTTATATTGGTAATGTAAGTGTAAGTGAAAATGCATTTTCAGTAATTTCTAGTAGTATAGGGATCAATCATACTTCTACTTTTGTAAGTGGGGTAGGTAATTTTGATACTATAGCTACTTCATCAGATGGTAAATATGTTACTATTGCATCCTATGGATTAGGTATATACCCATCAATTGTAGGGGGATTAATATATGTTTCAAATGATTATGGAATTACTTTTACTGCCCGCATAACCGACGATACTACTAGAAGATTTACCGGTGTTGCGATGTCTTCAGATGGTAAAATACAGTATGCTTGTGGAGTAGGTGTTGTATCACCTGGCTTATGGGTATCTTATGATTACGGTATAACTTGGTCTCGTAATCTTACTATTAGTTGTGGAGGTGTCGCAACATCTTCAGACGGAAGAATAGTTGTAACAGGTAGAATACCCGGAGGTGACGGCGAATCAGGCATCTTTATTTCAAACGACTTTGGTGTAAACTGGGTTAAAGTTTCTACGGCAGATTTAACTGAGGTTGCTATGTCTTCAGATGGAAAAATAATAACCTACATAGTTTCGAATGGAAACATATTTACATCCTACAATTACGGTATTAATTTTACGCAAAGATCTATTAGTACCACTTGGTCTGATATTGATATGTCTTCTGATGGAAAGAATCAAATTGCTGTAAGTCAGAACCCGACAACAGGTGGGGTTTTTGTATCAAATGATTATGGGGTAACATGGACGCAGAGAATTAACCCTGATAATAGAGTTTGGTCAGGAGGTTGTATGTCTTCTTGCGGAAGATTTATGTTTGCAACATTGTATAAGCAATCTACCCCGTTTCTACTTCCAGGAGTAATTCGAATGTCGATTGATTATGGTTTAAACTGGGTTAACTTAAATGTAGCTAACGAATCTTGGCAAAAAATTAAATGTTCTTCAGATGGGAGAATTTTATATTCTACAGCTTTTGTATTTAGTGTTAATGGCAGTTCATTTTATTCTTCTTACGGACAAATATTCACACCAAGTTCTATAGCTGTTACAGGCGGTAATAGCAATCAATGGAATTCTAATTATACCTCATTTAATTCTAATAGTGGTAATTATATTCTAGATGGTGGTAATACAAAAACAGCAAATATCTCTATTGGTACCAATGATGCATATCATTTAAATTTTAAAACTAATAATACCGCGCGACTCACAGTTCTATCTTCTGGCAACGTGGGTATAGGAACTGCCACTCCTAATGAAAAATTAACCGTTGTAGGTACAATTTCAACAAACAATCACAACAATAGTTCATCGTGGGCAGGTTATAGGTCAACACAAACCTCTAATTTCTCTGCAACCCCCGGTTCTTATTATATTGTCAATACTACTTCTGCTCTTCTAACTGGATTTCTACCACAATCACCTTCTTCTGGCACAACTATTACCTTCCAAGACTCTTTTATACAATGGCAAACAAATAATTTTACATTAAATAGAAGTGGAAATATGATACAAGGATTAAATGAAGATATGATTTGTGATAGGGGAGGTATTATGTTCTCAGTTACCTATATAGGCGGATCTGTGGGTTGGAGAGTTAACTGATGAGTAATTTCTCTACATTATTTTTTCCCGTATCAGTTACAATGACAAACTTTCAGTTTGATCAAAACTGGAATGATACATACAATTTAGTAAGATCGAGTAGTGGTAGTTGGAATAATGCATATACAAGTGTTAGTGCATTTAGTGGTACATCAATTACGGAAGGTATTACTGCTACCAATTTTACACAAACTACTAACTTTATACAGGTTTCTTCTAGAAACTTTAATACCCCTGGTTCCTATAATGTTACACTCCCATCTAATTTTAGATTTTTAAAAATTCAAGCATTTGGTGGAGGTGGAGGAGGTGGAGCAGGTAGAAGATCATTAGGTAGTACTGCATCTATTGGAGGAGCTGGAGGAGGCGGAGGAGGTTATATTGATATAACTTATCCTATATCTATTCTTGGTAGTCTTAACGCAACAGTTGTAGTAGGAACCGGCGGTTCTGGTGCAACCGGATCTTCTTCTAGTACAAATGGTAGTGATGGTTCATCCGGGAGTTCCTCCTCTATATCAGTTAACGGCGTTACTATTGCATTTGCTGCAGGTGGTAATGCAGGTAGAGGGGGCGGTACAAGTACAGATTCACAAGCTGGAGGTGCCGGTGGAGGTAATACTACAAATACTGCTGGTTTTCCTGGTACTGTAGGAGCTAGCTCAAATGGTATTGCCGGTTCTCCTGGTTCATCCGGTGCCGATGATTCATTTAATTCTGCTATTGGAGCTGCAGGAGGATCAGGAGGAGGCGGGGTCACTACAGGTCCTGGGTTTGCAACTAGAAGTTCAGGCGGAGCAGGTGGTATAGGAGGTTTTGCTATAGCCGGAACTCATGTTTCTCGTGCCGCGGGTGGTACAGGGTCAGGGGGAAATGCTAATAATGCTTCTGCAGTCTCGCAACCTTCCATGATGTTGTTAGGAGGTGGAGGTGGAGGTGGAGGAAGTGCATCTAATACTGCTATTAACGGGGGTAATGGGGGTACAGGTGCACAGCCTGGTGG
>Ga0194134_10002210_pt1 | contig 23599 bp, 26 predicted proteins | sample TA2KigOff0mmetaG_FD_148602 | JGI IMG/M metagenome (GOLD analysis project Ga0194134, IMG submission 148602) | Freshwater microbial communities from Lake Tanganyika, Tanzania - TA2015056 Kigoma Offshore 0m | ecosystem: Environmental > Aquatic > Freshwater > Lake | place: Tanzania: Lake Tanganyika... | reverse complement strand
ATCGATTCGTCCACGGCGCCTTCGTCGTCTGAAAGCGTCATCATGTGTTTGAATCGACGCACCAGCGCCCGAACCTCTTCGACGGGCTTGCCCTTGATCGCCACGGTCATCATCGACGTCGAACTTTGGCTGATCGAGCAACCCTGGCCCGAAAATTTGACATCCCGAACCACGCCGTCGGCGATGTCCAAAAAGATGCGGATGTCGTCGCCGCACAACGGGTTGTTGCCCTCTGTGCAGACGGCGGGCGGGGGCAGTTCGCCGCGGTTGCGCGGCGTTCGATAGTGATCGAGAATTATTTCTCGGTAGAGATCTTCGACTCCCGGCATGGTGGCTCTTTCAAATCCAGTAGTTAAAAGATATCCGAGGCCGAGTCGAGCGCGTTCGCCAAAGCGTCGGCATCGGCTTTCGTGTTGTAGAGATAAAAACTGGCGCGTGCGGTCGCGTTCGCGCCGATGATTTTCATCAGCGGTTTGGCGCAGTGGTGGCCCGCCCGCACGCAGACATTCGTCTGGTCGAGAATCTGGCTGAGGTCGTGCGGGTGGATGCCCCTGAACGCGAAACTGAAAGTCGCCCCGCGCAACTCGGGATTCCGCGGACCATGAATCGTGATCTCGTCGCCGAATCTGGCGGTCAGGTTCTCGAGAACATAACTCGACATCTCGACCTCGTGACGACGCACATTGGCCATGCCGATGCCGTTCAAATAATCGACCGCCGCCCCCAAACCGATGACCTCGGTGATCGGTGGCGTGCCGGCCTCGAACTTCGCCGGCAGTTCGGCGCACTTGAAACCATCAAGTCGCACCTCAGAAATCATGTTGCCGCCGCCCAAAAACGGCGGCATCGCCTCGAGCAAAGCCTCTCGACCCCACAACACGCCGACACCGGATGGCCCGCACATTTTGTGGCTCGAGAACATAGTGAAGTCGGCGCCCCACGCCTGCACATCGGTCGGGGCGTGCGGCACAGACTGGCAGGCGTCGACGATCGCCAACGCGCCGACCGCGTGCGCCGCCGCACAGAGTTTTTCTACGGGATTGATCGTGCCCAGAACATTCGACATCGAGGTGAACGAAAATACTTTCGCTCCGGCGAGCAGGTTCGACAGTGAACTCAGGTCGAGCTGAAAGTCACTGGTCAGCGGCACCCACCGCAACTCGATGCCGATCTCTTGCTGCAACATCTGCCACGGCACGATGTTGGCGTGGTGCTCCATGTGGGTGAGCACGACTACATCGCCACGCTTCAAATTGGTTCGCCCCCATGAGTAGGCGATCAGATTCAGCGCCTCTGTCGCATTCTTGGTGAAAACGATCTCTCGCGAACTCTTGGCGTTGATGAACTTGGCCACCTTGGTGCGAGCGCCCTCATATTTTTCGGTTGCTTCAGCCGCCAGCGAATATGCGCTGCGATTTATCGGCGCGTATCCCTCGCGCATGAAAGCGGTCATCGCGTCGATAACTGCCACGGGTTTTTGCGAGGTGTTCGCGCTGTCCAGATAGACCATCGGTTTGCCGTTGATGCTGCTGGTCACCACGGGAAAGTCTTGACGAATCTTCTCGGCGTCGAGGCTCGTGTTCGCTCCAGCCATTTTCAGCCCGCTTTTCGAAACGCGTCGTAGCCGTCGCGCTCGAGTTCGGCCGCGAGTTCCATGCCGCCCGACTTGACGATTCGGCCGTCGATCAAAATGTGCACGAAGTCGGGCTTCACTTCGTCGAGCAACCGTTGATAGTGGGTGATCAGCACGATTCCCAACTCGGGGCGGTCTGCGCGAACCTCGCGAATGCCCTGGGCGACGATGCGCAACGCGTCGATGTCGAGACCCGAGTCGGTCTCGTCGAGAATCGCGAGTTCGGGTTCGAGAATCGCCATCTGCATGATCTCGTTGCGTTTCTTTTCGCCACCCGAGAAACCCTCGTTCAAATATCTGTCGACGAACGACGAGTCCATACCGAGGCGCTTCATCCAATCAATGATTGACAAACGCAACTCGAGCACCGACAGGTCGATGCCTTTGCGCGCCGACAAGGCCTGGCGCAAGAACTGAATCACTGAGACCCCGGCGATCTCCTGGGGATACTGAAACGCGAGAAAGATTCCTGCTTTTGCGCGAACCTCGGTCGGCCACAACGAGATGTCTTCGCCCTTGTAATAGACCCGTCCGCGGGTGACCTCATATTCGGGTGCCCCGAGAAGCGTGGTGGCCAAAGTCGATTTTCCCGAGCCATTCGGGCCCATGATCGCGTGCACCTCGCCTTTGTTGACGGTGAGGCTCACCCCGCGCAAAATTTGGCTGTCAGCCTCGGCGGGTTTGGCGTGCAAATCTTCGATGCGAAACAGTTCGCTCACTCAGACGATTGTAATTGCGAACGCCGTTATTTGCACTACAGCGATAGTGCAAATTGTTGCGTCACCAACCGCGCGCGACCCACGACGCCAGTTGCGGTCGCTCGACACCGATCGTCGTGTCCAAACCGTGGCCAGGTAGGACAATTGTCTCAGCAGGGAATGTAAACAGTTTGTTGTCGATCGACTCGATGATCGTCGCGAAGTCGCCGCCTTCAAGTTTCGTGTTGCCCGGCCCGCCAGGGAACAAAGTGTCGCCCGTGAACAGCAACGGCGTGTCGACCACATGAAACGAAATAGACCCTTCGGTGTGACCCGGGTTGTGAATAGCGCGCAATCGCAGGTCGCCGACCTCGATGATCTCGGCGTCGTCGATAAAAACGTCGTAGCCCACATCTTTGAGTCGGGGAGCGTCGGCCGCCGTGACTGCGACCTCGTAGCCCGCCTCGCGCATCGCGGGCACCGCCTGAATGTGATCCCAATGTCCGTGAGTCTCGAGCACCCGTCGCACGCCGAGCCGTTGGCAAAGTTGCAGCAGTTGTTCGTGCTCGTTGGCCGCGTCGATCAGCACCCCGATACCGGTTCGTCGACATCGCACGACGAAAACATTGTTGTCGAACGGCCCGACCACGACTTTGTGCACCTCGACATTGGCGTCCTTCCAATGCAGTGTGGCGTCCTCGGTCATATATATAAGTATCTCAGCCGCGCACTCGCGCGCCCCCGATTGGCCAACTCGCGCGCCCCCGATTAGCCAACTTCACCCCGCCGCTGGCAAGATGGAGGCATGAACTTTGCCTTCACCGAAGAACAAGAAGAACTCCGCAAAACGGTCCGCGCGTTTCTCGATGCCAAGTCGCCCGAAACCGCGGTGCGCGCACAGATGGAGACCGTAAACGGCTTCGACCCCGCGGTCTGGTCGCAGATGGGTTCGCAAATGGGTTTGATGGGCATTCATATTCCTGAAGAGTTCGGTGGCATGGGTTTCAGTTACATCGAACTCGGTGTAGTGCTCGAAGAAATGGGTCGATCGCTCTTGTGCGCGCCATACTTTTCGACGGTCGTTCTCGCGGCCAACACGCTTTTGCAGTCGGGCGACGACGCGGCGAAGAAAAAATATCTGCCGGGCATCGCCGCTGGTGAACTCACGGCAACTCTTGCATCGGTCGAGGCATCCGGCAAATGGGATGAATCGGGCGTCACGATGCAGGCCAAAGGCTCGGGCTCGAGTTTTACCTTGTCGGGCGGCAAGATGTTCGTGCTCGACGGTCACACTGCGTCGCTGATCATCGTCGCCGCACGCACCAAAAAAGGTGTCTCACTTTTCGCCGTCGACGGCGACGCCAAAGGTCTGACCCGCACCGCGCTTTCGACGATGGATCAAACACGCAAGCAAGCCAAACTCGATTTCGCCGATGTCCCGGCGACGCTCATCGGTGCCGAGGGCAAAGGTTGGGAGGTTCTCGCTCGAGTCAACGACCTGACCGCTGTCGCGCTCGCCGCCGAACAGGTCGGTGGGGCGCAAAAGGTTCTCGACATGGCGGTCGAATATGCGAAGGTGCGCGTGCAGTTCGGTCGCCCGATCGGTTCGTTCCAGGCGATCAAACACAAGTGCGCCGACATGTTGCTCGAAGTCGAGTCGGCAAAGTCGGCCGCGTATTACGGCATGTGGTGCGCCTCAGAAATGAACGACGAACTGCCGTCGGTTGCTTCGCTGTCGAAGGCGTATTGCTCCGAGGCCTACTTCCACGCCGCGGCCGAGAACATTCAGATTCATGGTGGCATCGGCTTCACCTGGGAGCATCCGGCACATCTTTATTTCAAGCGCGCCAAGTCGAGTGAGTTGTTGTTCGGAGATCCGACTTATCACCGCGAACTTCTCGCACAGCGCATCGGCATCTAAAAGTTCTTTCGCCGCATGTCCGCGGTAATTGTCTTCGCAATCGTCGTGGCGACGGTCCTCGTTTTCGTCATCGCCGCGATCACGATCGGCCGCGAAGCGCGTCGTCTCGACGGCCTCTCGCCCCGGGCGGTCTACGAACTCGAGCAGGCGACGCAATTCGTCGCCGACCGTTTGCCTGCCGATAGTCAAGCCCGTCTGACCTACGCCGACGTGCGAAAACTTCTCGTCTTCCATATGCGCTGGTTGCACGACAGAGGGTTGCAACCTAATAACGTCGTCGACCGCCGACAAGACATCGTCGACGAGATAGTGATCGACGAGCAAACCCTCACCGCGTATCTGCTCGGCGCGGCCGAACAAAACCGCATCGAGATTCTCGACGACGTCGATGTCGTTCAGGTCGTCAAAGCCCACCTCGAATATTTCGACGCCATCGGCGCGGTCGGCCCGCAGACCGAACTCAACTGATCAAATCAACGCCTCGTCGAGGGTCTGCTTCGAGGTCGAATCGGTTTTCCAGATGTTCGTGTATCGCTGAAGTTTCGGGTTGAAATACGGATCATCGTTGAGCACCGAACCCCATCTTGCGCCGAGTTTCGCGACCTCCGCCTCGACCCGCTTGGCGACGCGCGTCTTCGACTCGAAATGAAACAAGTGGGCGTGCGGCGTGAAGACCGCGCGGTATCCCGCCAACTGCACTTTCAGGCAGAAGTCGATGTCGTTCCAGTTGCCCGGAAATCCCATGCACAGGCCGCCGACTTTCTCGAAAACGTCGCGACGAATCAACGCGCACGCGGCGATCAGGCTCGAAACTTCTCGTTGAACTTTCAGCAAATTCTGCGGCCCCGCCGTCTCGGGGCTTCGGGCTCGATACAAGTCGGTGGGGTCGGGGCTGAAAATGTGGCCCGCGCTTTGAATCGTCGAGTCCTCGAACAGCAACATCGGGCCGACCACGCCAACGGTCGGGTCGTTGAACATCGCCACCATTATCTCGAGTGCTTCGGCGGTGATGATCTCGGTGTCGTCGTTGAGCAGCAAGATCAAATCAGATTCGCTCGACATCGCCCCGAGATTGTTTTTTTCGGCGAAGTTGAAAGGGCGGTCATAGTCGACGACTTTCAGGCGGTTGCCGCCGATTTTCTTCAATGATTCGAGCACGCTGGGTGGTGTCGGTGCGTCGGCGACAATCACGACCTCGAAGTTTTGATAGGTCGATTTTTCGAAAAGACTGCGCACGGCCTCGACGACCAACACCCGTTGTTTGCCGAACACCTCGGCCGATGTGCCGCGGGTCGGCACGATCACGGCGACGCTCGGTTGCTTGTTCAGTTTTCGCATCACCCTGACGCTCGGCACGCCCGGCTGAAACTCGCAGTCCGCGTCGATGTTTTGCCGAGCACAGTGTTCGACCACGGCGGCCAGGTTCGCCGATGGGCGGGAGTCGCCAGATTTGGCGACCGTCAAGACCTCCGGCATCCGCACGATTTTTGAAGCCGCTTCGCTCAGGCGCAGCGCACGATCATGCGCATGGCGATTCAGCAAATCGACCAGTCCTCCGCATTTTTCGACGAGATCGGCCGCGACAATCAGCGTCTCGCCGACATAGCAATGGCTGCGCAGGCGCTCTGGCGACCAACCAGGGCGCCGCACGAAACTAAACGGCTCGGCCTTGACCATAGTCGGGGTTGCCGAATCGCCGTAGACCATGTCGGGGCGATCTGTTTGCGCCAAAATCTCGCGCACATTCATCAACGACTCGCGTTGCAGAGCATCACCCGCGTTCAAAAAAATCACGAACTTGCTCGTTATCGTCTGGCTGCTCGCCACCACCCGCACCCGCCTGAACGACCAGCGACGCTGCAAATGGGTCAAAGCGTCGGGCAAAGCGCCCGAAACGAGCCACAAAATATCTTTAGAGCCGGCGACGACCAGCGACTTGTGGGTCGCGACGAGATCGTCGAGCGTCGCATGCTGCGCATCGGTCGCCACCAAAAATTCGCTCATACCGAGAATCGTTTGATCAGCTTTCGCAATGGCCGGGGAATGTTCCGATATACAAATCGAAACGGACGCAACCACGAGCGGTGAACCCAGTCGGTCACATGAATCTGCGACGTGTTCGGCGGAAACTCATATTCGCGCACCGCACCGAACTTGGCGATCTGTCGGTCTCTCTCCCTGGCCTCGGCCAATTTCACGAATTCGGCATCGCGCGCGGCGAGATCTTGCATCTTTTTTTGCACGATCGCAGGGTCGAATTTCGGCGACACCATGGCGCTATCAAGGATATCCAACACCTTCGCGGGTGTTCAGATCATCATGTTCAGCGAGTCGGCAATCTTTGTGCCGAGGTCTGTATCTCCCGTGATTTTTATTTTGTCGCGAAGATTTTCGCGTGTCGCCCTGCCCGTGGCCAACTCGATGAATGTGTTGCTGTCGAAAGCGAGTTCGACGACCGGCGTCGAGTCGAACTTTTCGACAACCGCCGCGCGCCCGTCTTTGACCGCGATCACTATTTTTCTTTGCACCGGCCCAGTGATCGTCACGACTGAAACTGAACCTTCAGGTGCTTTTGCGCGTTTGCCGATAACCATCGGCAGGGTTCTAACGAGCCGATCGACGCTTAGTTCAGCGCACAGCGAACCTTGATCGCCCGGTTTGTTGATTGCTCGACGAATATCTTGCTCGTGCACCCAACTATCCATGGCGCGAATGCTCAAGAAAACCGCCATTGGTGCTTTGCCGATCGGCGTGTTCGACTCGGCGGTGAAATAACTCTCCGGTGCCGAATCAAAAAACGACTTTCGGGCCACGAAAACTTCTTTGAACTCTTTTAGAACTTGCGCGCCGGTCAAATGTCGCCGTGAATCAACCTCGTGCTCATTCATCTCGCCGATCGGGTTTTTCACATGCTGCAGATCAGTTGCTTTGTGTTGTGTGCCACCAAGACCGCCGAGTGCCTTCTCTGTGCCGATGATGTGCGACAAATTGTCTTGCACCGACCAACCTGGACACGCAGTCGCGGTCTTCCATTCTGATTCGGTCAGGGTTTCGCAAAGTTCTTGCATCGACTGCCAAGTTTCATAGAGGCAACGCAGTGTCAATTTATATTCGAGGTCGTTCATGGTGCCGGGGTCTGCACGGTTCGCCATTCGCGCGCCTTCAAGTATGAAGCAAAAGTTTCGGCGATGCTCTCGAGGTCATGTTTGGTCTTCGGCGTCTTGATCTCGTAGAGGCCCGCGATCTGGCTGTAGTCGACGAGCACTCGCCAAAGTTTCAGCGCGTCTTCGCCGCGCGGGGGTGGCACCACGACAGGTCCGAACACGCTGCGACCGTTTTCAAAAACGATCAACGGCACGCCGAATGCCGCATATTTGTTCACCGACTCTTCGTGGTCTTTGCGCACGTCGTCGTGGGTCGTCTGGTCGGCGAGCGCCTCGTCCCAGGTTTCTTCGGGCGCCGAGATCGACGCCAAAAGTTCGCGCGCAGTCGCTTCTTCGTAGGGTCTCAATCCGTCTTCGTGCAGAGCCTTGGCCGCCGCGAGATACCAGTCGTCACAAAGGTCTCTGTCGATGCGACGCAACCATGCGGCGATTCGCAGCGGCGTCCAGCCGTAGGCGAGTTCGCGCTCCCACGGGTGCTTCTTGCCCTCCTCGCGATTGATCTCCTCCAGACTGAAAAATCGCCAGTTGATTTCGAGGTTTGCTTTCTCGCGGATCTCGCGTATCCACAACGAGGTTTGATACGCGTATGGGCACATGATGTCGAAAAAGAAATCGATCTTGGTCGGTTTCTCGCGCACGGCCGCCACGATCTCAGGTTAATCAGGCGGCAAACCCCGTCAAGAGGCGAAGGCTAGATTTGAATCATGCAACGCCCGACCAAATTCGCCCACACGCGCTATCTGGGCGACAAACGCACGCAATTGGTTTACGATGTCGACTCGATCGACGAGGCGAAATTCGGCGCGATCATCCTCGACATCGTCGAAAACGAGGTCGGCATTTGTTTTGGCCCCGACACTTTGCCCGAGGCGCGCAACCGCGGCTACACGCTCGCCACCGAGGGTTCGAAGCGCAGGCATCTGAAGCCACGCGCCTGACGAGAGGCGAGATTCTGTCGCTATGAACGGATCATTTCTTTCGAGCGGCGTCACCATCGCGCGCTATCTTGCCAAACCCACGGGCAAAACCGGCGCCGTGCCGGGCATGTTGCTCTGTCATGGTTTTCCCGTCGCGATGAACGATGCCCGCCACTCGGCGAGCACATTTCCCGAACTGATCGATCGTGTCGCAAACGAACTGGGGTGGGCGGCGATGACATTTACTTTTCGCGGCTGCGGGGGCAGCGGCGGAGACTTCTCGATGCAAGGTTGGATCGACGACCTCCGCTCGGCGATCGACCATCTCGTCGAACAAGCCACGCCGAGGGGCATTTGGCTCACGGGCACGAACACGGGCGCGTCTCTGGCGCTTTGCGCCGCGGCCGACGATCCGCGGATAAACGGCTGCGCGCTTCTGGGCCCCCGCGCCGACTTCGACGATTGGGCCGCCCAGCCGCGCCGCTTCTTGGAGCATGTGCGTGAGGTTGGAGCGATTCACAAACCAAAATTTCCCGAATCGTTCGACGAATGGTCTCGCGAACTGCGCAGGTTCAGACCCACCGATGCCGCGCGAAGATTCGCGCCGCGACCATTGCTGTTGTTGCACGGCGACGACGACGAGGCCGTGCCGAGTGCAGACTCGCGAATTTTGGCCGAGGCGCACGGGTCGGCGGAGATTCAGGTGATTCCGGGTGCGGGGCATCGGTTGCGCCATGATCCGCGGGCGATCGCCGTTTTGTTGGGTTGGCTCGATCGTCAACGATCCAACATGACGGATTAATTTTTTCGGCGGTATCCGTTCGGGTGGGTTCGGTGCCAGTTGTATGCCGATTCGATGATCGCCGAAAGTTCTCGGGTCGCTTTCCAGCCCAATTTTTTTTCGGCCAAACTCACGTCGGCAAAAACGCTCACGGGGTCGCCCGCGCGTCGACCCGCGATTCGATAGGGCACTTTTTGCCCAGCGATTTTTTCGGCGAGGTCGATCAACTGCATCACAGATGTGCCCGAACCGGTGCCGATATTGCAGACCAGCGTCTCGCCACCTGAATCCAGATAATCGAGAGCCCGCGCATGGGCGTCGGCCAGATCTTCGACGTGAATGTAGTCGCGAACGCAGGTTCCGTCCGGGGTGGGGTAGTCGTCGCCGAAAATCTCAAGTTTGAAATCTTTTTCGAGCAACGCCCGCATCACCCGCGGCACAAGGTTTTGCGAACTCGACCAGTCTTCGCCGATTTTGTTGTCTTTGCTCGCGCCCGCGGCGTTGAAGTATCGCAAACTCACCGATCGCAACCGATGCCCGGTGTTTTGCGAGAGCGAACCAAGAAGTTTCTCGACGGCGAGTTTTGTCTCTGCATATACGCTCTCGGGGTTGGTCGGGTCGTTCTCGGTGACGGGCGTCGACGACGGCGTGCCGTAAACGGCCGCTGACGACGAGAACACGAACTTGTCGACGCGTTGGTCGGTCAAGACATCGAGCATCTTCTCGGTCGCCGCCACGTTGTTGCTCCAATATTTTTCGGGCTCGACCATCGACTCGCCGACCGCCTTGTAGGCGGCGAAGTGGATCACGCTCGAAATTCCGTTTTCGCGGCAAATTTTGGCGACGAGGCTTTGGTCGGCGACATCTCCGATGATCAACTCGGCGTCGATCACCGCCTCGCGATTGCCCCGCTCGAGAGTGTCGAGCACGACCACTTTTTTGCCAGAATCTCGCAACGCCCGCACGGTGTGGGCGCCGATATACCCGGCGCCACCAGTGACCAGCACCGTCACTTCTTCGGCCTCTTCAAAGGTCGGTCTTGTTTGTCGTGCTCACGCGCTCGCTGAACCTGTTTGTATCCGCGCACTTTCAGCAGTGTCGCCGCAGAATAAATATCCGCCACCGACCGCGGTCGACCGTCCGAGAAAACCCCGGCATATTTTTTCCAGTCTTTCGGGCGAACGGCGAACCGCTTGCCGAGAAGCGCGATGAAGATCTCAGATTTCTCTTGGCCAAAACCCGGCAACTTGCGCAACCTGGCCATCAGCACCTTTGCGTCATCCACGTCTTTCCAAACATTGGCCCCTTTGCCGCCATGGTCGGCGACTAGAGCGACGCACAACTGGTGAATTCGTGTCGCCATCGATCGCGGAAATCGATGGATCGCCGGCTTGACCGAGCAGACGGCGACGAATTTTTCGATGTTCATAGAGGCGATTCGCTTGGCGTTCAAATGACCGAGTCTTTTGCGAATCGTGTAAGGCCCGGTGAACGCCCATTCCATCGGCACTTGTTGATCGAGCAGCATTCCGATCATCAACGCGGTGCCGTCGCGATTCAAAAGCGCGTCGGCGCTTGCATTGCCCGTGATGTAGAGAGTGCGCGTCATTGATTCAACGAGAACCCGACTTCGGGGTCGATGCCGTGGCGCTGGATCGCCTCGGTGACAGCCTCGAACTTGATCTCTCCCGCCTTGGCCAATTCGTGCAAGACCGCCACCACGACGTGCGGCGCGTCGATCTCGAAATGTCGGCGCAGCGCCGTGCGGGTGTCGCTTCGCCCCATGCCGTCGGTGCCGAGCGGCGTGAAAGAGCGGCTCGGCACGAAGCGCGCGATCTGCTCGGGCACGATCCGCATGAAGTCGCTCACCGCGACGATCGGCCCTTTGCCGCCGTCGAGAAGCTCGGTGACGATCGGTCGTCGCTCTTGTTGTTCAGGATGAAGTCGGTTGTAGCGCTCGACTTCGATCGCCTGTTCGCGCAACGCTTTGTAGGAAGTCGCAGACCAGAGTTCGCATCCCACCGAATATCTTTCGAACAATTCTTTGGCCGCCGCGCTCGCCGCCGAGTGCGCCGAACCCGAGAACAAAATCGTCGTCTTGTGCTTGGCCTCGGGTGCCGGCCTCCACAGATAGAGACCCTGCATAATCTGACGCGAGATGTCGGCAATTTTCGGCATCTCGGGCATCGGGTAGTTCTCGTTGTAGAGGGTCAGGTAGAAAAACACGTCGTTGGGTGCATCGCCATACATTTCTTTGATGCCTTCGCGCACGATCGTCGCGACTTCGAAGGCGAACGCCGGGTCGTAGGCCCGGCATGCCGGCACAGTGCTCGCCAACACCAGCGAATGTCCGTCTTGATGTTGCAATCCTTCGCCGTGCAGTGTCGTTCGGCCGGCGGTCGCGCCGAGCAAGAATCCGCGGGCTCGAGCGTCGGCGGCCTGCCAAATCAAATCACCGACTCGCTGAAAACCGAACATCGAATAAAACGTGTAGAACGGCACCATCGGCACGCCACGAGTCGCGTAACTCGTGCCCGCCGCGATGAAACTCGCCAAACTGCCCGCCTCGGTGATGCCCTCTTCAAGAATTTGTCCGTCGCTGGCCTCGGCATATTTCAACAACATGTCGTGATCCACCGGCTCGTACTTCTGGCCCTGCGACGCGTAGATCTTCAGTTCGCGAAACAGCGAGTCCATTCCGAAGGTGCGCGCCTCGTCGGGAATAATCGGCACGACCCGCTCGCCGAAACTTTCGTCACGGGCCAGGTTGCGCAACAACCTCGTGAAACCCATCGTCGTGCTGACGCTCTGGTCGCCGCTTCCATTTTCGAACTCGGTGAATACGGCGTCGCCGGGCAAAACAATCGGCTTGCGCACGGTCGTCGTGCGTCGCGGCATCACGCCTCCTAGCGCCCGACGGCGCTCGATCATGTATTGATACTCGACGCTGTCGATCGGCGGTCGGTAATACGGCGGGTCATCGGCCTCGAGATCTTCGTCCGAAATTTCTTCGTTCAGGTGCAGGCGATCGCGCAGCGTCCGCAACTGGGCGCTCGTCATTTTCTTGATCTGGTGCGTCGCGTTTCGTCCCTCGATGTCGTCACCGAGAGTCCAACCTTTGATCGTCTTGCACAAAATCGCCGTTGGTCGGCCAGAACCCGCGTTTTCGATCGCGGCTCGATATGCGGCGTAGAGCTTGCGATAGTCGTGGCCGCCGCGGGGCAGGTTCTGCAGGTCTTCGTCCGAGAGGTGGCTGACCATCTCGCGCAGGCGCGGGTCGGGCCCGAAAAAGTTCTCGCGAATATAGTTGCCGTCTTCCACCGTGTAGCGCTGAAACTCGCCGTCAACGGTCGTGTTCATTTTGTTCAGCAACACGCCCGACGTGTCGCGGGCCAGAAGTTCATCCCACTTCGAACCCCAAATCACCTTGATCACGTTCCATCCCGCGCCGCGAAATGTCGCCTCGAGTTCTTGGATTATCTTTCCGTTGCCGCGCACCGGCCCGTCGAGGCGCTGCAAGTTGCAATTCACGACGAAGACGAGGTTGTCCAGATGTTCGCGGGCCGCGAGCGAAATCGAGCCGAGAGTTTCGGGTTCGTCGCACTCGCCGTCGCCGATGAAAGCCCACACTCGACTCGCCGACGTGTCGTCTAGTTTGCGGTTCAACAGATATCTGTTGAACCTCGCCTGATACAGCGCCGTTAGCGGGCCAAGACCCATCGACACAGTCGGAAACTCCCAAAACTCGGGCATCAAACGCGGATGCGGGTAGCTCGACAGACCGCGACCGCCGCGACCGATCTCGCGTCTGAACGAATCTAAATCGTCTTCGTTGAGGCGACGCTCGAGAAATGCGCGCGCATAGACGCCCGGTGCCGCGTGACCTTGAAAATAAACATGGTCGCCCGGTGAGCCGCCGTCTTTGCCCCTGAAAAAGTGGTTGAATCCGATCTCGTAGAGGCTCGCCGACGAGGCGAAAGTCGAAAGGTGGCCTCCGATGCCCTCGGCCTTGGTATTCGCACGCACCACCATGACGGCGGCGTTCCAGCGAATGTATGCGCGAATTCTTCGCTCGAGGTGTTCGTCGCCGGGGAACCACGGCTCGTATTCAGACGAGATGCTGTTGATGTACGGCGACGAAACCGTCGCCGGAAAACTAACTTGGCTCGCTCGGGCGCGCTCTAAAAGCCGTGACAACAAATATCTGGCGCGGGTCTTGCCCTGAACCTCGACCACGGCGTCGAGCGAGTCGAGCCACTCTTCGGTCTCGCCCGGATCTGTGTCGGGCAGTTGATGCATTGATCCGTCGAACAGCACACCGCTATTCTCGCAGATTTTTTTGACGGATCACAGATGTATGTCGCTATTCACCGTTTGTTTGCGTAAGTATTGAGAAGATGTCGATCGTTATCTACACAGACGGCGCGTGCTCGGGCAACCCCGGGCCGGGCGGGTGGGCATGGGCGATCGCGCCGACGGGCGAGCCGAATGACTTCGGCGGCCAGCCGAATACGACCAACCAGAGAATGGAGTTGCTCGCCGTGATCAACGCCCTGCGATCCAATTCTGGTTCGGGCGAGCCGATCGAGATCGTTTCTGACAGCACATATGTCGTGCATTGCTTTCGCGATAAATGGTGGATGGGCTGGCAACGTCGCGGTTGGAAAAACTCGCAACGCCAGCCCGTGGCCAATCGCGATCTGTGGGAGCCGCTCATCGAACTGGTCACGAGTCGCGACGACATTTCGTTCACTTGGGTTAAAGCCCACAACGGCGAGCCGATGAACGAACTGGTCGATCAACTCGCGGTCAACGCTTCGCTCAGCGTCAAATAATTTCGACGCCGACCGCACGAGTTGCCCACCTGCATAGCGCCGCAATCTCGTCCGCCGACCGCACGAGTTGCCCGTCGACGAGACGATTGCCTAGTGTGCATCCATGGACATCAAAGGTGTAAGCGCAATCGTCACAGGTGGAGCATCAGGTATCGGCGCGGCGGTGTCGAGAATGCTCGCCAGTCGTGGCGCGAAAGTCGTGGTCGCAGATTTGCAAGAAGACAAAGGCACGGCGCTGGCCAAAGAAATCGGCGGCGCATTCTGCAAGGTCGATGTGACCAACACGCAAGACATCATCAACGCCACCGAGATGGCCAAGTCGATGGGCCCGGTGCGCGTGCTTGTCAACTCGGCGGGCATCGGCTGGGCGCAGCGAACCGTGGGCAAAGGCGGCAGTTATGAGTCGGCGGCGAACCTCGACGCGTTCAAGCGCGTTATCGCGATCAATCTTGTCGGTTCGTTCGATTGCATTCGCATCGTCGGCACGGCGATGAGCACCACCGAACCACTCGAACACGGCGAACGGGGAGCGATCGTCAACATTGCTTCTGTCGCCGCATACGACGGCCAAATCGGTCAGGCCTCTTACTCGGCCTCGAAGGGTGGCGTCGTCGGCATGACTTTGCCCATCGCGCGCGACCTCGCCGCCATCGGTGTTCGCGTCAACACCGTTGCCCCCGGCTTGATCGACACACCTATATATGGCACGGGCGACGCCAGCAACGCGTTCAAGGCCAACCTCGAGAAAGGCGTTCTGTTTCCGCATCGCCTCGGCGCGCCAGAAGAACTCGCGTCGATGGTCGTCGAGTGCGTCACGAACAGTTATATGAATGCCGAGTCGATTCGCGTCGACGGCGGCATTCGCATGCAACCCAAGTGACGAGATAGTCGCTGTGGTTGGCGCCCACGTAAAACATCGCCATCCGTTCACGCCGTTCGACGAGGCGCCGCCGCGCGAAGCCGATTCGTTCGCGGCGATGCCGATACCCGAGTCGATTTTGCCCCAGGTCGTCGGCGAAAACTTTCGCCATCGTCTCGGCACATTCGCCCTCGATGTCTCCGAATGGTTGCCCAAAGATCCAGAGACCGTCCTGACGATCGATCTGAAGCGCCGCTTGTTGCATGGTCGCCGCCCAGAAGTCGTCGCGTTGCAGCAGGGTGGCGAAAATTGCGCCGAAGAAGCCGCGCAACTCGTCGGCCAGTGGGCGGGTGTCGAAATCAAGAGCAACGGCATCGGGGCTTTGGTCGACGCGAGTTTGCTCGTCGCCGATGATCTGGCCGTGCTTCAGCCAGTCGAGAAATCTGGTGGAGTCAAGCAACTTTTGCTGACGAGCGCGGTCGTTTGTTGTCCGAGTCGGTGGATGCTGGCTGAAAAGATGGGCCAAGACATGATGCAGGTTCACGCCCCCGTGGCGAAGTATGCCGAACATGTCGGCCCCGCGGTCGACAATTTTTTTCAGCGGATCACCGCCGACAAACCGGTGTGGCGCTCGAATTGGATCATTCAAGATCACCCCGCGCTTTTTCAGCCGCGCATTCCCGCGTCACCGCTTGTCGATAGTCCGAAAGATCTCTGGATTCGCATGGAGCGACAAACCCTGCGTCGGCTCCCGAAGACGGGCGGTATCTTGTTCACCATCCGCGGATTCCAACAGCCGCTGCCCGAATATCTCGCGCGAAGCAAGACGATCGCCCAAAACATTCGCACCCTGCTCGAACGACTTCCCGAAGATGTGGCGCAATACAAGTCGGTGCTTCGCTACCGCCCGCAGATTATGCCCTGGCTCGACCAGTTCTGCTGATCACCCGCAACGCAGCAACGCCGCGCAACGCAGCAACGCCGCGCAACGCAGCAACGCCGCGCGACTACGTCGTGTAGTCGGCGTTGATGCGAACGTAGCCGTCGGTGAGGTCGCAGCCCCATACGGTGCTCGTGGCCGTGCCGGTGCGCAGCGAAACATGAATACGCACGGTGTCGCTGCGCATGTATTTGCTCAGCGCATCCAGACCCTTTTCATCGACAGATTTCGGGAACACCTCTTGTGAGCCGAATCGAATCACGACTTTGTTCTCGTCGATATCCGTCTCGGTGCTGCACTTGCCGACCGCCATCGCCACGCGTCCCCAATTCGGGTCGGCGCCGTGCACGGCGGTCTTGACCAACGGCGAATTGACGATCGCTTTGGCCACCAGTTTCGCCTGCCGTTCATCGCGAGCCGAATCGACGCACACCTCGATCAGTTTTTCGGCCCCCTCACCGTCGCGGGCGACCTGCTGGGTCAGTGAGAGCGCGACCTGATGAAGCGCCGACTCGAATGCCTCCAGATCGACGACGCCGGCTTTTCCGCTCGCCAAAACGATCGCCGTATCGCTGGTCGATGTGTCGGTGTCGATCGAAACACAATTAAATGTTTTGTCGATCACCCGTCTGAAGATTTTGTCGAGATCATCTTTTTCGATCGCCGCATCGGTGAACATCAGCGTGATCAGCGTCGCCATATTCGGCTCGATCATTCCGACGCCTTTGGCCACGCCGACGACGCGCGCCGACGAGCCGGCGACACCCGACTCGGCCGTCTTGTGCACGGTGTCCGTCGTCATGATCGCCCGCGCCACATCGGTGACCGAGATTTTCGCGAACGTCGCGGGTATCGCCGTCAAACCCGCTCGAACTTTTTCCATCGGATACTGCCTGCCGATCACCCCGGTCGACGCGATCAGCACATCGCCTTCGCCACAGCCGATTTTTTTCGCCACGCTATTCACGACTTCGCGCGCGTTGCGCATGCCCTCGGCCCCGGTGGCGACATTGGCATTTTTCGAGATCACGACCACGGCCCGCGCCGCGAGATCGCCGATGTTTTCACGGCTGAGAAGCACGCTCGGCCCGGCGAAGCGACTCTGCGTAAAAACGCCCGCCGCGGCGCATCGTGTGTCGGCGACGACGAGCGTGAAATCCGTGCTCGAGTCTTTTATGCCGATGTTCGCGACATATGCGCTGAATCCCTCGGGCAACTTCACGAATTCGCGCTATCTGGTCTGCGAGAAGTGGTTCGCCAGATTCTCGAGGGTCTTGCGCATATCGCGCTCGTTGTTGCGCACATAACCGGCAAGTTTCAGCATCAGTGGCGATTTGCTGGTGCCGTATGAGAACTGTTCGGTGACCATCGTGCCGCCGTTCGACGGCTCGAGGACATAACGCCAAACATGTCCGCCAAAGTGGCGCCAGGCGATACGTTTCGACTCGACGAACTCGACGACCGTGTTCGTGATCTTGTACGGTGCGCCTTTTTTCATGCTCATCCCGAACTTCGCCCCCTGCGAGAGGCGAGTCGGCGCCGAGTCTTTCGGCGCGAGCACCGAGCCAGAACCGTCGATGATCGAGTGCATCGCCGGATTGGCAAGCAAGTCGAAGATTTCCTGCGCACTCGCCGAGACGAACTTGCTCACCGAAACTATTTTGTTTTCTTTGTCGTGCCCGTCGATCGGGGTCGTTGAGTTCATGACTTGATGCTACGCAAGCGCAGCAAGCGACGACGCCACCGCGTCGCCACATCGCCGACCCGAGTAGAGGGCCCCTTGAATCGAGCCCGTATCACGGTGATCACCGCAGACGAACAATCCGTTGCCGAGCGAAACTTTTTGTTTCGGATTAAACGGCGGCAGTTGCTCGGGCCCCGCGTGGGTGATTCGGTATGTCTTCAGGTGCCGCCAGCCGTCGACCTGTGGCCCCCACCAGGTTCGCAAATGGTCGCGCGACAACGTTTCCAGGTCGCCCGTGATGATGCCGGGCAGGGCGGCGACGATGAGATGTTTTCCTGCCGGCGCGTATGAGGGGGCGACGTTGCTCAGCACCGCCGCGTTCAGCACGGGTCCTTGACCTGTTCCGTCGAGAACCACGAATTTTTCTTTGGTGGGCGGTGTATCGGCGCTGAAATAGACGCAACCCACGACGCGCGAAGCGATTTCGCGCGTGTTCAGCAGTTCGCTCGCGGTCGGTTGGTCGGTGGCAACGACCACCGCGTTGGTGGCGATGCGCGCCTCGGCGACATCCACGAAGCCAGGTTCGATTTTCGTCACACGTCGACCAAGAAAAATATTTTCCGTGCCGAAGTTCTGCGCCATCTGCTCGGGAATCGCGCTCATGCCTCTTGCCGGCAACGCGCTTTGACCCTCGCTGAGCGACTTGAAAATAATCTCGAACATCCGTCGCGAGGTTCGCAGATCAGGGTCGAGTTGGATGCCGCCGAACAGTGGTCTGAAAAATCTGTCGATCATCTTCGACGAAAAACCGAAACTGCGCAGGGCGACGACGGTCGAAATATCGGGGCTGTTCAGAATGCGGGTCGCATCGCGATGCATCACGCGCCAACGCAAGGCGGCGATGCGAAGTTTGTCGGTCAGCGAACCCACGGGCGCCACGATGGTCGCCGCCGCTCGTCGCGGTTCGCGAAACGGATCGGTGACGATCGAAGGCTTTCCGTCGCGCATCACCAGCGCGCCAGAACTGAACATTTTCAGGTCGAGCGCCCGCATGTCGATCTGGTTTTTCAATTCGGGGTAGGCAGTGAGCAACACCTGAAATCCGCGGTCGAGCAGGTATCCGTCGACTTTGTCGGTGCGCACCCGGCCGCCCACGCCGTCTTGGGCCTCCAGCACGATCACCGAGCGATTTCGTTTTTTTATCTCTCTGGCGGCGGCCAGACCGGCCAGGCCCGCGCCGATCACGACCGCGTCGACGCGATCGGGAAGTTGCTTCATTTATTCAGCAGGGCACGCAGGGCAACATCGAGCGTGGCGTGCTGAAAAGCGAAACCCGATCTCTGCAATGCAGCCGGCATCACGCGCTGGCCTGTGAACAAGAGGGCCTCGGCCAATTCGCCACCGAGCAGAAGTTTCGGCCCGAATTTTGGGATCGGCAAAATCGCGGGACGCCTCAACGTTCGCGCCAATGTTCTCGTGAATTCGGCGTTGGTCACGGGGTTCGGCGCCGTCAGGTTGACCGCGCCAGAAACATTCGCCGACAAGAGATGTTTGATCGCCGAAATCTCGTCGTCGAGCGAGATCCAACTTTGCCATTGTTTTCCGTTTCCGAACTTTCCACCCAGACCAAATTTGAACAGGGGAAGTTGTTTTTTCAGCGCACCACCCGACGGTGTCAACACGATGCCCGTGCGCAAGAACACCGTGCGAACCCCGGCGTCCGCGGCGGGTCTCGCCGCGGCCTCCCATTGACGACAAATCTCGGCGAGAAAACTCGAGCCAGCCGACGACTGCTCGGTCAATTCTTCGTCTCCGCGCGGACCATAGATGCCGATCGCCGAACCCGAGAGAAACACGCCGGGCTTTTTCGCGCACTTTGAAATTGTCGTCGCCAAAAGTGCGGTGCTTTTCGTTCGGCTCTGCAGAAGTTCTTCTTTGTATTTTCCGGTCCAGCGACGGTCGCCGATGCCAGCACCCGAGAGATGAATCACGGCGTCGACGCCGTCGATCGCAGCGACATCGAGTTGCCCAGTGCCGGGGTTCCATTGCTTTTCGCCGTTGCCCGGCGGGCGACGCACGAGTTGCGTGACTTCATGCCCCGAGTTCCGCAAATCGGCCACAAGCGGCTTGCCGATCAGACCGCTCGCCCCTGAAACGACGATTTTCATAGCGGCAATGCTAGTTACTCGATGACGATTGGCACCGAGGTGACGACGGTATTTTTTCTATACAGCAGGCGTGCTTTGATCGCCAGCGCCGACTGGTTGTGCAACCACTGCGACCTGATCGCGGTGACGAACTCGGGTATCACCACGGTGATTATGTCGTCGCTGTTTTCGTCGTCGAGTTCGTTGATGCGGTTCAAAATCGAGTCGGTCAGGTCTCTGAAGTCGTCTGAGATCGTCTCGAGCTCTGCGGTCATCTTGTACTTTTCCCAATTGCTCTCGAGTTTGGCCTTTTCCTCGTTCGAGCCGACAACCGAGATGGCCAACAGTTTGTCGGGGCGAAGACTTTCCGCATATTTCACGGCCTGAAGCACGCCCTTGTTGACCGAACCGACCAGCACCACAACGGTGTGGGTTCTTCGTGGTGCGACATAACCCTCTTCGATTTGCAGAAACGATCGCACCCTCAAATAGTGACGGTTGATCGACAAAAAGATCAGCATCATCGTCGGGATCACCACAGCCGGAATCCACGCACCGTCGGTGAATTTCACGACGACCACGATTCCCGCCACAAAAGACGTCGTCGCCGCGCCGACCCCCGAGAAAAACGCGCGCACCAACCAGCCGGGCTCCTTGAGTTTTCTGTGTCGCACCAGCATGCCGAACTGACTGAGCGTGAAACCAGTGAACACGCCGACGGCGTAAAGCGGGATCAAGGCGTTGACGATGCCGCCGAACGCGAACACCAAAACACTCGCCGCGATTCCAAGAAAGATGATGCCGTTTGAAAACACGAGGCGATCGCCACGGTTCATCAATTGACGCGGCAAAAAGTTGTCTTTGGCGATTATCGACGAGAGTCGCGGAAAGTCCGCGTATGCCGTGTTCGCCGCCAAAATCAAGATTCCGAAAGTGGCGAACTGCGTTATATAGAAAAATATGTTTCGCCCGCCATAAACTTGCTCGGCCATCTGGGCCAGGGCGGTGATTTTGATGTTGCCCTCGTGGTCTTTGATCGGCTGAATCTTCTGGGCGAGAACGCTCAATCCCAAAAACGAGGTTCCAAGAATCACGGCCATCCAGACGAGGGTTTTTGACGCATTTTTCGGCTCGGGTTTTTCGAACGCCGGTACACCGTCAGCCACCGCCTCGATGCCTGTCAACGCAACCGCGCCCGACGAGAACGCCTTCAAAAAGAAGAACAGCGTCAGAGACTTTTGCGTCGCCAAGAGTTCTTGCGCGTACGGGTCGGTGTGATCGATCGGCCCGAGGTCTTGAAAGTAGACCTTGTACAACCCCACGATGATCAACGAGGCGAGGCTCAATATGTACAAATAGGTCGGCGGGGCGAACAGCGCACCCGACTCTTTTAACCCGCGCAAGTTCGCCAGTGTGATCAGGGCGATGAAACCGATGCAAAGTTCCACGCGATACGGCACCAAGTTTTGAAACGCCGAAACGATCGCCGCCACACCCGCGCTCACCGACACGGCCACCGTCAAGATGTAGTCGACGAGCATCGAAGCGCCCGCCACCAACGACGGTGATCGACCCAGGTTTTCGCGCGACACCACATAACTTCCGCCGCCCTTTGGGTATGCATAAATCGTTTGCCGATAACTGCTCACGACAATCGCCAGCAAGATGATCACCAAGATTGAAATCGGCACCAGGTTGGCGTACGCCGTCATACCGATCGCGGCCAGCGACATAAATACGATCAGAATTTCTTCGGTCGCGTATGCCGTGCTTGAAATCGCATCGCTCGCGAAAACGGGGAGCGCGACTTTCTTCGACAGACGATGATGCTGGTCTTCCGAACTGGCGATCGGTTTGCCGATGAAAAAGCGCTTGAGCGCCGAGGGAGAAATCACCATTTCGTCCATCCATACTCGCACAATTCACCGTATTTGACGCAGTCATAGTCGTATGCTTTAAGGAGTGCATGTAGTGATTGTTGGTTGCGGGCGGGTTGGTTCAACGCTCGCCTTGGGTCTTATCGCGACCGGCCACAGCGTGGCGGTTATCGACCGCAAGCCCGACGCATTTTTTCGTCTGCGCGAAAATTTCGCGGGCAAGACGATCGCCGGCATTGGTTTCGACCGCGACATTCTCGAGCAGGCGGGCATCAAAGAGGCGGGTGCCGTGGTCGCGGTGACCAACGGCGACAACTCGAACATCATGGTCGCTCGCGTTGCACGCGAAAGCTTCGGCATTCAGAAAGTAGTGGCGAGAATCTCAGATCCGCGACGGGCAGAGATCTACGAGCGCCTCGGCATCGTCACCATCGCCACGGTGAAGTGGACTTCCGACAGAATTCTGCGACGCATTCTTCCCGATCTCCCGGCCATCGAATGGACCGACCCGACCTCGAGCGTCGTCTTGGTCGAAAGAACGTTTCCTGATCGACTCGTCGGTGAAAAGGTTCTCGAACTCGAATTGCACGAGGCGCGATTGTCGGCCCTGCGTCGGCTTGGTGAGGCCGTGATTCCCGACCATAAAACGATGGTTCAGCAAGGCGATGTGGGCTATTTCACGGTCCAGAAAGACTCGTTGGCGACCCTCGACAAGTTTTTGGCCGAGGGCAAGTCATGAAAGTTGTCGTCGCCGGCGGCGGAAGCGTGGGTCGTTTCACGGCCGAACAACTCGTGGCGGCCGGGCACGAGGTAATCGTCATCGAAAACGACCGCGCCGTCGTTCGAACCTACGGCAAAGAAGAAGAGGCCAAAGGTGTGCGCTGGCATCTGGGTGACGCATGCGACGTCGAGGTGTTGCGCACGGCAGGTGTCGTCGACGCCGAAGTTGTCGCCGCCGTCACGGGCGACGACGAAGACAATTTGGTCGTTTCACTTCTGGCAAAACAAGAATTCGGCGCGCCGCGCGTCATCGCCCGGGTCAACAACCCGAAGAATCACTGGATGTTCAACGAGATGTGGGGCATCGACGTGGCGGTGTCGACACCGCACTTGATCACCAGCCTCGTGCAAGAAGCGGTCACCGTCGGCAACTTCGTCAAACTCATGGACATCAAGGGCGGCAAAGCGGAACTCGCCGAAGTGACCCTGGCCCCCGAGTCGCCGGCCTGCAACAAGACGCTCAAAGAATTGAAGTTTCCGCGAAGTTCGACGGTGGTGGCGATCGTGCGCGACGAGATCGTGCTCGTGCCTGAGAGTGACACGATTTTGCGCAGCGGCGACGAAGTGATGGTGTTGATCAACGCCGACACCGAAGGCGCGATTCAAAAAATTCTGATCGGCTAGAACTCTCGTCACCCCAGAAGGGTGTAAGCGGGATTCAAAACAACGGTGCGATCGCCGACTTTGTGCGGCACGCCGTCGACCATGATGCACTTGCCGTGGTCGACCCCCGGAATGCTCTTGCGACCGCTGAAGATCACGGTCGCTTCGCCGGTGCCGTCGTTGATCACGAGTTCGACCGCGGGAATGCCGCTGCGGGGCTTGATCCGCATCCGTTTGATCTCGCCGGCGATCTTCGTACGTGTTCTGCAAGTCGAGTCGACGATCGAGACGAAGTCGTATTCTTTGAACCGCTCGCACAGCCGCTCGGCATCGAGAGTTTGGTTGTCGGCATTCAGTTTTTTGCCGAACGATCTGATGCCCATCAACTACTCGCCAATCTGTTCAATTCCTCGTCCAATTCTAAATCCGAAAGGACGCCAATTTTCGTCGTCACAGAACCGTCTTTGCCGATGAATACCCACGCGGGCTGGTAGGGCACGTTGAAGCGGGCAAAAACCTCGCCGTCGCCGTCGTTGATGTTGATGAACGAGAGGTTGTTCTCGATCACGAAATCTTGCATGTCGCCGCCGCTGCCGTTCCACGCCACGCCGGTGATTTGAATCTTTCCTTGCCAGGTTTTGTATGCGGCCTCGACCGAGACCGACTCAGATTTGCAGGCCCGTCAACCGGGCGCCCAAAACCAAAGTGCGAGCGGTTGCGTCGCCAAGACATTGGCGCTGACGAACTTTTCTCCGCTGAG